>Ga0307379_10001478_pt1 | contig 37195 bp, 40 predicted proteins | sample UN2MG_FD_202237 | JGI IMG/M metagenome (GOLD analysis project Ga0307379, IMG submission 202237) | Soil microbial communities from Risofladan, Vaasa, Finland - UN-2 | ecosystem: Environmental > Terrestrial > Soil > Coastal area > Acid sulfate soil | place: Finland: Risofladan, Vaasa | collected...
GCGCGACAAAAAATAGATATGGTTTGATGGGAGAAAAAAGAGATGCGACTTTTCATCCGCGGGTCTTACGCTGATGCTTCAGACTGCGCGGTATTCCCAGTCGCAGTTAATAAAAACAATGAGTCACTTACAAAAAAAAATGACCAACTTGATCAAGAGATGCAGAGACTGAAAGAAAAACTCAATACGTCTTGGAGAAATTACGTTATTGTTGGTGGACTATGCGGAACCATCGGAGGTTGTATAGGTGCACTAGGGCATAAATGGTATTTAGATAACATTTTAAAACCAACCATTCCACCTGGAGTTCCTGATTTTCAAAAGACATACACAGTCAATAATCTGTACACTCCGACGCCAAATCCATCCACAAAACTAATTACAAATAATGAACTCATAGCCTCTGTGATACCCAAATCAAATACTCCTCCGAAGACAAAAAAAGAGAATATAGATATTATCTCTTTACAACAAAAGTTCGTCGGTTTATGGGACCAGGATGTAGGAATAGGAGCTAGCTTCCAGTGGAAATTCAATAGCAATGGCACTCTGGAAACCGGACCCAATTCTGTGATGATGACCACTGTCGGAACCTGGGAAGTCAATGGTAACCAACTCTGCCGATATTCCGGCACTATAAACTATACTTATGAATTCTCAGACAATGGAAATAACCTGATATTGCACAGCGCTGGATATCCATTGAATATCGTCTTGATAAAACATGTGTAAAGTATAATCGTCGTTGTCGAATGATACTTTAAATCAACAATATAAAATCATTCTCTTGTTGACGAGAAATATATTTTTTAGAACACTCACCAGACCGTCAGATCATCAGTTGCACTCCCCTACTTTTTCCTATCTTCTTTTCCCTTTTTTAATAATTTGATTCGCACAAAAAACTATTGTGTCTCTGTAAACCGTGTCAATGCTTGACCGCTACAGGAGAAATGTTTATATATTAGTTCAATACTAATATTATTGGGGCATTGTTTATTTTAGTCAGTAAAGTGATTAGAATGAGTTACTGTAAAGTATGTAAAAAAGAAACGAAACAGATTCCCATACGCAAAATTGATTCCATTATCATCGTGGAAGAATATTGTCCATGCTGTGATGAGTCAACGCTGCGATATGAGAAAATCCAGGTGATGTAAAGAACTCTCTCGTTCATAACCTCCAGAGAGTTAAAACAAAGAGATAGGTTTTTTTATATTAATCAGTTATCTTATACGTAATTTAGAAAGAAAATGGTGAGGGGCGAACAAAAACGTGGACAACCAAAAGGAAAACTCTTCAGAGGTAAAAACCCACGAAGAGATATTGAGATTATTTAAGGATTTAGATTCACTGGAAGCAAAAGTAAAGAACCCTGAGGTATTCAAAGGGCAATCAATTGAATCAGAATCATTCTTGCAGGACACAGAGCTGCCAACACAGAACAATGTAGAATCTGATGAAGAACCCCCATCCATAGAACCTTCTGGAGAGATACTGCTAGAGAAGAAAGACAAGAAAAAAACCTCCTTTTTGGAAAAAAAAGAAAAACGAGAAAAACAATCTAAGAAGAAAATCAAGTGGTTTACTTTTCAGAAAAAGGAAAAAAATAATCAACCAGAACACACCGCCCCTGCAGAAATAGAACAGCACGCTCAAGAAGTGAAAATTCCTCAGAGTACGTTCATTCTTCAATTGGATAGCGATGGTCATCTCGTCGGTCTACCAATTAAAAAATCTAAACCTGAGCAGGCAAAAAAAGGTTGGTTTTCCTTAAGAGGCAAATCTCGGCCAGACGCTGAAGTAAACCAAGAAGCAGAACCAGTAAAAGGTATCAAAGGAAAACTCTTACGTGTGCTTTCCGGACTTCGACAGAAGAAATCCTTAGAATCTGAATCAGGTGGCGGAATCGGTGATAAAATCAAAGGCTTATTTAAAAGAAAATCCAATGAATGAAATGGTATAGATTTGCTTATTTCAACCAGAAGAGTATTTTTTTCTCATCTATATTTTGAACGATTCCATCAACTTTTCCTTCTCGTGCAAGCCATCCAACCGCAGTGAAAACATCATGCTCGACAATACGGGATAATCGCGAGAGAGATTGCACATCGACTTCCCCCCAGATCTCCAACGTTCTCCATATTTTTCCAGCATCGTTCCCAATGATTTGTACAAGATTTGATTCACCTAACAGATAGGTGTTATTTTCTTTCCGAATTTTGTTCTCACGTGCGAGCCAGCCAATAGCAGCGTGCAGTTGAGGTTCAGTTAAATGTGTTAAAGATAAAAGTTCTGACTCAATGAGAGGTCCTCGATTATGAAGTATCTGCCAAACAGTCCCTGCTTGGTCACCGAACACAGAAACAATATCGCTCATACATTCACGCTCAAAAAAATAAGCATACTTTCGGTGATTATATACATTTTGATTTGAATGAAAGAATTCGTATAAGCGAAAAACTTTAAGATGTGATATCGCGTTTCATACGATGAGGTCGTTTTATATGGTAAAAATTCATCCGTCAAGTTTCATTGCACCAACCGCGGTTATCATTGGTGACGTAACGATTGGAAAGAACTGCGGTGTCTTTCCAAACGCGGTGATTCGTGGTGATCAAAACTCTATCGTGATTGGAGATGGATCCAATATTCAAGATTGCTGTGTTATCCACACAGATGCAGAGCATCAAGTAAAGATTGGTAACAATGTGACAATCGGTCATGCAGCGGTGATTCATGGTGCAACAATTTCCGATGATTGTCTGATTGGTATTCATGCTACGGTGCTGAATGGTGCTCAAATTGGTTCCGGTTCGATTGTTGGAGCCTGCGCTCTTGTCACTGAGGAAATGGTTGTTCCTCAGGAGAGCTTAGTTCTCGGGGTCCCTGGAAAAATCATTAAACAGAATCCGCAGTTTATCCAAATGAGTAGAAAAAATGCGGAGATTTACCAGAGTCTTTCACAAAAACATAAGCAAGGGAAATATTCGATCTATTCGATTAAATGATAGAAAAAACCTTGTAAAGAAACCATATTTATAGTTTTTTTACATCAATTGCTTGAAGCCCTTTCTCGGTTCTATCTATTTGATATTCGACAGACTCGCCAGGGAGACGGAAGATATCAAAAAACGGGATAGCGGTCTTATGGACAAAGATGGTATGTCCATTTTCGCCTCTGATAAAACCATAACCCTTTCGGATATTATAAAATTTAACAATGCCTTTCATAGTGTATTCACCTCCTGATATAAATAATAATAGAAAAGAAAAATCAATGAGTTTTGCTTTTTTCTAAAAAGAATGCTTACAGTTCTTACAACTCTTTTGTGTGTCAGAGCCGGTTTTTATCATATATTGTGGACAGACTTCATGCTCATAGACCGGGCGTTGAAGAACGTCACATCTAATTACAATTTTTTGAAATGAATCATTATTTTTTCTTCGTCGATTATTTCTTCTTGAATTCATAGTTTGTAGCCCCATAACAAGAGCATTAATATTTGTAAAGAAAAAGCAATAAATTTCAAAAATCCGAAGGTCTTGGAAAATGAAATGTTATTTTCTCTTCTTACATTGCCCCTATAAATATCAGTCTCTTATATAGTTTTGCATCATCACAACACATGAGATAAAAAAAAACAGAAGGATGCCAGAGGTGTCTCTGAACCTATCTTCGTATAGCTTTCAAAAGAGGCTTATTTTAAGGTGACCTTGATTTTTGGTACCTTTGCCTTGACTTTCTTACAGCTAACCTTATTTTCTCTTGCAAGCCACCCAAGTGCCTGGTACGCGTCAACCTCAGTGATCTGAATAGTCTTTGCTATCATTGAGATATCAATCTCACCTTGTTTTGCAACGGTACTCCAGACTTTCCCTGCATCGGCCCCTATCTTAGGGGTTAAGTTCGTTTGCCCAAGTTTATACATATTGTTTTCTCGACAGATCTTGCCTTCTCGAGCTAGCCAACCGATTGCGGTCCATAGTTCATCTTCTTTCAGTTTCGTGGTATGCAGTAACGCTTCTTCTTTCAAGGGCCCTTTTGTATTTAGGATCTTCCATACTTTACCAGCATTCCAGCCAAATTCATCGATAAGTGTTTTCATAACCTAACCTCACACATGTGGGATATCTGATACGGGATTATATATATTTTCATTCCATTTTTCAGATCTCAGAAATAATATTTTCCAGCTCAGGAGATTCTGTCTCCTCGTCTATTTTTTCTCTGCTGATTGCGAAAAGATATCCTTTCGCCCGTTCTGCGTATTTATATTGATTGACCGTTTCCCAGAATTTCCTTGAATGGTCCGGATGGAGAAGGTGGGTGAGTTCATGGATGATGATATAGTCCTGTACCCAGCATGGCATGGTTTTTACACGTTCTGAAATACGAATTGTTTTATCTATCGAAGTGCAGCTTCCGTACCTTGAATTCTGATTGGTGACAAACCTGATAGAAAAATGCAGGCTGCTATTGAAATACTTATTGTTTAGATATTGCGCTCGTTGTATCAACCAAGTATCACTTTGCTTTACCGCTTTCTTCCGTTCACATCGTTTATTTCTCTCAATCATTTTATCTATCCATTTCTGCTCAACCTTCGTACTCATACCAGATGGAAGATAAATCCAAAGATGCCCATCTCCGTATTTTGTTTGAATCGTCTTTTTCCGCCGTCGACTTCGAATGATGGTAACCTGAGAAGGTGTCATAGTCAGTATCCGCAACGAAAACGCATATTATAAGGATTTATAAAAAAAAGCAGTAAAAAAAAAAGGGAAAAAATTAAGAGATTGTTTTATTTATTCATCGGAGAGAGATCAACTCCCCGAACAACGCTTGTGAAACCGAAGAAAAATGTTATCGCTTTGTCAGCGATAGATCCAGATCGGTGAATGTATAAACCTTTGAAATCTGCCATTAACCCGATCTGTCTGCCGGTCAGCATCTTAATGCCAAAGGGATAGGGGTCAAGTATGATGGTACGGCTATTTACTACAAGGTTGGATCGTCCCGAGTAGTACCATCCAGTCATGGGCCGAGCTAAATTGATTTTATTTTTTCCCAACGCGAGGAACTTGCTTGTAAATCCCCAGCTCATGATAAATACGTTTTTTCTGATTGGACGGAGTTGATTGATTTTAAAGTTGAAATCAATGGCTTTGATAAGAAGTGAGAGTACTAATATGAGAACAGGATGTCTGCCGTTCTCTGCTATGAAGCTTTGGATGGTGTCAATAAGTCCTGAGTAGGATGTGGCCGTGGACATTTTATCAAGTAACGCAGGGAGGAATTTTTCCATGGTAGTGATATCTTTTGCGGAGAGTTGCAACTGTGTAATACCACCGATGGTATTAACTTCCAACTGGTCTTTTATAGCGGTCTGTGCTGACACCGGGTTAAATGTTACACCCAGGAAAAGAAGGATTACGCCTATTGCAAATATTCCCTTTATTTTTGTCATGGTTTTACCCTCGTTTACGAAATCGTATATTTTCTTATGAATCTATATTATCTTATTGATTTATATAATTTTCTACGTTGTGTTAGGCAATTGTCGAATTTCTACAGAGATTTACTGATATTTTAGAGAGTACATGGATATGAATAAAAAGGGAAAAGAAGAAAAATATGAATATTATTTCGATAGGGGTGTGAGGTCAAAAGCACGGATACGATGGACACTACCTAAAAAGAATACATATGCGTTTCCTGTTAGTTTGCTTTCGATATCAAGGTAGATGCCTTTGAAGCCTTTCATGAGTCCTATTTGGGGTCCTATCATTTTTTGGTGTATCCCAAAGGGGTGCCTCTCCAGGATAAGGGTTCTGCCTTTGAGCAGTTTGGATGTATCTGAATACCGCCACATCGAAAGGCATTGTTTGAATCGATCTATTGAATTTTCTTTTCGGGGGCTCAATCGATGATAGGCTCCATAACTGATAACAAAGTAGTCTGGACGTAGGGCAGAGGAGAATGTTCCAAGGAGATCTAACAGGTTGTTTCCTGAAGTGTAGGATCTACTTTTCGTCTCAAGGAATTGGAGAACTTTTGTTATCAGGTCTTGGACAACAGGAAATCTACTATATTGAGTGTTACTACAGAGGTCTTGAAATTTTACTGCAAACTCTTGGAAGGTTTGTGATTCAGAAGCGATGCGTTCAACATCGTCCATAAATCTCTCGACTACCGTCGTTTCTCGGGATACGATATCTTCGGTTGGTGCCATTTGCGCTGATGCTGGTAACAGGGCGACACTTATGAAGAGAAACACGATACTTGCGGTAATGAATGCCTTTTTAACCATAGAACGACCTCTTTTTTGTATTATTTAATAAATAGCTATTATTTTGATGTGTTTATATAATTTTCTATTATTATGTAAAAATAATAAGAATGAAAAGAACCATCAATTTTTTTCTTTCCATTCTGTTATTTAAGTGATATACGAATTTGTACTTGATAAATCAAAACCCTGAACAAGCTCAATTCGTGGTGTCTCTTTTAAGGGAATCCATCCATGAATAGGGTACACGAGGTTTGGGAAGAACTTTCTGATGTTGGTGGATAGTTCAGTGATGATATGGTGTTCTCCAAACTGTTGTTTGCTGATTTCGTAGGTTTTTTTTCCTGTTGTTTCCTCATCGAGGAACCCAAGTGTGTGGATATACTCATGCAAAAGGACGTGAAAGATATATGGTTTCAGAAGTGCTCTATTGGTCTCAAGGATGCGACGTAATGGCGTTTTGTTGACGATGATAATGTTGGAAGCAACGGGGTAGTACGCTCCAATGAATCCATCAAGTGATGCACCGATTTCTTGGAGGCCAAGCATTAGTCCTGCACGAGATCGCCTCTCGTTTTTTTGTACAACTTTCTTGACTTCTTCGAAAGTATCGATAAGATTTTGATGGATTTCAGAAAGGTCTGTGATGCGTTTCATACACTATCATGAAGTTAACGATTGTTAATATACTTTTCTATATTCCAAATGCGTCAGAAAAGGACTTCGAAGAAGTTACTAAAGGTATTCCATATTTTTAATATTGCCGCCAGCGATGTTCACATTTCGTACAGGTAAAAATCCTTGTCTCAGGTTCATCACTAGCACGAGTCTGTCGTAAAATCCAGAATGCCTCATTATGACCACATTTCGGGCACTCGACGCGCGTTTTTGGCAGGATGTCGATCTTCTTTTCAAGGACAACTGTTTCTTTCTGTTTTTGTTTTTCAACCACAACAGACCTGCCATGTTTTTTCTTTTCTGCCCCACAGATATTGCAGATAAAAATATCATCTTTAGGAAGCATTAATACTTTACATTTTGGACAAAATTCCATGTTTAACCCTCTCGAATGCATCCTTTACGATCTCAGCATGATCGAATGCTAATGATGGTAACTTGTTCACCTTGAAAAACTTTGCACTGATTGCGTCATCACCAGCGCTCAATTCTCCATCAGTTCGTTTTAGAAGATAGGCGATTGTCACGGTATGTCCTCGAGGATCACGATGGGGATCTGAATAAACACCAACTAATGAGAGAATATTTGTTTTCAGGCCGGTTTCCTCAAACATTTCTCGCAGCACTGCATCCTCGGTATTCTCGCCGTATTCCACAAAACCTCCGGGAAGGGCCCATGATTCCTGAAACGGTTCGTGTTTCCGCTGTACAAGAAGAACGGAGTCGTCCTCAAAAAGAATCCCATCGACAGTAAGCGAAGGCGTTCTTGGTTTCATCGGAACAAGAAACGGAGGAAGAGTATAAAGATTTAACCGGATGTAACATAATTCACCTAAGAAAAAAAAGAATCAAATAGGCAAAGATGGTAAAAGTATATACAGTAACATTCGAAATTATTTAACAGTTTTACTAACAGTATGATAGATGTACCATGGGGACAATAAGAATAAGACCCATCATTGTTTTTTATCGTTTCAATTGAATGGTCACTTCATTGATATTGTGTACGCCTTTCAGCGACCCAACCATCCCAAGAACTGTTTTCGAAATGATCTGCTCAGGAAACTCTGTAAGTGGTATATTTTTCCCATTCACTGAAATACAAAGACAGGGCACCGATGGCTTTACCTTCAGATATTTTTTGATGATGGTCATCAGTTCTTTAAAATCATCGTTATACGTGAAGATGGTGTTTTTCCGTTTTTTCCCTGTCCCTACCTGTATCTTTGGTATATTTTGGTCATTCGTTCCTTCAATGAACACAATGTCATAGCATCCAAATCCTAAGATTCTTCGAATGATCTCAGGTGTACTCATGGTTTTTTGAAAAAGAAAATCTGTCTCACAACCAGAGGAGAAGACAACAAGGGAAGCACCAGCATCGTGATGTCGCCAGGTATCCTTGTTCTTCGTATCCATCGAAATCGATTTCTTCGTCTGTTTTACGGTTGCTACTTTGTATCCTTCGTTTGTAAACTTGGAAACAAGCTGCACCAGTAGTGTCGTTTTCCCGGTATCAGAATCTCCATAGACCCCTACAATCATCGGTATGGACATACAGGATTGTAACACAGAAGACTGTTTAGGTTTTACTATTCCGACGAGAGGTAAATAATATAACCAACGTGTTATTATCACCCGCTCAAACCATGAACCAACAGAGTAGGATCTTATCAACGGTTAGCCTTATTCACGCTATCAATGATGGATCCGTAGCAGTTATCTCAATTCTGTTTCCTATTTTTAAGGACCTCTTCCAATTAAGTTATACACAAATCGGTTTCATCACTGGTGGAGGACTGTTTATTACCCTTGTTGCACAGTTGTTTCTAGGCAGAATCGCTGATGGAAAAAACGTCAATTCGTTTCTTCTTACCGGACTGTTGTTAACCTCTGTTTCTCTTCTTCTCCTTTCCTTTAGTAATGGATTTATCGCCCTTCTGTTTTTGGTTTTTTTTATGAGATTTGCCACCTCCTTCTTTCATCCAATAGGAATAGGATGGATTTCTCGAACCTACAAAAAAGGAAGGTTAGATTGGGCAATGGGTATACAGAGTGGGTTTGCAGATCTGGGGGCGTTTCTTGCCATTCTTACAACACTTTCCATCGCACAACTCAGCGGTTGGAACGTCCCGTTGTATGGCTGGGCATGCATCTGCTTTATAGGTCTGTTAATGAGCCTTGTTTTAACACATCAATTAACGAAAGAATCGGTTATCGTTCCAAAACCGAAGCAGAAACATTCTGCAGGGGAGATGGCAACAGATGCGTTTAAACGAATACGGGCGATCCGCTTACTTATCCCTGCGTTTATCATCAGCGGTGGTGCCTGGGGTGTTTTCATCACCTATTTTCCTCTGCTTCTCACTGAACAAACCACATTATCTCTACCGGTGATTGGGTTTTTAGTTGCCCTTTGGATGGGGGTCGGAAGCGTTACTTCACTAGCCTATGGTAAGATACGGTCCTACATCCATCGGAAAAAACTCCTTGTCCTATCCTATATCACAATTGGATTCCTCAGTTTGTCCCTTGTGTTCTTCGTTCATATTGTTGTTCTGATGGTGGCTATGATCCTGCTTGGAGTCGCGGTTTTTCTTACGTACCCTGCCTTGTTCTCTTTCGTCTCAGAGGTGACCGATGAGTCTGTTGAGGGATGGATGTTTGGTATTACGTTCACGTTCCAGACTGGTGGGGGCGCTATTATTCTGTTGCTAGGCGGGGTGTTTTCTGATCTTTTTGGGATCTGGATACCGTTTGCGTTACTAGGTTTGTTGTCTCTGCTGTTATCATTGGTTTTATTGTATAATTATCGAAAACCTTTCGCACAAGCAATCTAGCGAAGAGAAAACCAAATAGCGCGGTTGTTGTTTACCCCTCGACATGCAAAAACACGCTCTTGGTCTTTTTATTTCCATTATCGCGGTTTCCTTTGCATCTATCTTTATTCTCTCCTGTCAGGCTCCTGCGTTAAGCATCGCGTTTTATCGACTTTTCTTCACGACTCTCCTTCTTGTTCCTCTTATCTTGATTCGCAAAAAGACCAGAGAAGAACTACGCGCTCTTCCTCGCAGCAGTCTGTTTCTTATGATGGTGATCGGTGTTATTCTTGCCGCACACTTTTCACTATGGATTACGTCATTGAAGATGACCTCGGTGGCAAGCTCGGTGATTCTTGTTACCGCTCATCCAGTGCTTGTTGCTCCGGTCTCATTTTTTTTTCTGAAAGAAAAACTCGCCTTGGTAAATGTTCTAGGGATTGTTATTTCCTTAACCGGGGTTGGTGTTCTGGTTATCGGTAATTATGGATATGCTGCCTTCGGTCTTGATTCTGTTGAAGGAAATATTCTTGCGTTGCTTGGAGGGATTGCTGCAGGATTATATATTTTAGGTGGCAGAAAAACCAGGAAAACCGTTTCGACGGTTACGTACGCTTTCGTAGTCTATGCAGTTGGCACCATTACCTTGTTTTTCATTTGTCTGATGCTTAGCGCGCCGGTGTATAATCTTGTTCCAACTGATTATGCTATTATTCTTCTTATGGCAGTGGTTTCCGGGATCTTTGGTCATACTCTCTATAATTGGTCATTAGGCTACATTCGCGCATCGGTCATGTCTGTCGCCCTTCTTGGGGAACCGATAGGGTCTTCCCTGCTTGCGTACGTTATCCCCTGGATTCATCAAGAACCATCTCTTTATACAATTGTTGGTGGTTGCGTCATCTTGGTTGGGATTTATCTTACCGCACGAACAATCAAAGAGGCTGATTTATTAGAAAATGTTTAAAAAGAGTATCTTTTTCACGCTCTCTAATGACAATAAAAACAAATAAAATTCTAACCGCAGTAATTGCAATTGCTATCATCGCATCCGTTGCAGTCCTAGTATATGTCAATTTACCGAAACAAGCAGAGACCTTATTAGAGGACAATACACCCCATAACACTATCCCTCCAGTGCTCACTCTTATCTATGATGACGAGGAAAAAAATTTTACCCTTGCTGAGCTTGAGCGATTAGAACCCTATACCAAAAAAGGAGGTTATCGAACCGAATCCGGATTTATCAAAGGGATGGGAAATTATACAGGAGTTAATATCACCACCCTTATAAAGACGATCGATTCTGTTCCTTTACAATATATTATACAAGTTATTTCAGAAGACGGAAATTTATCCTACAATTATTCAACCATCCTTGGGGACGTTACTCTCTATGATTCGAATAATGGCTCAAATCCGAACCCTATCGGAAAAGGGAATATGACGATGGTGCTTGCCTACCAATATGAAGGCAATTGGTTAAATGAAACTAGTGATGGAAAACTGAAAATCGTGTTCCTTGATGAAAAAGGATCTATAACAAAAGGTTCTCTTTGGTGGAAAAAGGTAACCTCGATTCGAATCATTACCGAATAGCATAGAAACACTCTAAAAAGAAAATAATCTTCACCATCGGAAGGTATTTCTTGTTCTATAGTATTTCATGGTTAAAACGATGAGAGACATCCAAGAACTTATTGATAATACAGAAAGATACAAAAACGTGTTGTTACAAAAACGTTTTGAGGGTAAAAAAAACACTGTTGCGTATGTTCTTGATAATGGTCAACCTCGGATTCTGAAATGGTTTGTTCCTGGGTTGAAGCAAAACATGGACATTGAATACAGCGTCCTAAAAAAAGGGTTTTCTAATCTATCCATCCCGTCTCCTCTAAAGAAGGATACAGAGAATAACGTCTTAGTGATGAATTATATTATCGGGGAAAACATCTGCGACCTCGTAAACGATTCACAAAGAACCATTGAGGAAAAACAAAAGGTTATTCATCATCTTGCTGACTGGTTTGTGAATTTCCATGGGTTTTTTAAATCAGATGACGGGTTTCAGCTTCGCGGTGATGCAACCTTAAGAAATTTTATTTTAAGCAGGGATAAGGTCTGGGGGGTGGACTTTGAGGAATCCCGTATTGGACAACCAGGTGAGGATCTTGCGACACTCTGCGTGTCCTTGTTAAGTACTGATCCGATGTTTATCGATGAAAAGTTCCAGCTGTGTGAGACCTTTCTTGATGCCTATCGGAAATCAGTAAAATGGGATATGGCGCACATAAATGCTGAGATTTCGTATGCGTTGCTGGAACGGATCCAATGGCGGCCCGATGATGAGAAGATACTCCGAAAATATGCAACCAGAATACGGAATAGCGGGTTACAGGTAGCGCGACATAATTTTTAAATATCCACCTTTCTATCCATCCCAACGATGCCTATGGGGAAGGACCGACTACTCCCAATTATCGCGCTGCTGATACTTATTACTGCAAGTACTGCTTCACTCTATGTCCATGCTATACAAACAACGACAGAAACATTAACTGTAAACGGACAAGACTACACTGTAGATCAGCTGTTTTCTCTTGCGAAGCTACGATCAGTAAACGGGTCTGAATTCACGGGGATCGCATTAGATGACCTACTGGTTAAAACCGGGGTTTCCAACCCGGGACAGCATCAGTATACCCTAAGAAGCGCAGACGGGTATGAAAAAACCGTCACCTGGGATAATATGAAGAATGGATTGTTGACAAAAAACTGTGAATCTATCTTTCCAGATTTACCAAAAGCATTTCGGGTAAAAGACATCGTCACCATCGAGGTGAAATAAATCATGATACATAAAAAATTCATTGCAGCGATCATTATATTTGGTTCGCTTTGGGGGTTTGCTGAATGCATCATTGGATCATTGCTCCGTGACGTAAATCTCCCCGCGGGTGCAATCATGACCGGTATCTTTGCCGTAGGGCTGATGACATTAAGTAGAACCTCCTTCAGACAGCCGGGGATGCAAGCAGGAATCGGACTTGTTGCAGGAGCACTCCGACTTTTCAACCCCTTCGGTGGTTGTTTTATTTGCTCTGCGATCGCAATCATAGCCGAAGGTCTTCTCTTTGATCTTATTTGGACCAGTTTTTCCCTTGATCTGAGAAAACATCAAAGCCTTACCATACAAGCCAGTCTCGGGATAACCTCTGCCTACCTCGTTTATGTTGGCGGGTACATCGTCACACAAATCTTGACTCCGGTATTTTCCTCCGCAGGGTTTTATCTGGAGAACCTTCTTGTCTTTATACCACAGATTCTGGCCAGTGGACTTCTCGCTGCACTTATTGGAGTAGGTATCGTTCCTTTAGTATTTACCTTGAAAAACTTAGATATAACACTCCAGGATCGGCTCTATTACCCCATTACAATAGGCGTCTCAGTCCTCTGTTGGATTATTGTCATTACAAATACCATACTTTTTGTCTGGCTGTAAAGGGGATAACCATGGATCACCCAACAACCGTTAAAATCTTGAAATTCTATGCCAAGAAATGCAAAGGCTGCCTTGAATGCGAGAAAGCCTGCTCACAGGTCCATTTTAAAACAAAGGATGGCGGCAAGAAATCAGCGATACGGATCACTAAAACAGGGAAGGGATACTCGATGCATGTATGTGATCAACGCGGGCTTTGTATTGACATGTGCCCAGTTGGTGCATTGGTACGGAGGAAAAACGGGGTGGTATGGCTTGATAAAGAGGTTTGTATCGGATGTCAAGCATGTGTCGGGTTTTGCCCGATAGGTGCAATGAGAAAAGCAGATGTGCGGATTGAACCATTCAAATGTATCTCATGTGGATCATGTGTCAGCGCATGTCCAGAAAAAGCCTTAGAGCTCGTTGAGGTAAAAATAGCAGATATCAAACAAGTCGTGCATCATAAACTCGGGGTATAACATGGTTGAAGGACAACGTGCAATTGAAGAATATAAAACCGGGAACACCAAACATTCCTGGGATTTTAAGAAGCTACGTTCTGCACACAAGATTTTAACAAGCTATTCGTACAAGAAAGGTGAGGTAACCAAGGGGTACGCGAACCGAACCCTGTATGTAAATCTGAGCTCAGGGGTGATTTCGGAAAAACCAGTGGCGAAGGAGATGAAAAAGATGTTCACTGGTGGACGGGGTTTCGGGCTAAAACTCCTGTGGGATTCTGTAAAACCGACAACCCGGTGGAACAGTCAGGAAAATGAGTTGCTGATTACAACAGGCCCTCTCTGTGGAGCGACTCAATACGCGGGATCCGGTAAATCCCTTTGTTTGAGTGTCTCACCATCAACGAATATTATCTGTGATTGTAACGTCGGTGGCTTCTTTGGTCCGTATTTGAAATTCGCTGGTTTTGATGCATTAGAAATTCAAGGGAAAGCTACACAAGATGTTATAGTCGTCATCGACGGTGAAAAAGGAACCGTGTCAATTGAAACCGCTCCCTTAGAAGAAACTAACACGCATTTGATTAGTGCACAATTGACTCATCTGTATGCGACAGAAAATACTGATATCTCCCGGCAGAAAGTCTCCGTGGTTTCCTCAGGTCTTGCTGCAGAGCATAGTTATTGGGGGTGTCTTAATTTTTCTTTTTATGATATTCGAAGAAAAGTCCCTCGTGTGAAACAAGCAGGAAGGGGTGGCCTTGGAACGGTTCTCCGCGATAAGAAAATCAAGGCACTTGTTGTGAAAGTTGAGCGGTTCGATGGTGTCTCTAATCATCCGGCGGACCCTGTAGCATTAGCAGAAGTTGGGATCAAACTTCATCGTGAGATCCGTGATCTTGATAGATATCAATGTAACATGCGTACCGTGGGAACTGGGCATCTGGTTGAGATCATGGATGCCTATGACCTGTTACCAACTGAGAATTATCGTTTTGGGAGTTTCCCGAAAGCATCAAAGATCTATTCACCTAGGTTCTATGAGTTGTTCACGAAGATTATACCTGACGGGTGCTGGCATGGATGTACGATGGCGTGTTCGAAAACCGTGGATGGCTACACAGTGATGACCGGACCTTATAAAGGAGAAAAGGTAACGGTCGATGGTCCAGAATATGAAACCATTGGCGCGTGCTCCAATATGAGCATCTGGGATCCCTTATGGGCTCTTGAGTTTAATTTCTACTGCGATACCTACGGGATTGATACGATCTCTGCAGGGACTTCAATGGCGTTCTATATGGAGATGTATGAGTATGGAATTTTAAATAAAGAACGATGCGATGGTCTGGAGCTTTGTTTTGGGAACGCGGATGCAGCATTAGAGCTCTTACATCGAATCGCACAAGGGGACAACGGTGAGTTTATCAAGGTTGCAGCGAAAGGTACTCGACGGGTGAAAGACTGGATTATCAAAAACAGCTCGTGGAAGACACAGGGATGGAAAGCAAAGGCCTTGAGTTCTCCGAGTATGTCACCAAAGAATCTCTTGCGATGCAAGGTGGGTACGGATTGACCTTAAAAGGACCTCAGCATGATGAGGCCTGGTTGATTTTTATGGACATGGTCAATAACGCGATCCCAACGTTCCAAAAGAAAGCAGAAGCGTTGCATTATTTCCCGATGTGGCGGACGTGGTTTGGTTTAAATGGTCTTTGTAAGCTCCCCTGGAATGATATCGAACCTGCGAACAACGCAGAGACATCAGAGCCAGCCAAAGTCCCAGCGCATGTGCAAAACTATGTCGACTATCAGAACGCAATGACCGGTTGGGATGTTACCAAAAAAGACCTTATTTTACAAAGCGAACGCTGTTACAACTGGCAGCGTGCGATGAATGTATGGATGGGACGTGGGCAGAGAAAAGACGATTGGATCCCTTTCCGGGCGATGGGACCGGTGACTGAAATGGAGTATCTATCAAGAAAAGAACGGTACGACAAGCAGCTTGTAGAAAACGTAGGGGTGCCTCAAAAGGATGTTGAAAAAATGACGGTGCAAGAGAGGCTTACGATGCTGTACACGTTTCGTCGAAATCAATACCAAAAGCTCGCTGATGCGGTGTATTATCGCAGGGGATGGACACCAAATGGTGTTCCCACGCCACAAAAAATGAAACAACTCGGTTTTACTGATAAAAAGATGCTGAAGATGTTACAAGATAAGATTACTGCTGATGAAAAAAAAGCTCTGAATGTCTGGGGTGGAACCTATAAAAAGGGGGAACATCCACCAAGTACGAAGAAACGATATTGGGAGAAATGGTTGTAGATGGCACAAAAAAAAGACGGAAACAAAACTGAGCAGAACACGATGATGAATTCAGAAATAACCGTTAAAACAGCATCGGTGGCTGAACCAGCCGCGCTTGGTTTAATTGGTCTTGCGATTGCTGCTTTGGTGCTTGCGTCTTCTGATCTTGGTTTAGTGCCAAGCAGTCCTTCGAAATCGTTGATGATCCCTTGGATTTTGTTTTTTGGCGCCACAGCCCAGCTCGTTGCAGGGGGAATGGAGTTTAAACGCAATAATATCTTTGGGGCAACGGTGTTTTCGGTCTATGCGATGACGATGTATTCTATCGCGTTGACATTATTCATTATTAATTCAGGCGTAGTCAGTCAAGGTAACATTGCTCATTATGCATATGGTCTGATCGGTATTCTTATCTTTAGTTTGATTGCAACGATCGCGTCAGTAATGACGAATAAGGTGTTTTTTGGAATTTTGATTGCAGTTGACTTAGCTGTTGCTTTGCTCATCCCTCATTATCTATACGAGTTATCTGCACAGCCTGCCGGTGTTTTTCTTCTCGTAACCTCGGTGTTGTCGTTTTATGGTGCTGCTGCTATCATCCTTAACACAATGGCAGGAAGGACTCTCTTACCGCTTGGTAAACCAATATGGACTGCAAAATAATAAGATGGTTCTTTTATTCTAGACCTCTTTGATTAAATTTCAGAGTTGTCGTAGGTTGTAAGAATTTCAAAAGACTCTGTGCTATGGATGTCTGATGTTGAACATTACATTAAATTATTTTTACCATAAATAAAGAGTTTTTTTCTCCTTGTTTACTGTCGAGAACCTTTTCAATTCCAAAGATGACATCAATAAATATATAAAAAAATTTATATACATGTGTCGTTAATATATATTACTAGAGAATGGGGGCAATAGTCTTTTTAAACACATCTCCTCACCACCTCACTAACGACCCCATTCTCTTACGTTAATTTCTAAAAACATATTCTAAGCAAGAGATATATCTTTGACTTTTTTATAGTTTTTTAAAAAATTCAAAAAAAACACAATGAAATCGAAGATTTAAAAAACTAAAAGAATTAAGAGTGGTGAAGAGCTGCTTTCTCTGATTCAATGGTCTGCGCACGTTGACAAAGATACAGATGGACGGTGGTTTGTGTCATACAGAGGTCATACATCACTTGGGGATCACTCGGCGCTCGTTCATCACAGAGCTCGATGGTATACGCAAGAATCCCTCGTGCGCGATACAACCAATTTTCTGAACTGCCAAGTGTTCCTCCGTATCGGGGGATGAGATGATAATTCTTCACAAATAAATAGTAGTCGTTGATCAATGAGATGTTTTCACCAACCGAGCGGAAGAGTGGTTCATCTGGTGTTTGTTTGGTGGTATGCATCCAGGGATAGATGATAAATTCACCATAGGAATGATAGGAAATCGAAATGGAAATAGTATGGTTTTCTGCAAAGTTTTTTATCGCTTTGGTCTCATTTACTGAGAAGGGATACGGACCGCGATAATTGAAGCTGGCGTCTGGAAGAATAAATGGAAGGCTATAACTGACAGGGAAGATGTACGCAAGGAACCAGGGGTCATCGTAGTTTCTATTAAGATTAACACCATAGGAAGTGATCGTCGTGCTCAGTCCGAACGGCCCATAGTTAGGAGCGCTGTTTTTCCGGGTATTCGCCTCGACACCATCTGGGTTCACCATCGGGATGACATAGATTTGCGTACTATCGATTGCGTTCCGTATCTCCGGAAGACTGTCGTTCCCATACTGTTCGACCATGTATTGAATGAAGAATAAACACACCTCGTAACTTGGTTTTTCGTTGCCATGATGTGCTCCCATGAATAGCACACCAGGTTCGTTTTCTTCCTGGTTTACGTTATCAGAAAGCTTCACCATCCATAGGTCTCTTCCCTCGAAGGTCTTCCCGATCGATGAAAGAGACATGATATCTGAATGGTTCACCTGTAACGAGTGTAACTCATCGGTGAGCTCTTGATAGGTATGATAATGGTATGGTTCAGTTGACGCTGTATTGAAAGGAGGCGTATGTACCGCACTAGAAAATGGAGCTACTAGAAAGATTACAAGACAGAAACCAATAGTAATGCTACGTTTTGGCTGATGTAATGCTGACTTCTTCATAGGAATTATCCCTATCTATACTATGAATATGGTATATATATATAAGTTCTTTTTAAAAAAAATGATTTAAACCCGGAGAAAGATCTTTGCAAGTATGACAACTGTTGAAACGACAATGAGCAATGCAAGGAATTGTTTTGTTCCTGTATTCACACAGATTACCTCACATCCGATTATGTCCTTCGTTCTTTATATAGTGTCAGAAAATGTTTGGGAAAGACCAAACACCAAAGAAAATAGAAAAACCACCACCTTGAACCTCTATGCATTAGTTTTTAAATAATACGTGCTTATTCTCCTTTGAATGCAACCAGTTTTACAGGTAGCCTTAGATCTCCTCAATGCTGAGAGGGCAATAGCAATCGCACAAGATGCAGTGAAGGGTGGAGCGGACTGGTTAGAAGCTGGAACCCCTTTAATTAAAAGCGAAGGCATGAACATAGTCCGCCAGCTTCGAGAACAATTCCCAGGAAAAACCATAGTCGCGGACATGAAAACCATGGACACCGGTGCCCTAGAGACCGAGATGGCTGCAAAAGCTGGTGCAGACATCATTTGCCTTCTTGCAGCATCAGATGATAGTACCATCCTTGATGCAGTGAAATCCGCACGGAAATACGGTGTAAAAATCATGATTGATCTCATCGGCGTTTCCGATGCAGGCAAACGAGCAAAGGAACTAGAAAAACTTGGCGCTGATTACCTCTGTATTCATGTCGGGATTGACGAACAAATGCAGGGGAAAAGCCCTCGCACGGTTCTCCTATCACTTATAAAACAGACCCACCTGCCGATTGCTGTAGCAGGTGGATTAAATAATGAGACGGTCGCAGACATGCTTCGTATAGGTGCTGCCATTATCATTGTTGGTGGAGCGATTACAAAAGCAAAGAACGTTACTGAAGCAACAAAAACGATTAAAAAAGCAATGACCCAGAAAAAATCCATTACGACTGAACTGTTTAAAAAATATGATACAAAAGAGTTACACAAAGCATTCATGCAGGTCTCAACTCCAAACATCTCTGATGCGATGCATAAACAAGGGGCTATGCAAGGGATACGACCGATTACGACTGGATTCCATTTGGTGGGACGTGCTTTTACGGTACGGACCATCGATGGTGACTGGGCAAAACCTATTGAGGCCATTGATAAGGCCGAAAAAGGATGGGTTCTTGTCGTGGATGTGAACCAAGGGAAAACCGCGGTGTGGGGTGAACTAGCGACGTGGAGTGCAAAACTCAAAGGTCTGGCCGGCGTCGTCATCGATGGTGCAGTCCGTGATTATGATGACCTATTAAAAATTAAATTCCCAATCTTCTCCAGATATATCGTCCCCAATGCAGGGGAACCAAAAGGGTTTGGGGAAATCGGTGCTGAGATACAATGTGGGAGCCAAACCGTACAGACTGGTGATTGGATCATCGGGGATGACTCCGGGGTAGTAGTAGTACCACAAAAGATAGCCCAAGAGATAGCGAATCGAGCGCTCGATGTAAAAGAACAGGAGAATCGTATCCGGGAAGAGATCAAATCTGGTGGATCACTGGGAAGTGTTTTGAAGTTAAAGAAGTGGGAGAAAAAAGTCGGATGACCAACGTCGTCTTTTTTACTGATATTTCACATCTTCATCATGCCCTTGCAGTATTTCCTCTTCAAGGGTTTGGAGGAAAAAAAGTACCAGTGAAACTCCATATGGGCGAGAAAAAAAACCCGTATTTTGTGAAACCTGAATTAGTCAGGTCTGTAGTTAAAGAATTAAAGAAGGTTCATGCAGACCCTTTCCTTTTTGACACCACGGTTGCGTACCATGGATCGCGGTACACGAAATCAGAGTACCAGAACACCGCGAAGCTTCATGGATTTACGGTAAAAAACGTAGGTTGCGAGGTCATCATCGATGATTCCGGGATTTCAACAGTGGTGGAAGGGAGAACCTTCGAAGTCGCTGATCATTTAAAAAATTCATCGCACATCTTTGCTCTTTCCCATGTCAAGGGACACATACAGTCAGGCATGGGTGGCGCTATAAAGAATTTTGGTATGGGCGGGGTGACAAAAGAAACGAAAATAAAAATTCATCATGGGAGCCGCCCGGTGTACCAAAAAGATGCATGCACTTTTTGTGGCATCTGTGCCGAAGTATGCCCCTTTGACGCAATTACTGTTGAAAAGAACACATGGACTTACGATAAAGGAGAGTGTTTTGGATGTAGCGTCTGTGTTGAAAATTGTAAGACTCATGCATTGCGGAATAATGATGCTGACATGCAGTTTCTTCTCGCATGCTCCGCTAAAGCATGTGTTCAAGGAAAAAACGTGTTGTATCTGAATGAATTAAAACGTATCGCAAAAGGCTGTGATTGTGACCCGAATGCAGGACCCATCATTTGTCCGGATGTTGGGTATTTAGTCAGCGATGACCCTGTTGCAATAGATAAAGCATCGTTGGACCTAATCAACGATGTTAAAGAAAACGTGTTTTTGAAAATCAATAAAGTAGATCCGTTAAAACAAATAAAATATGGGGAGGGGATCGGGTTAGGATCATCCTCGTATCAGTTGATTACACTCTAGATTTATTTGATAAGTGGTTTCCCGAGTGGGAGCACTGTCTTCCCATAGGTTTCATTAAGTATTTCTGCGATGGCGACATAAAACGCACTTAACCCGCAGACAATTCCTTCGTATCCAATCCATCCGCCGCTGATGTAGCCCCAGTCCCGCAGAGCGAGAAGGAAGAACAGGATGAATAAGGACCCGAAGATGAATTGAAGTCCTTTGTTCTTTTTCAGTGTCCCGATGAACATGCAGAAGGTGAACAATCCCCACATGAAGAAGTACCAGGCCATAAACCCTGGTTCTGTCGCACCTGCTTTTGAATCAGTGCTAATAATAAAGGTAAGACTTGGGAACACCCATAACGAGACTAGGGAAATCCAGAATAAGCCATACGATGTAAAGGCGGTTGTTCCAAAAGTGTTTCCTTTTTTAAACTCCATGACCCCTGCGAGAATCTGTGCAAGTCCACCGTAGAAGATGCCCATCGCAAGGATCATTGCACTCACCCCATATGCTCCTGTGTTATGGATATTCAGAAGGACGGTTGTCATTCCAAAACCCAGTAAGCCTAATGGTGCTGGATTTGCTAATATCGTATTCGTCTCAGCCATTGTAAGTCACCTTTCGGCTGTATAAAACTGTTGTTTAAAAATCTATCGAGAAAAACAACTACTTCCACAAGATAACAACAAACCCGGTAAAAATCATCCCGAGCACGATTAAGATAGCGACAATCTTCACAACCCAGCTTCGTAATGTTTTTCTATTCAGTTTCATGGTTTCTTCCTCTCAAGTTCAACATAAAAACCATCAAAGGATAAAATCGTACTTCCTTTTTTCCCTTTCAGACCTACTTCCCGTTTCACCTTAATGTACCCTGCTTTGAGCAACCCTTCTTTTTTCTTTACCGAAATCCCAGGGATCTCAGAAAGGAAAATATCTCCCTGGTTGTCTATTTTTTTAATAATCTCTTCTTGATGATCCTTAATCCATTGTGAAATCGTAGAACTCTCTGTTTTAAATGCTGGACCAAGTGTGGCAAACACGGGTTCGATCGCGGTAATGACCTCCTGGATTTCTGGTTTTCCTACGATAAATGTGTGATTTTCTGGATATCGTAAGGTGGTAAAAATAATCGTTCCATTGGTTTTTAGTCTTGTTATTATTTCTGAAGGCGCATAGGTAGCTAATGCTGACATAGGTGCATTCAGCGCGATTCCTTGTTCACTTTTCCACGCGCGAACCTTAGCGATATATTCCTTCACTGTTTCACCAGCTTGTTCTTTTTCTTCATTGATAAGAATTGATTCAGGCCATTTTGAGAGATGGATGCTTATTTCATCTTCATGGTTTTTGTAAAGAGTAGAGTAAATCTCTTCAGTGATGTGCGGGAAGAACGGGGCAAATAATTTTAGTATTCCTAATCCAACGGTGTATAAGGTATACCGGATGCTTTCAACGTTTTCTTTGCTATAAAGGGATCCTTTGATCATTTCGAGGTAATGGTCAGCGAGCTCATGCCAGAGGAAATATTCAATCTCTTTCATGGCTTGTGAGTAATCAAACACATCCATTTGCTTGGTGCATTTTTTCACAAGTTTGCTATATTTTGTCAGAATCCAAGAGTCGATGTTTTGGAGTCTTGTTGGTTTTTTTGGTTTTCCTTCTTTAATGATGTTGTCGATAAACTGTTGCACGTTCCAGAGTTTCCGTAGAAGTTTTGTTCCCCGGACGACATCTTTTCGTCGGAACGGGTTATCCTCGCCTAACGCACAGCTTGCTGCATAGCAGCGGAACGCGTCAGTCCCATATTCATCGATGACTTCAAGAGGATCAATGACATTGCCAAGGCTTGCATGCATCGGCGTTCCATCCTCTGAGAGAATGAACCCACCCATCATGATGTTTTCAAAGGGTTTTTCATCGGTGAGAAGCGTGCAGCGTAGTATCGTATAAAACGCCCACGTGCGAATGATGTCATGTGCCTGCGGACGTAGCGACATAGGATAGAGCTGTTTGAATTTTTTTTCATCGCGATGCCAGAACGTGTTAAACAATGGTGAGATAGAAGAGTCCATCCAAGTATCAAAGACGTCCTCACAGCCTTTCAGATGACCACCGCATTTCGGACATGTTGCTACTGGTGGTTTGTCAATCGTTGGATCAATGTAGCAATCTTCTGGTCGTGCGAGTACGACCTCTTCGCATTCTTCACATTCCCATAGTGGGATTGGTGTGGCAAAGTATCGTTGTCTGCTGATCACCCAGTCCCATTCAAGTGAATTGACCCAATCCTCCAGACGTATTCTCATAAACTCCGGATACCAGTGCATCGCATCGCTTGTATCAAGAACCATTTGTTTAAACGGGATTGTTTTCAAAAACCATTGTTTCGCGTTGATGAACTCCACAGGTGTTTTGCACCGCCAGCAGACACCTACATTTTGTGCAAGTGGCTCTTGTTTCAGCAGCAAACCATCCTGAGTCATGTCCTTGATGACTGCGTTTCGTGCGTCCTCGATTTTCAGCCCCTTGTATTTCCCGGTAAGTGCCGTCATTTTTCCTTCTTCATCTATGCTCATTTCAAGAGGGAGTTTATATTTGAAAACCCAGTTGAGGTCCTCTTTGTCGCCTACGGTACATATCATGACGAGCCCAGAGCCAAACTCAGGGTCGACAGCCTCGTCTTCAACGATTTTTACTTCCTTGTTCACCGTGGGGACTTTCACGGTCTGACCCACAAGCCATGCTGCTCGTTCGTCAGTAGGATGAACCGCGACAATTTGACACGCAGCAAGCATTTCAGGCCGCGTGGTCGCAATCTCGATGTACACCCCGTGTGTATCTTTGCCTATGCCATGGAATTTTAGCAGGTGTTCTTCCGGTGATTTAGTAAAATAGAATTTTATCGTATTGAGTTTTGTCGTCCGGTCACTATACACAACCTCTGCATCTGCCATCGCGGTCATGCAGCGGGGGCACCAGTTCACGGGGAACTCGCCTTTGTAGATATGCCCTTTGTTGAAGAGTTCGATAAACGAGATTTGCGTGATTCTGCGATAGTACTCCGCATCGGTCTGATAATAAATCGAGGGGTCCATGCTTTCCCCAAGTCTAATGAACTGGTTTGTCATAGTTGCGATATTCTTCTGCGCAAACTCAGAGCACAGCTTGGTGAATTCATGGCGGTCGATATCCTTCCGGGTGATGTTGAGTTGTCGTTCGACTCTTTCTTCGATTGGGATGCCGTTGACATCAAAACATAACGGAAAAAACACGTTGTATCCTTGCATGCGTTTGTATCGAGCAGCAAAATCAATATGCGTGTAATGCACCGCATGACCAGCGTGAAGGGGTCCTGAAGCGTACCGTGGTGGAACATCGATACTGTAGGGTTTTTTTGAGCTAGCAAAATCGAAATGGTAGATCTTCATTTCTTGCCATTTCTTCTGCCATTTTTCTTCCAAAGTTTTCTGATCGTAATCTGTCATAGCGGCTTCCTCATAGGGGGCAGGTTTACAACGCACAGTAGATTTTTCTTTATAAACATTGCTTTTGATTTTGTTGCTGAAATCTTGTCTTTTATATCCTCATGCAATAATTTTATAATAACCTTATCTATTACCGTTACCGGATGCGAAATCACTCTACAACGGAGGGAGCATTTTGCCCGAAGCAATCGCCTATGAATTAGCTAAAAAACAAAAAGAAATCTCAGTTGCGGAATTCTTCGAACGCAATAAACATATCCTGGGTTTTGGGAACCCGACACGAGCACTCATCACCAGTGTGAAAGAAGGTGTCGATAACGCACTTGATGCCTGTGAGGAATCAGGGATCCTTCCAGACATCTCTGTCGAAGTAAGGAATTTGAATGATGAAGAATGCGTTATTATCATAGAAGATAACGGTCCTGGTATTATCAAACAGCAGATACCTCATATTTTCGCCCGGTTGCTTTATGGGTCGCGGTTTCATGCGGTTCGACAGAGCAGAGGCCAACAAGGGATTGGCATCTCTGCTGTCGTTTTATACGGACAGTTGACCACAGGAAAACATGCGAAAATCATATCAAAGATTCAAGAAAATCAGCCTGCAGTGTCAGTCGAGCTTGCGATTGATACGAATAAGAACCGCGGTGAGGTGCAACATCAAGAAATCATGCATTGGGATAAACCATCAGGCACACGGGTTGAGATTTGTTTGAAAGCGGACTACAAACGAGGAAAACGGTTTGTCTATGATTATCTTCAGTCCACTTCGATTGTGAATCCTCATGCTCGTATTGTATATAAGGAGACGGACGGAACCGAGCATGTTTTTGAGCGGACCGCTGAGGTTCTCCCGAAGAAAAGCGAGGAAATCAAACCACATCCGTATGGGGTGGAGCTGGGGACATTAATAAAAATGTCAAAAGAGACGAACGCAAGAAAATTAGCCTCATTCTTAAAAAATGAATTTAGCAGCATGGGGGACCGGACGGCAAATGCGGTCTGTGATGAGGCAAAACTTGACAGAAATCTCAATCCATCAGACATGACACGTGAACAGTTCTTTGAGCTGCATCAAGCGTTCAAACGGGTGAAGATCATGACTCCGCCAACGGAATGTCTTTCCCCAATTGGTGAGACTCTTATTCGTCGGAGTTTGAAAAGCGAGACGCAGGAGATCTCCCCTGAATTTATTTTTACAGCTTCGAGACCAGCTTCGGTCTATTCAGGAAACCCGTTTCAGGTGGAAGTAGGGATTGTCTATGGGGGGAATCTCCCCAAGGAGAAGGCCGTGAAGATTTTACGGTTCGCGAATCGAATCCCTTTGTTATTTCAGCAGGGTGATTGCGCGGTCACCACCGCGATTTCATCGATTGACTGGCGTCGGTATGGTCTTGATCAACCCTCAGGAACAGGGATCCCCATTGGTCCTGCTATCTTTCTGACACATGTTGCATCCACTCAGATCCCCTATACCTCGGAAAGTAAAGAAGCGATCGCTGATATCGAGGAAATTGAAAATGAAATTAAACTCGCGTTTCGTGAGGTCGCACGAAAAGTCCAGATGCATATCAATAAAAAAGTCCGACGGGTGAAAACAAGAGAGAAATTTGATTTGATAACGAAGATTTTACCAGAGATTGCCAAGAAGTCCGCAAATATGCTTAATAAACCGATCCCGTCCCTTGATAAAGTGATTACCAGGATCATGGATGTGGTCTGGATTGAGGACGTAGTTGAGTATGAAAAAGTCCGGGGGAAACCGGTGCAGACAAAACTTGGTACCAAGGATCCGAAGACTCAAACTGAATCAGGTGGATGGATAGCGAAAAGTACGATTATGGTGGTGAACTATAAAAGCAAGCCGCAGAAGTTCAATTTATACGCTCTTTTTCCAAAGAACGCCGTGGTTGGTGAGGTAAAACCAAAGCCGACGAAAGTCACTGATAGTTATATTAAATGGAGTTTAGAGAGTATTAACCCAACCAACAAGGTCGATATCTTTTTTGAGCTTGCTGGTCTGAACAAAGGCGATTTTGATGAGAACGATTTGTATATCCAGAACATAAACCCAACGTATGTGATTGGGGCAGATAAATGGGAAGGTGAATAAGAGTATGGCACGTGATTATTCAGGAGTCATTAAAAAGATTGATTCAATCGCTGCGAAAGTCTATGACGATCTAGAAAAAGCTGAAATCCCCGCGTTGCAGCTGTCGACGCGAACAAAAGCAAACATACGATTTGATGAGACGTTAAATGTATGGAAATATGGGAAAAATAAAACAGAGCGGACCGCCAGCTCCCTTGACGGCGCGTACATGCTGTTGCGTACAATGTACCTGGTTGATTTCATTAAAGATATGATAAAAGAGAAAAAGTCATCGACATTAAGAGAAACCTATTACATCTCAGAGGGATGGAACCTTGCGAAGTTCAGCAGTCAGAATGAATCGGATCTGCTCGCAGAGGACCTTGAGGTCATCACTGGTTGTATGCGTGAGGATTTTAAGCTACGACCGGAGGAGGATGGCGCACGTGTCATCGGAAATCTTGTCGTGGAGGAAATAACCAGGAATAATACGAAGAAGAAGATCCATTGCCAGGATGATGTCGGTGACGCGGGGTACGGGATCCCCTACAATGTCGAAAAGGAAAAACTCTCCTTTAAAGAAGTTGACGCTGATTTTATTGTCGCTATTGAAACCGGTGGTATGTTTGATAGGCTTGTCGAGAATGGGTTTGATACGGATTCCCGCGCGATTTTAGTTCATTTGAAAGGTCAACCTGCGCGGTCGACTCGTCGGTTCATTAAACGTCTGAACGAGGAAAAGAAACTACCGGTTCTTGTTTTTACCGATTGTGATCCCTGGAGTTTTCGTATTTACGGAAGTGTTGCGTATGGTGCTATTAAAACAGCACATATCTCTGAGTATCTGGCGACACCAGCAGCACAGTACCTTGGTGTGACGCCATCAGATATTGAAAATTATAAGCTCCCGACCGATACGTTGACGAATGAAGATGTCGCCGCGTTGAAAAGTGAGCTGGATGATCCACGTTTCCAGGATCAATTCTGGAAGCATGAAATCAAACTGCAACTGAAACTTGGGAAGAAATCAGAGCAGCAGGCGCTTGCAAAATATGGGCTTGATTATGTGACCGATACCTATCTTCCTGAGAAACTTACGGAAATGGGGATGTTGAAAAAGTAATCTCCTTATTGTTTTTGTCCCCAGAGGTCATTTGGGGGGATCATCTGGTATCGGAGATTTAACACTCGGCTTTCATCGATGACGATGAAGGTCTTGCTGAAAATACCACCTTTCGCATCAAGAGGGATAGTGAAGCTATGGACGTGTTTTCCTTGCAGAAACATAGATTGTTTTTGTTTCTCGGGTTGGAGTTGTTTTTTTCGTAAAAGGGTATACTGAAGGAGGAGAATTACTTCAAGAGCGATGATCACGCTGATGAGAGCGATAGCGGACAGAATCCATTGTTCTAAGCTCAGGGCAGCCCATTTATTGCCAAGCTGGAGCAAATAGGTACCAATGATAATAAAAGCAATCCAGAGAGAATAGATTATGGTAAACAAAAAAAAGAGTTTTGATGCTTTCAGCAATCTTCGTTTAAATTTATCTTCGTCCCAGATAGGTTCTGTTGTAACCATTTTCTTTCCTACCGGTCCCCTTATGGCTCATAGTCTTTAAAACTTTTTGTTTTTATAATAATTATAGAGAGGGGGATTAAAGATTTGATGTTTTGAAGTCTTTAATTTTTCATTCAGCTCCCTCCTCTCTGACCACACATCTAAGTGTTCATTTCCTGGAAGTCCAGCCTCTATGACTTCCAGTTCACAGGCTAGATGAAGTATGTCACATTCGTTAATTGATCAAACACACCATTCTGCACCCGTATGAGTGCAGCAAAAACGAGCGCAAGCATGGACAACCCAACGCGCAGAACAAACCCTTTCCATCCACGACGACCAGGATGATCATCAAGGATTGTCGTGGTTTTCACCCTTCCGAAAAAACCCTCCATATGGCTACTGCGTTCATTGCATTTCTCATCATACCCTTCTGGATTTTCTTCTCTTTCAGCCATCCGTTGGTTTCGATACAGAGCACCTACGATCTCAACGTCGCCTTTCTTGTAGAGGTATCGAAGCATAAACTCCAGGTCTGCGCCGGGAATGAAATCCTCCTCAAGATGGTACTTCTGGTACCACTGTTTAATTATCCCAGACGTACCATCCTCGTTATACACCCAATGTTTCGGTATCTTATAATACAAAGAAACTCGATGATGTTCACTCTGCGCAATGTTTTCATATGTCGCATATTTGTCATCAACAATGCGTTCTTTCTCCTGGATGCCAAGAGAAGCAAGATGCTCCTGAGACGGAACCAGATTCTTTCCTTCATCTGCCGTGATATCCATCGGCAGATAATCAAGAGGTATCTCACGCTCCGCATCAATGATCGCATCCAGTTTATACCCAAACTCCTTGTAATACCCACTGTATTTTGCCTCAGGATCATGTTTCAACGCACGAATGTCAGTGGCATCCTGTAATGTTCGCGCTCCCAAGTGGATGCCTTGCTCTTTAAGAAGAACAACAAGTTGTTGGACAACCCTGTGGAATACCACAGGAAACAACTTGATACCGATACGTTCGTAGATAAACTCCCGAAGCAGCTCATAACTAGGTTTTTTAAAAAAACCTAGTTTCCGATAGTCTTCATCTGAGAGACTCAGATACGCCTGTCTGAGGTTTTTCTTCCGCGAGATCGTCAGATAGGCGAAGAATCTGAATCGTGGTATAAACCGATCTGCAATCGCATGAAAACGGGGGTATTGTGGTTTGAGCAACTCCAGCAATGATGTTGGATCAAACCATTTGACGACATCCACTGTTTTCATTGGATGTTCTTCTGTTGGATCAATAAATTTTTCTTCAATTTCTTGAAGAAGACTATCGAGTTTTTGTCGGTCTTCAGTACTCAGTTGCCTTTCAAAATTTTCCCAATATTTTTCTACTTGTTGTTCTATTTCATATTCAGGCATTTCCCATCCTTTTTCCTGCCCATGTTTGACCCATGGGCATAAATGGAAAAAGGAAATGCCTTTTTTTCATTCATTAACGATTTAGGTGAATAATCTGCTTGTTTTAAATATCAGAACCTGAAATCTTTAATCCCCAGAGAGTACATTTATATATGTTGATATCTTATTATTACATGAAAAAAGGGGGAGACCACGAAACGAGATAGGATGGTAAAGTTAGCAGCATACTATGTAATTTTTGTGGTAGGGGTAGGATGTTGTTCCTGTTCATCAGCACTATCGAAGGACCCTTCTGTTTCAATGAACAATGTACAGACGTTGTATGTTGGCGGGTCTGGTCCAGGGAATTATAGCAGGATTCAGGATGCAGTGGATAACGCTTCCGATGGTGATACGGTGTTTGTGTATGACGACTCGGCACCGTATTATGAAAGTATTGCTATTCGTATCTCGATCCATCTTATTGGGGAAAATCGAAATACAACAAGTATCGAGGGAGGGAACCATGCGATCTCAATTTTTGTCAATGGGGTAACGGTCAGTGGGTTCCGGATTAGTAATGTCGGTGATTTTTGGAACTGTTGTGGTTTTTATGTGACCTCACAAGGGAATAATATTTCTCATAATAATGTTATCAATAATCTTCGGATGAACGGTGTTTTTCTTGATGGTGCATCGTATAACACGATTTGGGGGAACTTGATTGAAAACAACAATTTTCATGGGATTCGACTGGAGTTCACCTCCCATAATGTGATTGTAAATAATGTGATAGTGAATAATCGAGGGTATGGGATTTATCTCTGGGAATCACCGGAGAATATTCTTATTGGAAACACAGTGAAGCAGAGTTTTTTTGGCGGGATTACTCTTGGAGACAATAGCGGCAATAATACGATCTTTCATAATAACTTTATCGATAATCCTGAAAACGCACATGATGCAACAGGTAACAACTGGGATAATGGTTCAAGTGGTAATTATTGGTCTGATTATACCGGTTCGGATAGTGATGGTGATGGTATCGGCGATAGCCCCTATTCGATCCCGGGGAATGTAAGTCAAGATAGGTATCCATTGATGGCACCATATGAATCTCAAACACCAGATGTCGAGATCACGATCACTAGCAGGGTTGGCTTGACTATCTCCGTTAAAAATAAGGGTACAGAGGATGTGTTAGATGTTGATTGGAATTCTTATCTGAGTGGTGGATTGTTACTTCTGCCTTCAGAACGTGCCAATCATGGGACGTTGATGTTCCTTGCTGCTGGCCAGGAACTAGTGATCCAAAAGGTAAACCTCCTTTTTGGATTTGGTATCATAGAAGTCAACGTGACCGTTGGAAAAACGTCAGAGTCGTTGCGAGGATTGCTGCTTCTGTTCGTGTTTGTTCCTCTTTCGTCGTAAGAAGCCTACCGGAGAACAACTTTCAAAGATACCTTTGAAAAATTTTTCAAAACATTTATAACCAGGGAGTGACACATATATACATGCTAGTAAAAATCTAGCGTTAATGAGGTGAACATCGCGGAGATAAAAATTGTGGGGGCGGTTACTGATGAAAATACGCTCGAAGAAATTGAAAATATTGCAAAAGTCTTTGCCTATGAGCAAAGAATGAAAGATTATACACCTCTTTTGCATATACCGTATCAAGAAAAAAAGGTAAAAATCGTCGACGAGAAAAAGATTGGGGAGAACAATAAATATAATAAGACTATTCAACCACGCATCCTTGTAAAGGGATTGTGTTGAACCCCTTTATTTTCTTTATACGACTACCACAGAGAAGTCTTTATTTCGTCTTCATGTCTTTTTCAAATTTTCTTCGAGTATTTGTTTAATTGAAAAAGTTTAAATTCAATTAAGCTTTTCTTCCAGGCAAAGAGGTATACAATGGTTGAATTTGAGACACTGAAAGCAGAAGAAGTAAAATTTGGAAAAAATAATTTCATCGAAGTTGCACGGAAGAAAGCTGTCGGTGAATCGATTTCGAAAGAATTCGTCGCTATTTCCCGCGGATTCTATCTTTCCGATGGGTCAAAGAAATGGAAATCATCTATCACGCTGCCCGATGAAGAGGATAAAAGAAAACAAATTGCATCGTTAATTAACGACCTATAGATCATCAATAGAATTACAGCAACTCACCGGTAAAAAAAAATTAACGTCTTTGAGTTGCTTATTTTCTTTTTTCTAACACTTTATCATTTATTTGTATTTGATGAAATATTCCTCGTTTTCCCAAAGAGAGCTATCAGGTTTTTTCCTAAAATAATAAATGTGTTTTGGTTTGACGATATGTCGTTGAACAGGAAGCGGTTTTATTCGTCGCACTTTTTGTGGGTGCTCAAAGAAATGGGGTAGTTTCTTTGTGATGAATATGGTAACAATGTACTTCGCACAAACTAACGCAAGCAGAACCTCTAAGCAAAGCAACCCTGCCCCAACTCCCCATCCAGCAGATAAGAATTTCTGAGAAATGTTGTGTTGCTGGTAGTAAGAATTCAATCCCATCATTGTGACAAGTGCGATAGCTAAGTAAATGAAATACATAAGGTCAAGAGTGAGCGGAATTGATTTTTCACCACGCTTCGCGATTCCGTAGAGTTCGTAGAGATGAAGTAACAGTAAAAAAAACGCAGATGGGCCGATAAGTAGGGAGAACATATATAAGGTTACATCTAAGTCAGAAAGAATAGCCCCGTAGAGTAAATAGGATAATGTTTGGAAGACAACAACAAAAAGACCAGCGAGTACCAGAGCGTCTATGCAGTGTTGTATTTGTATTTCTTTAATGTATTGTTGTGTATCTTGGAGTTGTTGAGTTTTCTTTTCAAAATCTCCTTTAAGTTGTTGGAATTGATTCTCATCCATCTACCCATCGCCTCGAATGTCTCGTCCATAGATGTAATCAATTCAGTAGTATAAAAATATTCAAGGTAGGAGATTCTATTCAAGAAGGTTGCTATGAAACCTCGGAAGCAGTGTGATGTATTTTTTGTTAACGTTGGAGTAATCACATTGAAAAATATAGGAGGAAAAATTGTTTGTCTCTTGTGTTTTGAAAAAACATAGTTTTATAAATAAGATTCTCCTTTGAACCAGTTAGTGTGATATGTAGGGGACGTTATATGAAGAAATCGTTCGTTGCGTTTGGCTTCTGTCTTTTATTGACCTGTATGCCCATCGGATGGAGTGATTGTGGTTGCACGTTACCAGCTGACATTAATGAACCAACATCATCTAGACAACCATGGATTTCTGACGCCGAGGTTATCCTCTTGCAAGAACAAGGGCGTACGGAAGGATGGACGTTTACGGTTGGAGAAAACCCTGCAACGGAGCGTTCCTTCTTAGAACTCTGTGGCCTTGTTGAACCAGAGAACTGGTGGGTCGATGCTTCATTTGACCCGTGTATTCCGACCAGTACATTACCGTCTCATTTCGACTGGCGTGAGCTTGGAGGCTGTACGCCAGTGAAGAATCAGGGTGGATACGGGAGCTGCTGGGCGTTTGGAACAATCGCGCCGCTCGAATGTAATGTTCTCATAAAAGATCATATAGAGGTTGATCTCTCAGAACAGTGGCTTGTCAGCTGCAACACAAACGGTTGGGGATGTAATGGTGGATGGTGGGCTCATGATTACTTTCAATGGAAGATGGACCGGTGTAATGGGACTGGTGCCGTATTGGAAAAAGAATTCCCCTATAAAGCAAAAGACCTTCCCTGTGATGGCCCCTATCACCACTCGTATATGATTGATTCCTGGCGTTTCATTGGACTGCCCCAGGGCATTGCCCCTACTGAAGCGATTAAACAAGCAATTATGACGTATGGTCCTGTATCCGTTGCTTGTGCCGTCACCGAGGCCTTCGGGGCTTACACGGGAGGGGTTCTTTAATGAAAATGACCCACATGCGCAGATCAACCATGCAGTTGCATTGGTAGGGTGGGATGATAACCAGGGAACAAACGGAGTCTGGTTCCTGCGGAACTCCTGGGGCCCTGAGTGGGGCGAGGCAGGGTATATGCGTATTGAATATGGTGTTTGTAAGGTCGGTTATGCTGCTTGTTATGTGAAGTATCCGGTGAAAACGAAGGTTGATATCACCGGCGGGTTGCTTGGGGTGGCAGTCGGGTTTCGAAATGTGGGGAACACAGTTACGACTGACATCAAATGGAATATCATCATGAAAGGTGGAATCTTTGAGGCTATTAACATCTCTTTAGAAGGAACAATCGATTCATTAGAACCAGGTGCAGCGGTATTTGAAAGAATCCCACGACTTGGATTCGGACCTTTAAGCATTTCCGTAACCGCGAGCCCAGAAAACGCAGGGAAAACAGCAAAACATGCTGAGGGGTTCTTATGTGGGTTGTTATTAATTCTACAACAAAATCAATAAATACCTTCTCGTGTTTCTACAGATATATTTTTAAACTCTTGCGGGAATATTCTTTGCGCACGGGGTTGGCATGAAGAAAGAAAATTGCCCTTTCTGTGGACATCGATGGATTCGAAAATCATCAGAGTCGATGATAGAATGTCCGAATTGTCGAACAGAGTATTTCATCCATCCCCAACATGAAGAAACAGAAGATGAAGAAATCTTAGAGGACGAAGAAAGCATTGTTGATGAATTCGCTGAGAGGAAACTTTAGGAGCTCTAATTATTTGTTTTCCGATCACGGGATGCACTAAAGTTCATCAACCTTAAAAACAGGATGTAGATACCGAGTTTATAGCTGACCTCCTCTTTGAAGAAAGCTCATTGGTGTTGACCGGGATTTTTATCACCTTTATTTCTAATTTCCTTTATACGATTAATGCACATGGGTTTGTCGCTCGCGGGAAGTATCGAAAAAAGGAGGAAGCAATCCTTATCTTTCTTGGTGCGACCGTCTTGTTAGGGCTTGTGACACCCCTTATTCATGAAGTGTCAAAACTGACTATTATATTTGTACCTATTCCATCTATTTTTGGTATAGTGCTCCTTGGAACTAATTTTGTTCTCCATTATAGTATACCAAGTTGGAAGCAGACCTCAACCAAATCACTTCTTATCTATCTGCTTGGGACATTTTTGGTTGTCATAGGGTTTCTTATTGGTTATTATTCTTCATAAAAAAGAATCGTGTGTAAATTTTATCCGTTCTTTTGTATAAATTTTTTTCAGTTATACAGATGACATTCTAATATAAAAAATTAATAGTATAATTTATATACTATGTCTTATATAATAATATATATGGATATTAAAAACGAGGTGTACTCATGGATCCACTCTTCCAATTTATATTAGGATTAAGTCTTGCGATCGTTCTGCATGAACTCACACATCTGCTTACCATGATCTATTATAAGATACCCTTTAAAGCGATTGTATTGACCAAGTATTCTGCGGTTGGGTTTCTTGTTGACAACGAATCGTACGTAGCAGATAACAAAAAATTAGCGTTCCTGTACTTTTCACCACTCGTCTGGTGCTTTTTGTATTTCATTAACCCAGGTGAACCATTTTTCCTGATGTTCCCTATCGTTAATATCTTTGGCGGCATGGGAGATTTCTATAGTTTCTTTAAACTTATCATCATCCCACCCGATAAAAGAATCGAGCTAGCCAACAGGAGCGATGAGAAGGTTCTGAAAAGAATCATCTGGAGAAAGGACATCTCACCAAAAAGCCGGTTCATGAATGAAAGATAAGGAATTTTTTTATATTTTTTTTTCTGGTAATTTAAAAGATAAAAAATAAAAAAAACATATATCCGATTATATGAATATTGTAAAATATTACCAGTTTCTATACGTGACTACGTATGTACCTTTTAGACCCTCAATAAAATGTTTTGTAGAGGACTTAGTAAATAAGTACATTCCATATAACTACAATAGATCTTTTTTAAAAAAAAAATATTGAAAAGAAAGGTTTAAATGAATGAGAGAGATAGGAAACCTCAAGGGGTTATCAAATGAAGAAAATTATTACAATTATCGCGTTAGTATTACTTGTTTTACCGGTTGGTTTTGGTAATAGTACCGATACCGTTATGATGAAAAATTCACTACAAAATCTTAAGATAATCCCAGCGACATACACGCCGAATGCTTTTCCGCATTTCAAGACAACCTACATGGTTCCTATGCGTGATGGGGTTATGCTTGCCACGGATGTCTACCGACCGATTTTCCGACCATCTCCCCATGGGACGATTTTCCTGAAAACACCCTATAATAAAGATGCTTTACAGATTGTTGGTCTCATTGGTATCTTATATGGTTGGCCGACCGTCATCCAGGACATGCGTGGACGGTTCGCTTCAGGCGGCATTGATACCGTTTTTAAAAACGAAAGTACAGATGGTGCTGATACTCTTGCCTGGATCGCGAATCAAACATGGTCAAATGGGAAAATAGCGACGATCGGTCCTTCTGCATTGGGCATTACCCAATACTGTATGGCTGCTGCGAACCCTCCGAACCTCGCCTGTCAATATATTCTCGTGGCGTCACCGAACTTGTACAAACACGCGGTGTTTCAGGGCGGAGAGTTCAGAAAGAACCTGGTAGAAAGATGGCTAAACGGACAGCAGAGTAATTATATATTACAGGAAATTTTAGACAACGAAAACTTCACGCTGGGATACTGGGGAAACGTCACACTTGATGACAACTGGGAGGACGTGAACGTACCTGCCATCCACGTTGGTGGCTGGTACGATATTTTCACCCAAGGAACCATTGAAGCGTACATCGGGTATCAGCATTATTCTGGACCTGGAGCACAAGGGAAATCAAAACTAGTTATAGGCCCTTGGACACATACCGGTTTTTTCAGCCGCACCCAAGGTGAACTGACCTATCCGCGGGATTCCCTTGATAGGTTTTCCCTTCGGATGTTTCAGGACATGATCCGGTTGTACGCAATGAATCGTACCGATGATTTTTCAGACTGGCCAACGGTTTCCTATTATGTGATGGGTGATGTTGATACACCTGGTGCAGCGGGGAACGAATGGAGATACGCAGATGATTGGCCGATCCCTTTCACTGATGCTCAATGGTATTTCCACAGCGGCGGACTGTTAAACATGGATCTATCTGCATTTGATGATCCCCTTCTGATTGTATACGATCCGACAGACCCGGTACCAACGATTGGAGGGAAAAATCTTTTTTCCCCCTCAGGCCCCTATGATCAATCTCTAGTAGAGAATCGTTCTGATGTGCTTGTTTTCACCAGCCCAGTGTTAGAACATCCATATGAAGCAACAGGTCCGGTGAAAGCACGGTTGTTTGTTTCATCTGACTGTCCTGACACTGATTTCACCGTAAAACTCACTGACGTGTACCCTGATGGACGCTCGATGTTTATTACGGATGGGATCCTGCGGATGCGAAACAGAAACGGGCAGGACCACTGGGAATTCATGGAACCCGGGACCATCTATGAAGTCCTGGTTGACCTCTGGAGCACCTCCTATATTTGGAATACCGGTCATCGTATTCGTGTGGAGGTTTCCTCATCGAACTATCCGCGTTTTCTGAACAATCCAAATACCGCTGATAGGATTGGCAAGAATACCACCTACGACATCGCTCATAATGTTTTGTATATCGATTCAACTCAGCCCTCCTGTATAATCCTTCCAGAACCAAGCCTTAATTTAACGAAAAAGGTCGTACTAATAAATGATTGGTCTCCGATAAGAAATAGAATTTGTAATACGTTGTTTTCTTTGATTCCCTGAGTTTCGCACTTGAATAAAAGTTAAGTGCCTTCAGCAGTTTGTATTTTATTGGCGACAAAATGCAAACAACACTGAAGACACCAGACCACATAAA
>Ga0307379_10001479_pt1 | contig 37194 bp, 31 predicted proteins | sample UN2MG_FD_202237 | JGI IMG/M metagenome (GOLD analysis project Ga0307379, IMG submission 202237) | Soil microbial communities from Risofladan, Vaasa, Finland - UN-2 | ecosystem: Environmental > Terrestrial > Soil > Coastal area > Acid sulfate soil | place: Finland: Risofladan, Vaasa | collected...
AATAAATATTATTAATGAATGGTTAAAAAATAATAAAAATATAAGGGATTTAATATATACGATTTCAAGAAAATATAATTTAACGGCCAGGGGCATGGTTAGTATCTTAAAGGTATCCAGAACTATATCTGATCTGGAAGAAAGTGAAAATATTAAAGACTGTCATATTATTGAAGCCGTTCATTACCGGGTTGGTTCTAATAATCTGGATAATAGCATCTGTATATGAAAAACACTAATGGTAAAAAAATATTATATATACTGGTTGAGAAGAAAGTTAAACCAGCAAGATTTATAGAAATATATAGAAAGAATTATGGTGATATAAATAAAACATTAGATTATTTTTATAAATATAAAAGTTTGAAGCTGGAATATAAAACGAATGGAGAAGATCATATTGATTTTAATCACAGTAATAACTGTTATCAGGAAGTGGTTGATTTCATTTTAAAAAATGAAGTAGGCTTGCTTGATATTGGCGAGAATAGTTATCCTGACATATTAAGGCAGATATATTTACCCCCTCCGTTATTATTTTTCAGAGGAAATAAAATAAAGAAAGCACAATTTAGTATTGCCATTGTCGGCAGCAGGAAATGTACTGCTTATGGGCGGGAAGTAGCCGGATATATAAGTAGAAATCTATCAAAAATTGGAATAACAGTTGTAAGCGGTCTTGCAGTTGGAATTGACAGCTATGCCCATAAGGCAGCGCTAGAAGGAAAAGGTGGGAGCATCGGGGTACTGGGTTGTGGTATTGATATCATTTATCCTCCTGAGAATAAATATTTATATGAGGAAATACTTTCGAATGGCAGTATAATAACTGAATTTCTTCCAGAAACTCCGCCACTCAAAAACAATTTTCCGGTTAGAAATAGAATAATCAGTGGTCTTTGCAGAGGTGTTGTAGTTATCGAAGCTGGAGAGAAAAGTGGAGCAATAATAACCTGCGAAATGGCACTACAGCAAAACAGAGAAGTATTCGCAATTCCGGGAAATGTTTTTAATCCAATGAGCAGGGGATGTCACAAGCTAATAAAAAGCGGCGCAAAGTTAGTTGAAAGCATTGATGATATATTGGAGGAATTTTCCCAGTATTCTGGGGGAATCTTAAAATTGTGTGGAAACAGTAGTTATAATAACAACCGGCAAGCAAATGATAAGCAGAGTGCAAAGCTTGATAATAATGAGCTCAAGGTCTATGATTTTATTGGATACAACCCGAAAAGTGTGGAGGAAATAGTAAAATATTCAAAAATAGAGGTTAAAGAAGTTTTGAGGATTTTGACATCTCTTGAGATTAAGCAGCTAATTAAAGAAGATAGTTTTAATAAATATAGTAGATTATTTTAAATTTTATATTAAAATAATAATATATTTTTTAATTAGGAATTAATAGGGAGCATAAAAGAATGGCATTATTCAGGAGAAAGAAGAAAGTAGGAAGACCCAAGAATCCGCTGGGGTATGCATTGTACCAGTATGATAATATTATCAGAAAGGATTTAAAGAAGATTATAGCTGGAATACTGGCAAAAAAGAAACTTGATACCAGGAAGATTAATATTATTTTAGAAGATACTTTTAGTAAATTTGATACAATACTTGATGATTTAGTTAAAGAGAATTTAAAGATTGATTATAGATCAGACAAAATAAGATATATGATCGTTGATATGATAAATAAACTTAAATCTTTTTTTAATAAAGCAAAAACGCATGATTTTAATCCATTAAAAATAGAGAAAGATGAAAAATCTCCTGGATTGGAAGAAATCATGGAAATCCGGGAGGTTATAAAAGTAAAGATGAAGGATATTGAGAGTGATTATTTTTGACATCCTCCCCTTAAACGGCGGGGTTTTACGGTGCGGAGGATAAATATGGATTTATTTAATTGTCTGGAACTATATATAAAGTACTTAAAATATGAAAAAAATTTATCTCTAAATTCTATAAATTCCTATCAAAAAGATATCTTACAATTTTTGCATTTTTTAAAAGGTAAGAATATTAATGAAACTGCCAGGATAAATTTAGATATTTTCAGAGGTTTTCTTAAGTCTTTAGATAGTAATAATTATTCAAACAGAACTATTATCAGAAAGTACTCTTCCTTAATCAACTTCTTTAGATTTCTTGAAAGAAATGGTTATATTGATTTTCAGTTAACCCAGGCAATAAATGTTCCCCGCAAGCGTCACCGGTTTTACTCTTTTATGTCTATAAGTGAAATGGAAAGGCTTTTTAATAACCTCAAGCCTGAAAATGATTTAGAAATCAGGGATAGAACTATACTTGAATTACTTTATTCTACTGGTGCCAGAATAAGCGAGGTGGAAGGTTTAAAAACTGGTGATATTGATCTTGAAAATAGCGAAATAATAGTTACCGGTAAGGGTAGAAAACAGAGACTGGTTTATTTAAATCAGGCTGCAATATTCTGGATAAAAAAATATCTGCAAGTTAGGAATAAATTAACTTATTCTATAAAAGATAGATATATAAGAGATAACCATTTATTTTTAAATAAATTTGGAAAAAGATTATCCTCACGCAGCATAAGAACTATAGTTAAAAAATATGTAAAAAAAGCAGTTATTGGTAAAAATATCACACCTCATAGTATCAGACATAGTTTTGCTACTCATCTGCTTCAGGAAGGAGCGGGAATAAGGGAAATTCAAGAACTTCTGGGGCATGAAAACATATCTACCACACAGATATACTCGCATTTAAATATTAAAAAATTAAAGAAAGACTACAGAAAATTTCATCCCAGAGCAGAAGCAAAATAGAATAAAAAATAGTTTTTTTACTTTGATAATATGATAAAAGATTTAATGAAAAGCTATCACGAAATTTTAGATGCTAGCATGCTAACATTTATTATTGATTATTTGATGAAAGATATGTATTATGCTAGACTTGAGCGTTGAAATTACGCACACCACTTACAGCATTATGGTGAACAAATATAATGGTTAAAGTGGTGGAGGAAAAACCATAAGAATAGGGAGGTATTATTTTGAGTATTGTAACTATGAAGCAGCTCCTGGAGGTAGGGGTTCATTTTGGTCATCAGACTAAAAAGTGGAACCCTAAGATGAAGAAATATATATATACAGATAAAAATGGTATATATATAATTAACCTCCAGGAAACACAGAGGCTTCTAATTGAAGCGTATGAATTTATTGAAAAAGTTGCGAATGAGGGCGGGATTATATTGTTTGTAGGTACAAAAAAACAAACCCAGGATATAATCGAATCTTATGCCACCGAATGTGGAATGCCCTATGTTAAGAACAGGTGGCTGGGAGGCACTCTTACTAATTTTGAAACTATAAGTAAGAGAACAAAAAGAATTGATGAAATAGAAGAGATGGAAAAGTCAGGTATTTTTGAAAAGTTACCCAAAAAGGAGGTTCTGGGAATAAAGAAAGAGTATGAAAAGCTTCTATTCAATATCGGAGGCATAAGAAATATGAAAAAACTCCCCGATGTTCTTTATGCTATTGATCCTAATAAAGAGATGATTGCTGTAAGAGAAGCAAGTAAGCTGGGAATACCTATTGTAGCTATAACAGATACAAATTGTGACCCTGATATTATTGATTTTGTTATTCCTGGTAATGATGATGCGATCCGTTCCTGCAATCTGGTAACCAGTGTCATATGTGATGCTGTAAAAAAAGGAAAAGAGCAGAAAGTTAAGTTAGAGGAAAGCCCGGAGGATAAAGAAGCAAAAAAGTTAGAAGAAGAAAAAACTGAAGGCGATTTAGAAGATGTACCTGAAGATAATATATGGGTTTAAAGATTATAGGAAGGAATAATGGAAATCAAAGCTGAATTGGTAAAAGAATTACGGGAAAAAAGCAGTGCTGGTATGATGGATTGTAAGAAAGCTCTAGTTGAGAGCAATGGAGATATAAAGAAAGCAGAGGAGATATTAAAAGAAAAGGGACTGGCGAAAGCTTCCCAAAAAGCTTTCAGGGCTACTAAAGAAGGTATAATTGATAGCTATATACATATAGGCTCTAAGATTGGTGTAATGCTCGAAGTCAATTGTGAAACTGATTTTGTAGCCAGAAATGAAATGTTCAAGAATTTCGTACATGATATTGCACTTCATATTACGGCAGCAGCGCCGTTATATGTTTCAAAGGAGGATGTACCTCAAGAGGTGCTGGATAAAGAGAAAGAACTTTACAGGAAGCAAGCCTTAAATGAAGGTAAACCTGAAAAAATTATAGACAGGATTGCTGAAGGTAAACTTAAGAAATATTATGAAGAAAATTGCCTGCTGGAACAGCTGTTTGTAAAAGATAATGATGTAAAGATTGGAGACTTATTAAAACAGCATATAGCAAAAATGGGTGAAAATATAGTGATTAAAAGGTTTGAAAGATATATCCTTGGAGAAGAATAATAAGTAATTTCTAATATTTTTTTGCTTAAAAGATAATACGCATAAAATATATGGAAGAATTAAAATACAACAGGGTTTTACTTAAGATTAGCGGCCAGGCATTATTGGGTGATTTAAATTATGGAATAGACCCAAAGGTTACCAATAATATATCCAGTCAGATAAAAGAGGTAGTAGAGTTAGGTGTAGAAGTCGCAGTAGTTATTGGTGGAGGGAATTTCTGGAGAGGTGTTTCTGCCAGTGCAAATGGTATGGATAGAACCACCGCTGATTATATTGGAATGCTGGCTACCATTATGAATGCATTAGGACTTCAGAATGCGTTGGAAAGAATAGGAATAATTACCAGGGTTCAAACTGCAATATCAATGCAGGAAATTGCTGAACCTTTTATCAGGAGAAAGGCAGTAAGACATCTGGAGAAAAAAAGAGTAGTAATATTTGCCGGCGGGACCGGTAATCCATATTTTACAACTGATACAGCTGCAGCGCTGCGAGCACTTGAAATAGAAGCCGAGATAATATTTAAAGCTACAAAAGTTGACGGTGTATACGATAAAGACCCTGTAAAATTTAAAGATGCCAGGAAGTTTGTTAAATTAACTTTCCTGAATGTATTAAAGAAGAATCTCAGAGTTCTGGATTCTACAGCTACTTCTTTATGTATGGAAAATAATTTACCTATTGTTGTTTTTGATATTACAAAGCCAGGCAATATAAAAGGAGTTATAATGGGTAAAAAAATTGGCACTTTAGTTACAAAGGAGTAAAAAATGAAAGATGCACTACTGGTTGATGTGAAAAAAAGAATGCATCAATCCCTGGAAAGAACTCAACATGAATTTAATACTATTAGAACAGGAAGAGCGTCCGTGTCTTTACTGGATAATATTTATATTGACTATTATGGCAGTAAAACTTTATTAAAACATATGTCTAATGTCAGTATACCTGAACCGAGAGTTATTCTAATTTCACCTTACGAGCCAAAATTTCTGAAGGAGATTGAAACTCAAATATCCAAATCCGATCTGGGTATTAATCCATCAAATAACGGAAAAGTTATCCGGCTGAATGTTCCTCCCTTAAATGAGGAAAGAAGAAAAGAATTAGTCAAATTAGTTAGGAAGATTGCCGAAGATGGGAGAATAGCAATTAGAAATATCAGAAGAGAAATAAATGATGAATTTAAAAAATTGGAAAGTGTAAGCAAGGTAACTGAAGACGATCTGATAAATTCTCAAAAGGAAGTTCAGGAAATTACTGATGAATTTATAGAGAAGATTGATGATTCTTTATCCCAGAAAGAAAAAGAAATTATGGAAGTGTAGGTAGGAAGTACTTTGAGTTTAATTTCTTCTATTTTTTCTTCTATAAGAGTTCCTACCGTAAAAGAGCTTAAAAAAAATAGTATTCCAGAGCATGTGGCTATTATTATGGATGGAAATGGCAGGTGGGCTGTAAAAAGAAAATTACCACGGTCTGCCGGTCATAAGGCTGGTGTTGAAGCTCTCAGGGATATTATAGAAATATGTATAGAATTGGGAATAAAGTTCTTAACCGTATATTCATTTTCAAGTGAAAACTGGCAAAGACCAAAAGACGAGGTCAATTTTTTATTAAATCTATTTCTGGAATCATTAAAAGAGGAATTGGGAGCCTTGAACAAAAACGGTGTAAGAGTATTCTTGATAGGTGATAGAAAGTTAATTCCTTATAAAATACTGGAAGCTTTTGAAAATGCAGAAAAGCAAACTGCAAATAATACTAAGCTTTTCTTCAGTATTGCTTTTAATTACGGTTCCAGACAGGAAATTATAGATGCGGCCAGGAAGATACATAAAGCAGCTGAAAGAAATGACATAGACATTGAAAAATTGGATGAAAAAACATTTTCAGATTATTTATTTACGAAAGAATGCCCTGATCCTGATTTTTTAATCAGAACCGGCGGTGAATATAGAGTGAGTAATTTCCTGCTGTGGCAAATCGCATACTGCGAATTTTATTTTGTAAAAAAGCTCTGGCCAGATTTCAAAAGGAAAAATTTCCTGAAGGCAATTTATTATTATCAGCAGCGGAGTAGAAGATTTGGCAGGTTGTGATTTCTTATGCAAAGTTTGATTATTATTCTTCAATATATTCTGGCAATAATCGGATTGTCCCTAATAGTAATAGTTCATGAATTCGGGCATTATTCGTTTGCCAGAATCGGTGGAATACATGTTGAAGAATTTTTTATAGGCTTCGGTCCAAAGATTTTTAAATTTAAAGACAGGAGGGGTACTACTTACGGTATAAATGCTATATTTGTAGGAGGATATAATAAATTATTAGGTATGGATAGAAATGAATCCATACCCCGTGAGATGAAGTGTAAGGCTTACCATAACAAGCCCTTCTATAAGAAACTGCTGGTCTCAATTGGTGGACCCGTGTTTAATGTAATTTTTGCAGTAATATTAATAGGTATTTTCTTGAGTATGGGTGTATTTGTCCCCACGACAACTATTGATTTTATCCAACCTGAATCACCTGCTGAGAAAAACGGTTTTGAAATAGGTGATGAGGTTGTTGCTCTTGATGATAAAAAAATTGAAAGCTGGGATGATTTTTCGGAAGTAACAAAAAAGCATCCTGGTAAAAAAGTAACCTATACTATTATCCGGGATGGAGAGGAGATGAAACTTGAAATTATACTGGATGATATTGAAGGACAGGGATTTCTGGGGATAAGCCCACGGCTTGTTGAAGAGAAACTGGGCTTTTTTAAAATAGTAAAAGAAAGTTTTAAGATGACATGGGATATAAGCATTACTTATGTAAAGTTATTTGGAATGCTGTTTTCAGGAAAAATACCCTTTAGCGAGGCAAGGCCGGTTTCACCGATTGGAATAGTAAGCATATTTCAACAATCAGCATCAATGGGTATGCAGAATTTTATATTTTTTGTTGCACTGGTTTCTATTCTGATGGGTTTTGGAAATTTAATTCCGATTCTCCCTTTAGATGGAGGGAATGTTGCATTGATTGTAACTGAAGCTGTAAGAAAAAAACCCGTACCCAGTAAAGTTTTGGAGATTTTTAATTCTGTAGGCGTATTTATTCTGGTTTCCATACTCATTATTGGTATTGTTTTTGATGTAATAAACCCTTTTAATATAATGAATATGTAATAATTAAATACATTATAATTTTAAATGCAAATAAAAAGAAAAAAAACCAGGATTATACAGGTAGGGAAATTGAAGATAGGAGGCAGCAGCCCTATTATTGTCCAGTCCATGACTAAAAGCAAGCTGGAGGATTTAGACGACATTAGAAGTGAAATAAAAGAGCTGATCGGCAGTGGTTGCGAGCTCATTAGAATAGCGATACCCGAAAAGATATCCATAAGTTATCTTAAACGATTAATTGGTGAAGGGATTTTTTCAGTTCCAGTAGTAGCTGATATTCAATTTGATTACAGGTTAGCACTGGAATGCATGGATATTGGGATTGATGGGATAAGAATAAATCCGGGTAATATAGGTGGGCATGAGCGAGTTGGAGAGATTGTAGAAAAAGCTAAAAGAAAAAAGGTGATAGTAAGGATTGGAATTAATTCGGGTTCTATAGATAAAAAGATTTTGAAAGAAAATAACGGGAACATTGTCAACTCAATGGTTGAAAGCGCGCTGGAAAATGTTAGACTTTTAGAAAGTTTAAAATTTAAAAATTTTAAAATATCGGCAAAAGCATCATCAGTTCTGGATACCATAAATGTATATGAGCTAGTATCAAATAAAGTTGATTATCCTTTACATTTAGGTGTGACTGAAGCAGGACCTAAATTCAGGGGCAGCATAAAGTCTTCAGTGGGCATTGGTATCTTATTGTCTAAAGGAATAGGAGATACCATCAGGGTTTCGCTGACCGGAAAATCAATTGATGAAGTAAAAGCTGCATATATAATTCTTAATAGTTTAGGCTTAAGAAAGGTGGGAGTGGATATCATTTCCTGTCCCACATGCGGAAGAACGACGGATGATTTAGAGCAAATTGTAGATGAAATTGAGAAGCTGACCGCAGATATAAAAAAGAATTTGAAATTAGCAGTTATGGGTTGTATTGTAAATGGACCTGGAGAGGCAAAAGATGCAGATCTGGGGATAGCCTTTGGTAAAGATAAGGCTGCAGTATTTTTAAAGGGCAGAGTGATAAAAAGAGTAGATAAAAATATTGCAGCTAAAGAATTAAAAAAGGAGTTAGAAAGATTAGTTTAAACAGGTAAAAGGGAGCTTAAATTGAAATTTTCTCAATTTTTTATTCCAACTTTAAAAGAAGTACCCAGCGAAGCCGAAATACCAAGCCATTCCTTAGCTCTGAGAGCCGGACTTATCAGAAAAGTTGCATCAGGTATTTATTCTTTTTTGCCACTGGGATTCAGAGTCCTAAAAAAAATTGAAGAGATAATTAGACAGGAAATGAATAATTCGGGTGCTATCGAGTTATTTTTACCGGTTATACAACCTTCGGTTTTATGGGAAAAGTCAGGGAGGTGGAAAGAATATGGTCCTGAAATGTTCAGGTTAAAAGATAGGAACAAAAGGGATTTCTGTCTTGGACCTACTCATGAGGAGCTAATAACATATCTGGTGTATTTAGATTTGAAATCATATAAAAATCTGCCTGTAAATTTATATCAAATCCAGGTCAAGTTCAGGGATGAAATGAGACCGAGATATGGGTTACTCAGAGCCAGAGAGTTTATTATGAAAGATGCCTATAGTTTCTGCAGGAACGATGGTGATTTAGAGGTTATTTATAAGAAGATGTACAATGCTTATTGCAGGATACTTGAAAGAATTGGTCTCCAGTACAAGGTGGTTGAGGCTGATACAGGACTGATAGGTGGGAGCTATTCCAATGAATTTATAGTACTTGCTGAAAATGGTGAAGAAAAATTGGTTTTTTGTCCGGAATGCGGTTATTCGGCAAATTATGAAATGTCAAAATCCATTTCTGAGACTGGTAAGGAAAATAAAGATAATAAAATAAATAAGTGGGGTGATTTTATTTATCCAGAGCAGGGAGACAGGTGTAGTAATTGCGGGAAAGAACTGAAGATTGAAAAAGGAATCGAGGTCGGACATATTTTCAAGTTGGGTGATAAATACAGTGAAAAGATGGATGCCAGATTCCTGGATGTAGATGGAAAATTGAAGCCTCTGGTTATGGGCTGTTATGGAATAGGGGTCAGTAGAATACTTGCAGCAGCGATAGAACAACTGCACGACGATAAAGGGATAATATGGCCGCCTTCTATAGCTCCATTTACAGTTAATATTATTGTTACCACTGAAAAAAATAGGGAATTATCTAAAGCAGGCGACATGATATATAAGACTTTAAAAAAATTAAATGTCGAAGTTCTTTATGATGATAGAGATGTAAGTGCAGGAATAAAATTTAAAGATTCAGATTTAATAGGAATCCCTGTTAGATTTATTTTAGGCAGGAAATTTCTGGACAGTAGATTAATTGATGTTGAGTATAGGAAAGATTGTAAGAGAGTAGAGCTACCCGTAGATTCTATTCCAAAGTTTATAAAAGAATTTGAGGCTGCAAATAGCCTTAAGCTACCTCAAAATGAACAATCAAAAAAGTAAAATCAGAGGAATTTTAGAGAAGATTATTTTTAAAAATTCTGAAACCGGGTTTATGGTTGGAAAAGTAAGGTTAGAGGATAATAGTCTGGTAACCATTGTAGGAAATGCTTTTGAGCTTCAATGTGGTGAAAAATTGGAAGTGACTGGAAAATGGATTTTAAACAGGAATTATGGACAACAATTTGAAATTGAAAGCATTAAGACAACTGAACCAGCTACTGCTGTTGGTATCGAGAATTATTTAGGCTCAGGTTTAATAAAAGGTATTGGACCGGTAATGGCAAACAGAATAGTTTCTCATTTTAAGCTTGACACTTTAAAAATACTGGATGAAGAGCCAAAAAGATTAAATGAGATAGAGGGTATTGGTAAAAAAAGAATAAATTTGATTTCAAAATCCTGGAAAAAACACAAAAATATAAGAGAGGTTATGATCTTTTTGCAATCCTATGGAATAAGCAATACTTATGCTACAAAAATTTATAATAATTACGGTGATAATTCCATAAATGTTATAAAGGTAAACCCTTATAGGCTATCAGAGGATATATTTGGAATAGGTTTTAAAACTGCAGATAAAATTGCATTAAAAACAGGTATTGAAAAAGATTCGTTGTTCAGGATAAAGGCAGGAATAATTCATTTACTAAAGTCTGCAGAGAATGAAGGGCATTGCTACTTCCCATATGAAGAATTTATAGAGATAGCAGAGAATTTTCTTTGCACGGAATTAGGAAAGATTATCGATGCTTTAAGTAAACTTGAAGGGGATGGAAGAATAATTATTGTTAAAGATAATGTAAGCAAAGTTTATCTGGCCAGTATCTATAATGCTGAAAAATACGTAAGTGAAAAAATTCTGGCGCTTTTAGGAGATGAAATGGAACATAAGATGAGAGGAAGCAAAAAGGATGGTATATGCGATTTAATAAATAATCTAGCAGCAAAAGAAAGAATAATTCTGGATGATATTCAGATAAAAGCCATTGAAAAGGCGGTAACTGAAAAAATACTGGTTATAACCGGAAGTCCCGGTACAGGAAAAAGTACCATACTGAATTTTGTTATAAAAATTTTTGAAAAGGAAAATAAAAGCGTTCTTTTAGGCGCTCCAACGGGAAGAGCTTCTAAAAGGCTGTATGAGACTACTGGTAAGGAAGCAAAAACTATACATAGGCTTCTAAATTACAACCCAAAATTAAATAAATTTTTAAAAAATGAAAAAAACCCTATTAATGCAGATATTGTAATAATTGATGAAGCTTCAATGCTGGATATAAGGTTGATGAGAAATTTGCTTTTAGCCATAAAACCTCAAACCTGTGTCATTTTTGTAGGTGATGTAGACCAATTACCCGCAGTAGGTCCCGGAAACGTTTTAAGTGATATAATCAGATCAGGTATAGTTCCTGTAATTGAACTTAAAAATATATACAGGCAGGAGGGTGAAAGTCTTATTATACATAATGCCCATAAAGTCCGGGATGGCCAGTTTCCATATATCGGTAAACCAAAAAATAATGACTTCTTCTTTATTGAAAAAGACGAGCCTGAAGAAGTTGTTGATTTGATATTAAATCTATTAACCCAAAGGATTCCTAAGAGCTTTAATTATAATCCCCTTTATGATGTCCAGGTTCTGGTTCCTACCAATAAAGGAATTGTAGGAGTTAATAATTTAAACTCTAAAATTCAGGATACTTTAAATTTTAATAGTCAAAAAGTGTTAAGAGGTTCTGTGCAGTACCGATTAAATGACAAAGTAATACAGTTAAAAAATAATTACGAGAAAGATGTTTATAATGGGGATATAGGATTTATAAGCGGTATAGATATGGAAATGGAAGAAATCACAGTAAATTTTGATGGCAGAACTGTTGACTATAGTTTTTTTGAGCTGGATGAAATAAGTTTATCTTATGCTATATCTATTCATAAATCTCAAGGGTCTGAGTTTAAATGTGTCATAATACCCATCTTAACTTCTCATTATATGCTGCTGCAAAGAAATTTACTTTATACAGCGATTACCAGGGCCAGGGAACTTGCGGTAATAGTTGGAAGTAAAAAGGCAATAGGGATGGCAGTAAATAGAAATATTGTTGAAAAGAGATATACTAGTTTAAAGGAATTGCTTAGAAATTTTTAATGAATTCCTCTGCCAGTTAGATGATACTGTTATCAATTTTATTAAATTTTTTCATAGCACCAGTATAATTAACTATAACACCTATGTAGGCTCTAATTGAATTTTTTTTATTTTGTGATATACTCTTAAAGAAATTTTAATGTGAATAGTTAAAAAAATAGTGGGCGAGCCCCACTTTTTTTTAGCTTAAATTTTTTCGTTAACAGGTGATCAGGTTGAATAAAAAATTAATGATAGCATTAGTAGAATTAGAAAAGGAAAAGGGCATAAAAATGGATACTATAATAGAAGCTCTTAAAATTGCCTTTGTTTCAGCCTATAAAAAAAATTATAAGGTAGAATATGATTGCCGGGCAGATATAAACATGAAAACGGGTGAGATAAAAGTGTTTAAAATTTTAGATGAAGGTGAAAGTGAAGATGGAACGGCAAAGGATAGCATTAAGAGAAATGAGGTAGAAGTTACCCCGGATAATTTTGGAAGAATTGCTGCCCAAACTGCTAAACAGGTAATAAGACAGAGGTTTAAAGAAGCAGAGCGGGAGATTATGTATGAAGAATTTAAAGATAGAGTAGGAGATATGGTAACTGGCATAATCCAGCAAAGTGATACTAGATTTACTCTGGTAGATTTGGGTAAAGTAGAGGCATTACTTCCACCGTATGAGCAGGTTCCAAGGGAGAGATATAAACATGGCGAAAGGATAAAGTGCTATATTTCAGATGTAAGGAAAACAACAAAAGGACCTCAGGTAATAGTATCCAGGACACATCCTGGTTTAATTAGAAAGTTATTTGAATTAGAAGTACCTGAAATTTATGAAGGAATCGTAGAGATAAAAAGTGTTGCCAGAGAAGCAGGTTATAGAACTAAAATTGCTGTTAGCTCAAATGAGAAAAATGTGGATCCTGTGGGAGCATGTGTAGGCACCAAAGGTTCACGGGTTAAAATGGTTGTTGAAGAATTAGGAGGAGAAAAAATAGATATTGTAGAATATAGTGATGATATTGTAACTTTTATAAAAAATGCTCTGAGCCCGGCAAGAGTTCTAAAAGTGTTAACTGATGAAGACAAGAAGTTTGCATTAATTGTAGTTTCAAGTGATCAGCTTTCTTTAGCAATAGGAAGAGAAGGTCAGAATGCAAGGCTGGCGGCTAAATTAACTGGTTGGAAAATTGATATAAAGAGTGAAAGACAGTTTGAGGAAGAATTAGATGAAGCCAGAGAAGAAAGATTGAAGAGCAAAGGAGAAGATACCGGGGTTAAACAGTAACTATTAGGTAAAAAAACATAATAAACGATTGAAAGATTTAGCAATTATTATAAATATCAATAGTAAATTACGGGTAGTTTTAAATGGTTATGGACGCTAAAAAAGAAGATAGTAAAAATAAAATTAAGAAAAAAGATATGGCTGAATCAAAAAACTTAAAGAAGAATAAGTTAAAAGAAAAGATCAAAATCAAGCCTGAGGGCAAGCCTCAATCTAAAGCCGGGAGTCCAATCAAAGAAGCTAAAAAGCCGGAAGTTAAAACTAAAGGCAAGAAAAAAGTTGAACTTAAAGCAAAGAAAAAAGCTGTATCGACAGCTAAAATTGAAAAGAAAACTGAAATTAAAGTAAAAGAAAAACCAAAGACTGCCTTGCCGGTAGAAGCTATAGAAAAACCAAAGGCAAGAATGGGTTGGGAAGAAGAAAAGAAATCAAGTATTAAGAGTGTACTTGATAGAGAGCTTGATAAAGAGGAGAAGGATGGAAGGTTCAAGGCGAAATTAATTCAGAAGAAGAGAATTGTCTCTGGCAAGAAGGTAAAAAGCGAGAAAGATTTAAAAGAAGAACACAAAGATTTAGAAAAGAAATTAAAGAAAAGGCCGGAAATAAAAAAAGTAATTGAAATCTCCGAAGGAATAACTATAAAAAAATTGTCAGAAAAAATAAATGTTCCTTCGACTGAGGTGATCAGTCTGTTATTTAATATGGGTGAGATTATCAATATAAACCAGTCTTTAAGTAAGGACTTAATAGAGTACCTTTCTCAAGAATATGGCTTCAAATATCATATTGTAGGTTTTGAAGAGAAGTTAGATGAAGTTTATAAGGATTCTGAAAAAGATTTAGAGCCCAGACCTCCGATTGTAACAGTAATGGGACATGTAGATCATGGAAAAACAACACTACTTGACGTCATTAGAGAAACTAGTGTTGCAGTTGGTGAGGTGGGTGGAATAACCCAGCGTATAGGTGCTTACCAGGTTGACTATAAGGGGAGAAAAATTACATTCATAGATACACCTGGACATGAAGCATTTACGTCTATAAGGGCCAGAGGGGCAAGGGTTACTGATATTGCTGTGATTGTAGTTGCTGCTGATGACGGTATTATGCCACAAACAGTGGAAGCAATAAATCATGCAAAGGATGCCGGTGTCCCTATTATTATTGCTATTAATAAAATTGACCTTCCAAATTCAAATCCTGATAAGATAAAGAAAGACCTTACTGGGTACAATTTGGTTACGGAAGAGTGGGGTGGAGATACTATTTGTATAGAGATTTCTGCTAAGAAAAAGACTAATTTAGATGAATTTCTGGAAATGATTTTACTAGTAGCAGATTTAAATGAAATAAGAGGTAACCCAAATTCTGAAGGTACTGGAATTATAATTGAATCAAGACTGGATAAAGGTTTGGGCCCTGTGGGTACAGTTATAATAAAGAGAGGAAAAATAAAAGTAGGAGACTCTTTTGTTACAGGTAACTCGTTTGGAAGAGTAAGGTCGATCAGAGATGAAAATGGTAAAAAACTAGAGGAAGCAGTCCTGTCACAACCGGTTGAAATTACAGGTTTTCCTTCAGTACCAAAAGCTGGAGATAAATTATTTATAGTTAAAAATGAAAAGGTGGCAAAAGAGCTTTTTAGCAGAAAAGATTATGAGAGAAAAATGATGAAAGTTGCGGATTCAAGGAAAAGTTTAACTTTAGAAAAATTGTCTGAATTGGCAAAAGAGAATGAAATAAAGAAATTAAAAATAATTCTTAAAGCAGATTCTGGTGGTTCACTTGATGCAGTAGAAAAATCATTAAATAATATAAGAGAAGAAAAGATAAAGATTGATATAATACATAAAGCAATTGGGGCTATAACTGACAGTGATATTCTGTTAGCAGCAGCTTCGGATGCAATTGTAGTTGGTTTTGGTGTAGTTCCCACTCAAAAAGCGGATGTATTGTATAAAAAGGAAAATGTGGAAGTCAGGACTTATGATATTATCTATAAATTAATTGATGACATTACTCTTGCCTTTAAAGGCTTGCTGGAACCTGAAGTAAAAAGAATTTATAAGGGTAAAGCTGAGGTCAGGGAAGTATTTAAACTCCCGAAAGTAGGGATAATCGCTGGTTCTTATATTCTGGAAGGTGAAGTTGAGAGAGGTAATTTAGTAAATGTCGTAAGAGATGGAAAATTAATCCATGAAGGAAAAGTCGCAACTCTTCATAGGTTCAAAGAAGATGTTAAAAAAGTTTTATCAGGATATGAATGCGGTGTTAGACTGGAAGATTTTCAGGATCTCATAAAGGAAGATACACTGGAATTTTATGAAGAGAAATAATCTTTGATATGGTCGTGATTTATGTGGATAGAACGAGAAAAGCTGAGATAGATCTAAAAAGAGAAATAAGTTTTATTATCAATACCAAAACAAAAGACCCCAGAATAGGGTTTATAACTGTCACGGATACAAAATTATCTGCTGATTTTAAATGGCTGGATGTTTTTGTTAGTATTATGGGCGAAGAGGATGAAATAAATAGGAGTCTAGAGGGGTTAAAAAATTGTTGTGGCTTTATAAAGAAAAATTTACTCCGGAGATTAAAGTTAAAAAGTATACCCAATATAAGATTTTTATATGACAAGTCCATTGATAACGGTATGAGAATATCAAAAATACTGGAAACTCTGTATAAAGATAAGTGATATTAAGCAGGTAACCTAATTGGATATAAACAAGTTGTATAGTCAGATATCAGAAATCATAAACGGCAATGATAATTTTTTAATTATTACCCATACCTATCCGGATGGAGATTCATTAGGTTCGCAAATAGCCTTGTACCAATTAATATCTCAATTAAAAAAGAATGTAGTAGCGGTTTGTAATAGTGAATTGCCTTATCAATATAAATTTTTGCCTTATTTTAATAAGATTAAAAAAGATTTAGGAGAAATAAATATCTCCGGAAAGGAATATATTTGTTTTTGTCTGGATTGTGCAGATGAAAATAGAATGAATATAGATTTTAAAGTATTAAAGGATAATGTAAAGTGTATAATAAATATAGATCATCATAATAAGAACACTAATTTTGGCGATATAAATATTGTAGATACCAAAAAATCTGCAACTTCTGAAATTTTGTATGAGCTAATAGATAAGCATTACAGGAAACTTTTAGATCATGAAATAGCCCTGGGTATTTATGTGGGGATATTAACAGATACCGGTAAATTTCAATACAGCAACACTAATTATGCTGTTCATAAAGTAGTAAGTGAGCTGTTGAAATTTAATCTGTCTCCTTCCGAAATCTATAGAAATATATATGAGAATGAATCCCTGTCCAGGTTTAAATTAATTCAGCTGATTTTTCAAAGAATCGAATATGTGAAGTCTTGTGGCTTGATATACTCATATGTTCTGGAAAAAGATTTTAAAAAACTAAATTTACCATATTCTGCTCAAGATGGGGTTATTGGCCTGCTGAGGAGCGTAGAGATGGTAAAGGTTGCTGCCCTGATAAAGCAAACCGGTAGAAATTGTTTTAAAATAAGTCTTCGTACCTCTGATAGTGATATTGACTTATTTAAGATTGCCAGTAGTTTTAAAGGTGGCGGCCACAGGATGGCATCTGCTTACTCTGATAATGGAAGTTTGAGAACTGTGATTAATAATTTAAAGAAATCTATAAAAGATAACATTTAAATCATGAGCAATATTAATAATAAATCTGATTTGCTTGAAGATTTTAATGGAATAATATTAATAAATAAATTACCATATATAACTTCTTATGATGTTATAAGACGGGTAAAAAGAGTTTTTTTTTAAAAAAAATTGGACATGCCGGTACTCTGGATCCTATAGCAGAAGGCCTGCTCATTATTTTAATAAATAAATCTACCAAACTATTCAATTATTTTTTATCTTTTAACAAAGAATATATTGCAGATATAAAACTTGGGGTAATTACTGATACATGGGATCTTGATGGTGAAGTTTTAACCAGAAGTAAGATTAATAACATAGATATTAAGAAAATATCCAGCATTCTGAATAAATTTACCGGAAAAATTAAACAGACGCCGCCTATATACTCATCGGTAAAGTATAAAGGCAGACCATCATATGATTTTGCAAGAAAAGGGCAGAGTATAGATTTGAAACCTAGAATAATAAATATTTATAATCTAGAACTTATTTCTCTGAGTAGCGATTTGCTTACTGTAAAAGTAAATTGCAGTTCAGGCACATATATCAGATCTCTGGCTTATGAAATTGGAAATTTATTGGGGTGTGGTGCTTCGATAAAAGGATTAAAAAGAACGAAAATTAATGATTTTAAACTGGACAGCAGTATTACTGTTGAAGATTTTCTGAAAGGCAAATTTAAAAAAAGTGATTTAGAATCTAGCTCATATATGATATCTATTGAAAGACTGCTGGACAAAAATCCGAGCCTTTATATAAAAGACGAATATAGATACCATATAGTTAATGGTCACCCGGTTGATGGTGGAATGGTAGAGTTCAGGAGGACCGAAGATAATAATTTATTAAAAAAGAGAATCTTTATAAAGATTAAAGATAATAGTGAGAATATAATAGCCGTACATGAGATATTAAGTGAAAATGTGATTTCTGATATTAAGAACAAGAAACTGAATTTAACCAAAAGTATTGTAATTTTTTAGTAATTAAATAAAATCTAATAGTTTGAAATTTTTCTAAACAGCAGGGTATTAAGTTGTCAGAATTATTAGAATTAAAAAAAATAGATAATAGCTACTTTAGGAATAAAAATTCAATAATTGTGATTGGGTTTTTTGACGGAGTGCATCTTGGACACAAAAGGATAATTGAAGCTTGTGTCAAAAGGGCAAAAAAAATAAACGGCGCCAGTATAGTTCTGACATTTAATAAACCTCCGCTGAATGTAATAAAAAGTGAGATGTATAAAAAACTCATAATTTCTTATGAGGAAAAAATAAAAATTATTGATAATTTAGGAGTTGATTTTATTGTAACTGCTAATTTTGATTCCGATTTTTTTATGTTAAAACCCGGGCAGTTTTGCAAGGATATACTTATCGGAAAATTTTATGTAAGGGAAATTTTTGTAGGAAGTGGATTTCGTTTTGGCTTTAAAGCAGAGGGAAATGTATCTTTCTTGAAAAGATTTTTTAAGCCTTATAATATAGAGGTAAATGTAGTACCTCTCCTGAAAATAAAGGGAGAGACAATTTCAAGTACCAATACGAGAAAATATTATTCTGAAGGCAAAATAAAAAAAATAAAGAATTTATTAGGGAGGAATCCGCAAGTCGAAGGAGTTGTGGTTAGAGGAGCCGGCAGGGGGAAGAAATTAGGATTTCCTACAGCCAATATAGATATTTGTGAGGATTTTATCACTCCAAAAGATGGTGTTTATCTGGGTACTGTTGAAATCAACGGTAATGAAAATAAATTATTTCCAGCCATTATAAATATCGGGGACAAACCAACTTTCAAAGAATCAAAAAAATGGATTGAAGCTTTTATAATCAATTTCAAAGATGATATGTATAAAAGAAAAATAAGAATTAATTTTTTAGAAAGATTAAGAAATGAAATCACATTTGAAAGTAAAGATAAATTAATCAGCCAGATGAAAATGGATTTAGAATATGCTAAAAAATATTTTAAAATAAAAAGTTAATGAACCCGGACTGAGTTTAAAGGATTTTAAAAGGTTTTTAGGATAATTTCAGTTATGAAAGAGGTCAATACCGGAATGTGATTAAATTGTAATTAGTATATAGTTATGATAAATTATAGTACGGACAATTTTGAGGAGGTGAAAAAAGTTGGCTTTAGTCAAAGAAGATAAAAAAAAGGTTATTGAAAAATTTAAAACTCATGAGAATGATACCGGTTCTTCTGAAGTTCAGGTAGCTATTCTTACAAAAAAGATTAACATGCTTAATGAACATTTGAAGGCGAATAAAAAGGATCATCATTCTAGAAGAGGTCTGGTTATTATGGTTGGTAAAAGAAAAAGACTTCTGGAATATTTAAAAAATAATGATGTAAACAAATATAAAAAAATAATTGAAGAATTAGGATTAAGGAAATAAGTCTATATCAAAATAGTTTTTTATATTGGTAGTTTTAAGGAGAATGTAATATAAAATGGAAAAAAGATATGAAATTGATATTAATGGAAAGAAAATGTCGTTTTCTACTGGTAAAATAGCAAGGCAGGCTAATTCAGTTTTGGTTAAACTTGGTGGAAATGGAGTTTTGGTCACAGTAGTTATGAATCAGAAAATAGCTGAAAATATAGACTTTCTCCCACTTGTGGTCGATGTTGAAGAGAGAATGTACGCGGCAGGTAAAATACCAGGAGGATTTTTTAAAAGAGAAGGAAGGGCCAGTGATAAGGCAATTCTTAACTCAAGGTTGACTGATAGGCCTCTAAGACCATTATTTGATAAAAATATAAGAAATGAAATTCAAATAATTGCAACAGTTCTTTCGTTCGATCAGGTTAATCCTTATGATATTTTAGTAATTAATGGAACTTCGATGGCTCTATGTATATCAGATATACCATTTGAAGAACCTGTAGGTGCTGTCAGGATTGCTAAGGTAGGTGAAAACTGGATAGTGAATCCAGTTTATAGTGAGATTGAAGAAAGTATTATAGATATAGTAGTAGCAGGGACAGAAGAAGCAATACTGATGGTAGAGGCAGGCGGCAAAGAAGTCCCTGAAGAAGTAGTATTGGAAGCCATAGAAAGAGCGCATAGTGAAATAAAAAAAATTGTTAACATTCAAAAAGAATTTAAAAAAATAGCAGGTAGAGAGAAAAGGGAAACATCAAATTTTAAGTTAAATAAAGATGTTGAAAAAAGAGTAAGAGAATTAGTAAAAGAAAAAATTCAGGAAATTTTAAATAGTATTGTTAAATACTCAAAAGATGATAAAAAGAAAATTTTACTGGAAAATACTGATAAGGGGTATTTCCAGGATAGAGTTTCAATTATCAGAGAAGAGACTGAAAAAAAGTTAGAATCAGAATTTCCGGAAGATAAAGAAAGCATTGATGTAAGCTTTAACGAGCTTGAGAGAGAATTAGTAAGAAAAATGATTTTGGAGAAAGGGATAAGGCCCGATGGCAGAAAACCTGATGAGATAAGAGACATAATCTGTGAGGTGGGTTTATTTCCGGAAACAACACACGGCATTGGCCTTTTCACCAGAGGGAAAACACAGGCTCTTACTATATTGGCTTTAGGTTCAATAAGGGAAGCGCAGAAAATAGATAGTTTGGGAAAAGAGGAATTTAAAAGATATATACATCATTATAATTTCCCGCCTTTCAGTACTGGAGAAACATGGCCCCTTAGAGGACCAAAAAGAAGGGATATCGGTCATGGTGCTCTGGCTGAAAAAGCTCTAAGACCTATGATTCCAGATGAAGATAAATTTCCATATGTCTTAAGACTGGTATCTGAGATTTTAGAATCCAATGGTTCAACTTCAATGGCCAGTGTATGTGGAAGTACCCTGGCTTTAATGGATGCAGGCGTTCCCATATTAAATCCAGTTTCTGGCATAGCGATGGGTTTAATTAAAGGAGAAGATGATAAGTTTGTGATATTAGAAGATATACAGGGTATAGAAGATTTTTATGGTGACATGGACTTTAAAGTTGCAGGAACTAAAAATGGGATTACTGCACTACAGATGGATATGAAAATAAAGGGTATTAACTTAGATATTATAAAACAGGCACTGGAAAAGGCACGGGAGGGAAGGTTATTCATATTAGATAGAATGTTAGAAGTCATTCCGGAGCCTAGAAAAAGTCTGTCCAAAGCTGCACCAAAAATAACTACCTTTAAAATTCCCAAAGAAAAGATCGGCGAAGTTATTGGACCTGGTGGGAAGAATATCAAAAGCATAAAAGAAGAATTTGATTTAGATGAAATTGATATAAGTGACTATAATGGAGAAGGTATGGTTTCCATTATTTCTTCAAATGATGTTAATATTAAAATGGCCAGGAAAAGAATAGAAGGAATGTTAAAGGGTGTTGAAGATATAAAAGTGGGAGAAGAGTTTATAGGAACTGTGGTAGGAATAACCAGCTACGGAGCTTTTATAAATTTAATTCCCGGGGTAGATGGACTTCTTCATATATCCAAAGTTACAAATAAAAGAATTAAAGATGTTAAAGATTATTTAAAAATAGGTGATAAGATACTGGTTAGAGTTGGTAATGTTGATTCCAGGACTAAAAAAATAGGTCTGGAAAGAACTGATATCTGAATAAAATGATATCTGAATATTTTATTAGTGAGGTAAATTAAAAAATAGTTTCATCGAGTAGCATAAAATTTGACCAATATAAAATAACTGAATTAAATAATGGAATAAGGGTTATTAGTGAGTATATCCCTCATTTCAGGTCAATATCGTTAGGTTTCTGGGTACCGGTTGGATCCAGAAATGAAAATAGAAATATCAATGGAATTTCCCACCTTATAGAACATCTTATTTTCAAAGGCACTAAAAAAAGAAGTTATAAAGATATAGCCATTGAATTTGATTCAATGGGTGCCGAATTTAATGCTTTCACGGATAAAGAAAACTGCTGTGTCTATGCTAATTTCATTGACACCCATCTGGACAGTTGCACAGAATTATTATTTGATATTCTAACGAACCCATCTTTTTTAACAGAGCATATAAAAACAGAAAAGAAAGTAATAATTGAGGAAATAAAGATGGTAGAGGATAATCCCTCGGACAATATTATGAGTTATTTCTATGAAGCGGTTCTGGACGGACATCCTCTAAGCCTGCCAATTTTAGGCACTAATAATTCACTGAAGATGATTAAAAAATCTGCTATACTGGACTATTTTAAGGAAAAGTTCAATATCAGCGGCACGGTTATCTCAGCTGCGGGTAATATAAAGCATAAAGATTTGATAGATAAAATTAAGAAAAATATCGGTGGAATGGAAAATAGAAAATATATAAATGATTTTACCGGACAGGAACCTCCGGATAATGGAAGTGTGAAGAAAATACATAGTAATAAGACCAGCTCGGTTCATATGTGCTTTGGTGGTCTGGGATGCAGGCGGGATAGTGAGGATAAATATCCAATTTCATTATTCACAAATTTATTTGGTGGGAGTATGAGCAGCAGATTATTCCAGAAAATAAGGGAGGAAGAAGGTCTGGCTTATTCAATTTTTAGCAGCAATGCCCAATATCTGGATACAGGGATAACAATTATATATTCAGCTTCTTCACCTAAAAATGCCGGTAGAATTTTAAAATTGATTAAAGATGAAATAGTTGATATCAACAAGCATGGAGTAAAGGAGGTTGAACTGGAAAGGGCCAAAGAAAATTTAAAAGGAAATATTGTTCTGGATGTTGAAGATATAAGTTCAAGAATGTTTAGGTTGGGAAAGGGACTTCTATTTGATAAAAAAGTTTTGACTATTAACCAGATATTAAAGAAAATAGATAAAGTAAAGCAAAATGATTTAAATGACATAGTTGATAAGTATTTTAAATTAGATAAGATGAGCCTGGTAGTAATGGGAAAACTAAATAAAGGCAGGTTATTATGAAAAAGATAGTAATATCCGGTATTTGTGGAAAAATGGGGACATCTATTTCCAGAGAGTTGATGAAGGAAGAAGAAATAGAATTAATTGGAGGTTTTGATATTGAGAATGCAGGTGTTGATATAGGTGAATTTTTAATTGGTAAAAAAACAGGGTATAAAATTTATAATTCTTATAAAGACATTGAAGAACTAAGTCCGGATATTATTATTGATTTTACCAATGCCAATGCAGCTAATAAAACTATTAATTGGGCTATTGACAATAATATAAATATAATTGTAGGAACTACTGGCTTGAGCAGAGAGGATTTAGATAGTATTGAAAATAAAGCGTTAAAATCCAATAGTAAAACACTTATCGCGCCAAATTTTTCGATTGGGGCTGTAATTATGATTAAAATCTCAAAAATGATATCAAAATATTTTGATAATTGTGAAATAATTGAACTGCATCATGACAAAAAGAAAGATGCTCCTTCCGGTACTTCTATATTGACAGCAGAACAGATAAGTCTAAGTAATAATTTTAACAAGTCCAGGTTAAAAGAAGGTGAAACCGAAACCATAGAAGGCTGCAGAGGCGGATTTACCAGTGGTGTTCATATACATAGCGTAAGACTGCCGGGACTGCTGGCGCATCAAAATGTTATTTTCGGAGCAAAAGGTCAGACCCTGTCCATAAAACATGATAGTCTGGATAGATCGTCATTTTATCCCGGGGTTATTCTTGCTATAAGAAATATGGATAAGCTTTCTAATTATACTTTTGGATTGGATAAGTTGATAAACATTTAATTGTATTATTATTTGAGGAGGATTATATGATAAATATTGGTGAAGTAATCACAGCAATGGTAACGCCATTTGATAAGAATTATAATTTAGATCTTGATTCTTGCAATAAATTAATGAGTTATTTGATCGATGAAGGCAGTGATGGGATTTTATTATCGGGTTCCACGGGAGAATCATCAACTCTGGATGATGACGAGAAGATAAAATTGTTTAAGTTTGTAAAGGATAATTTTGGGGATAAGGCTAAAATTATTGCCGGTACAGGTTCTAATGATACCAGACATTCTATAGAATTATCAAAAGAAGCGGAGAGGATAGGAGTTGACTGCCTGATCCTGGTTGCGCCATATTATAACAAACCTTCCCAGTGGGGTCTTTTTAAACATTTCGAAGCAATTGCCAGTGAGGTTAAAGTTCCCATAATACTGTATAATGTTCCTTCAAGGACATCATCTAACATAAACTCGAAGACCTGTGTGGAATTATCAAAAGTTGATAATATTTGTGGAATTAAGGAAGCCAGCAGTGACATGAGACAAATTTCAGAAATAATAAGGGATACTGATGATGATTTCCTGGTATATAGTGGCAATGATGGTGATACATTACCCATATTATCCATGGGAGGATATGGAGTTATTAGTGTTGCTTCTCATATTATCGGTAAAGAGATAAAAGAGATGATAACCAGTTTTAAAAAAGGAGATTTTAGAAAAGCAGCCAAAATGCACCGGGATCTGACAGACATATTTTATGGGATTTTTATAGCCACAAATCCCGTTCCTATTAAAGAGGCATTAAATTTAAAAGGAATTAATGTCGGCCCATGCAGGCTTCCACTGTGCCCTATGGAAGATAAGGAGCTAATAGCTTTTAAGGAGATTTTAAAAAAACATAAGATAATTAATTAGTTAGAAGGTGAAATTTTGCAAATAAAGAATTATGTCAAAAAGAACTAGTTTAAAATTAATACCTCTGGGTGGCTTAAGTGGTATTGGCAAGAATATGATGGTCTTTGAAAAAGATAATCAGATTATAATTGTTGATTGCGGGATAATGTTTCCGGATGATGATATGCCGGGAATTGATTTTATAATACCGGATTTTTCATATATTAAGAAAAATAAAAATAAAATAAAAGCAATAATACTTACCCATGGACATGAAGACCATATAGGTGGTCTACCATTCCTGTTTAAAGAAATTAATGCTCCTGTTTTTGCGACTAAACTTACCATAGGTTTGGCTAAAGTAAAGTTCGATAATTCACAAAATGTAATTCCCGTTGAATACAACGAGATTAATCCTGATGAGCCGTTAGATATCGGGCCGTTTCATATAGATTTTTTCAGGGTTAATCACAGTGTTCCGGATGGTGTTGGATTAATTATAAAAACAGATATTGGGACCATAGTCCACACGGGAGATTTCAAATTTGATCATGCCCCGATTGATAATAGAGTTACACAATTTTCAAAAATTGCCAAAGCTGGCCAGGAAGGTGTGCTGACTCTTTTATGTGACAGTACCAATGCTGAAGAAATAGGATTTACTCTTCCGGAAAGGGATGTGGGTAAAACGTTGCTTGAAAAATTTGAAAAGGCTTCAAAAAGAATTATTGTAGCCACTTTCTCATCACATATACATAGAATACAACAGGTACTGGATGTGGCCAATATATTGGAGAAAAAAGTTGCTATTTCCGGTAAGTCCATCCTAAAAACTATTAGAATTTCTGCTGAACTTGGCTACCTGAAAATTCCTGAAGATACCATAGTTCCAATAACTAAAATTGATGAATTTCCTATAAAAAAAATAGTAATACTTTCTACTGGCAGTCAAGGAGAGCCGCTTTCAGCTCTGAACCGGATGGCTTTAGGAGAACATAAGAGAGTCAGCATTATGAAAGGAGATATGGTGATAATCTCTGCTTCTCCGATTCCGGGAAACGAAAGGGCTATATCCAATACTATTAACAGGCTTATAAAACAAGGAGCAGATGTTTTCTATGAGTCCATTGCAGGTGTTCATGTGTCGGGGCACGCTGCCCAGGAAGAGATAAAGATTATGATAAATTTAACCAATCCTAAATACTTCATTCCAATTCATGGAGAAGATAAACATAAAGTTCAGAATGCGCACATAGCAGAGTCAATGGGAATTAATGAAAAAAATATTATTATAGCTGAAGATGGTGATATTATTAAAATGAATTCAAATTTATGCAGAGTTTCAAACAATTTACATCCCCAGACTATTTATATTGATGGCGTTGGGATGGGGAATATAGAGGATATGGTGCTTAGAGATAGAAAGATATTATCAAGAAACGGAATTATATTTATAGTAGTTGGAATAGATTATGCAGGGAGAAGAATTTTATGTGAACCTGATTTTATTCTAAAGGGGATAATATATATTGAAAATTTAACAGAAATTCTAGATGATTCAAAGAAAATTATAAAAAATTCCGTAAAAACATGCTTTGATAATAATATTGCGGATAGAAAAATGATTGAAGATTTTATTAATGACAGGTTAGAAAAATTTATTTTTAAAAAAGCAAGAATAAGACCTATAATAATAACTAAAGTCATTAGTCCTAATAAGCATTAATTAAAATATAAGTCCTTAAAAAAATGGTTAGAAGAAATTATAGAAGAAAAAAAATAACAAAAGTTAAGAGCAGTTTAAGTTCAGGGAATCCTAGAAATAGAAAAAAATATGTTAAAAGAAGAGCTGAAGTTTATGGTATTTTAATAATAATGGTTTCGGTTCTGTTATTTATTAGTGTATTCGGATTTTCAAATGCTGGTTTTCTAAATACATATGTAAATGATTTTTTATCTTTTGTTTTTGGAGTCGGTAGATACTTAATTCCCTTCCTTCTTTTAATCTGGGGTTTTAGCTTCTTCCTAAAGAGGATCCGCCTGTTACCTTCAAGTTTTGGGTGGGGATTTTTTCTGTTATTTTTCTCTATACTGGGAATTCTAAGTTTAAGAAAAATCTTTCTTTTTAACAACTTTAATTATGCGGATATTTTTGATAAAGTTCTGGTAAAAACCAGGGGCGGGATTGTAGGAGCCGGGATTTTTTATGGCTTATACAAGCTCTTTAGCAGCGCTGGTGCTGTGGTAGTATTGAGTGTTTTACTGGTTATATCAATATTGATTATTACAAAGATATCCCTTATAGATATTGGTAAAAAGATAATCTACTTACTTAAAAAAATAAATTTTAAGTCTGTGGGTGATTTATTTAAAAGAAGAAGTACGGAAGACGAATATACAGTGTTAAAAGAGCCGTTAATAGATGAAAAAGAAATTTACGGCGGTCACGGAAAAGTTGACTTAAAAAACATTGAAGTTATTGATAATTCTTACAGGGCATTTAAGGAAAAAGTTGAAACGCAGGATGAATCTATAAAAAAAATTAGCACAATCGAAACTGCTAGTGATCAATTAAAAATACCAACAGTAAAAAGCGGTGATCTGGAAAACAATTATAGATTACCTCCTATAAATTTACTGAAGAAATCCAAGGATTTGCCTTCCAAATTATATAAGCAAGGCGTAAAGGAAAGAGTTTATATCCTAAATAGACTGTTCAGCGACTTTAATTTAGATGCCAGAATAGACAGGGTGGTTAGTGGTCCTACTGTAACCCTTTATGAAATGAAACTTTCACCGGGGGTGAAAGTTCAAAGATTACTTAGTCTGGAAGATGACTTTTGTGTTGCTCTTGGTTCACCAGATTTAAGGATTCATACTCCTATACCCGGGAAATCTGCTATTGGTATTGAGGTACCCAATATTGTTAGAAGTATTGTTACTCTGGGAGATATTTATTCTGATGATGATAAGAGCTTAACTGATAATTTGTTAAATGTTCCTTTAGGCAAGAATCTCTCAGGGAATATTATTTATATGGACATAATTAAAATGCCGCATATTCTTATTGCCGGTGCTACTAATTCAGGAAAAAGCTCATGTCTTAACAGCATTATCATTTCTCTTCTTATGAAGGTAAGACCCAGTGAGGTTAGATTTATTATGGTCGACCCAAAAATGGTAGAGCTCAGTATTTATAATGGAATACCTCACCTTTTATCACCAGTGGTAATAAATCCAAAGAGGGCTGCTTCAGCCCTTGCATGGGTGGTAGGGGAGATGGAGAAAAGGTTTAAAATACTGGTTGAAAGAAATTTTAAATCCCTGGAAATGTACAATTTTGAGGCAAAAAGAAATGAGAATGTGTATGAGAATTTCAAACCTTTACCATATATATTAGTATTTATTGATGAATTGGCTGACCTGATGATATTATCAGCATCGGAGGTAGAGGACAGCATCTGCAGGATTGCACAAATGGGAAGAGCAGTTGGTATTCATTTAATAATATCCACCCAGAGACCTTCGGTTAACATAATAACAGGGTTGATCAAAGCAAATATACCTTCAAGAATAGCATTTATGGTTACATCAAATATTGATTCCAGGGTTATCCTGGACTGCGGTGGAGCAGAAAAATTAGTTGGAAAAGGAGATATGCTATATTTACCTTACTATTCCAATAGACCGGAAAGAATTCAAGGAGCTTTTGTAACTTCAAGGGAAATAGAGATGATTACCGGATATATAAGGAATATCAGCAGTCCTGAGTATAGTTTAGAAGTTTCAAAAAGAATAAGCGATGAAAAAAAGGATATGCATGATGAAGACGATCTATTCTATGATGCTTTAAGAGTAGTTGTAGATTTCGGGCATGCATCAGCTTCATTATTACAGAGAAGGCTAAAGATAGGTTATTCAAGAGCTGCAAGAATTCTTGATCAAATGGAAGATAGAGAATTAATTAGCGCCTATGATGGTAGTAAGCCCAGAGAAGTATTAATCTCAAAGGTGGATTTAATCAAGTTATTAGAAGAAAAAGAAAATTAGAAATTTTTATAAGTTTCGAATATGAATTGTTCAATAATAAGCATAGGAACTGAACTAAATCTGGGACTAATACTGAATAAAAATTCCAAATATATAGCGGAAAGAATTACTGATCTGAGTATAGAATGCAAATATATGTTTACTGTTGGTGATAGCCTGAGCGAAATATCTAACGTATTAAGACAAAGTTTGAAATATAGCGATTTAATAATAATAAGTGGAGGATTAGGTCCTACTGATGACGATGTTACCAGAAGTGAAGTTGCTTCAACTTTGAATTTAAAACTAATAAGAGACAGGAGCCTTGATGATACCAGTCTGAAATTTACTAAAAAATCAAAGAATAAAAAAATTACCGAGAGATTGCTACGCCAATCTTATATTCCCGAAAATTCTTTTCCAATTAAACCAAGATTAGGAAGCGCTTCCGGATTCAGGATAGAATTAGGCAGCAGGCAGATAATATTTTGTATCCCGGGGGTTCCGGAAGAGATGAAAAGCATGTTTGAACATGATGTTATGCCTTTCTTAGAAGATAGGATAAGAAATAAAGAGTTAAAGGGTGATAAGTTTGAAATAAGAAAGTCTACACTTCTAACTACTGATATCAGTGAAACAGAGATAGAAGAAAAGATTAAAGAGATCGCTAGTGAGGCAAAGAAGATTAATGTTGAGATAGGAATCACTGCTGATCCTGGTTTAATAAAAATAATACTGGTAGCAAAATCACCGGACAGTGTAAAAGCTAATAAGAATTTAAAAAGAATTGAAGAGAAGATTACCAGTAAATTGGGAAACTATTTTTATGGAAAGGATGATACTTTAATTTCTGATAACTTAAAAGAAACCATAGCAAAAATTGGCGGCAGGTTGACTATCAGTATAGCTGAATCAATAACCGGTGGCCTTATAAGCAGTATTATTACCGATACACCTGGAAGTTCCAGGTTTTTCCTGGGAGGTATAGTATCTTATTCAAACTATTCAAAAATTAAATTACTTGATATAGATAAGAATATCCTGGATAAATACGGAGCTGTGAGCAGAGAAGTATGTCTGATTATGGCAGAAAAGGTGAGGAAAATTTTTAATTCTGATTACGCATTAAGCGTGACTGGATTTGCAGGACCGGAGGCGGAGTATAAAAAAATAGGTCTTGTATATTGTTGTATATTGGGACCTGGTGGATATGAGAAAATATTTGAGAAAAAATTTCTGGGTAGTAGATGTGAGGTAAAATTCAGGACCGCACAATTTATACTAAATGAGCTCAGGGCAGCAATAGGTGAAAAGTATTATAGGAAAGAAAGAATTAGTGAAAGAAGATAAAAATAATTTTGAAAAAAGACTATTTATAGCTATAGATATTCCGGAATTTATAAAGGATAATATATATAATTTTACAGCAGCTTTGTTGAAAGAAGAAAAACAAATAAAAGTAGTATCAGCTCCAAATATTCATATAACTTTAAAATTTTTAGGGAACATAAATACAGGCAAAATAAATAAAATAGAAAAAGCTATAAAGGAGACAGCTGATACATTTAGAAGATTTAAGTATGAAATTAATGGAAAGATAAATGCATTTCCAGGCCCAAATAATGCCAGAGTTGTTTTTTTGGAGATAGGTAATGGGGGAAGGCAAATATCTGAAATTTATAATGAGTTAGAAAATAATCTTAGCATGGTTAAAATAAGAAAAGAAAAAAGAAAGTTTTTTCCCCACATTACTATTGCCAGAATAAAGAATAAAAAGAATATAGAACAACTTGTGAATAACCATGAAATGGATTCAGTTGACTGGTTGGATTGTTTAGAAATTACATTATTTGAAAGCCGGCTGAAACCCCAAGGAGCTGAGTATGTTATTCTTAATAAATTTAGTCTAAAATAAAAAAATATTTTTTAAATTTAATTTTACTATTTAAAAATATTTTTAATATGTTAAAATAGGCTTATGGACAATTGCACATAAGATAATATTTATTTATTATATCATTTTTACATGAGTGTTATTTATTGGAGGGTTTAATATGGATAGGGAGAAAATTATTGATGATACAGTATCTCAAATTGAAAGGAAGTATGGTGGCGGCGCCATAATGAAATTAGGAGATAAAAGTTCAATAATGGATATAGGATATATATCTACCAATTCTTTAGAACTTGATATAGCATTGGGAATAGGAGGAATTCCCAGGGGAAGAGTTACTGAAATTTTTGGACCAGAAGCTTCGGGAAAAACAACCCTTGCTCTGCATATTATTGCGAATGCTCAAAAAGGTGGGGGTATAGCAGCTTTTATAGATGCTGAGCATGCATTAGATCCCGGTTATTCCAGAAATGTGGGTGTTAATATTGAAGAGCTTCTACTGTCTCAACCAGATAATGGTGAACAGGCTCTGGAAATATGTGAAATTCTATTAAAAAGCGGCGCACTGGATGTAATAGTGATAGATTCAGTTGCTGCTCTCGTGCCAAAAGCGGAATTAGAAGGCGAAATAGGAGACTCTCATGTAGGACTTCAGGCAAGATTGATGTCACAAGCTTTAAGGAAAATAACCGGGGTGGTAAGTAAGACCAAAACTTCAGTAGTTTTTATTAACCAGCTTAGAGAAAAAATAGGAGTTATGTTCGGCAACCCGGAAGTAACGCCTGGGGGCAGAGCTTTAAAATTTTATGCATCGGTAAGAATAGATATTAGAAGAATTGACAGCATTAAGAGTGGAACAGATGCCGTTGGTAATAGGATACGGGTAAGAGTAGTGAAAAATAAAGTAGCGCCTCCTTTTAAAAGTGCTGAATTCGATATAATGTATGGAAGGGGAATATCCAGGGAAGGAAGTGTATTGGATGTGGGTACTGAGATGGGAATTATAGATAAAAGCGGTTCATGGTACTCATATAAAGATGAACGCATCGGACAGGGCAGGGAAAATGCAAAAATGTTTTTAGTTCAGAATATCAAGGTAATGGATGAAATTGAAGAAAAAGTTAAAAGTATGCTCAATATGGATACCGGTAAAAAAGAAAAGAAAGATATTGTAAAAGAAAAAAAATAAATTTTTATAAATATAAATATACTGTGTCTCTGGTGATGTATATGCTACCTGGGCGTCATATAAAAATCTGCTATTGACTTATACCACCTTAATGTTATAATCTACTACGCTAAATAAGTGTTGCATTAAATTTTACATTCAACTGAAAACTTCTTTTGTATTTTTATTGACAATTAGAATTTATTGTGATACTTTGCTGCAGGTTATTTTTGTGTTCTTTGAGAACTAAATAGTGTAAGTGTCTTTGAGCAAAATTCGTGAGAATTAATAGTTTTTATTGAGAGTTTGATCCTGGCTCAGGACTAACGCTAACGGTGTGCTTAATACATGCAAGTCTAACGAGCAATGTGAGAGTGGCAACACTCCTGCAAAGCTAGTGGCGAACGGGTGAGTAACGCGTAGGTAATCTACCTTAGAGATTAGGATAACCTTCCGAAAGGAAGGCTAATACTAAATATTTTATATTTTTCGCATGATTAATATAACAAAGGTAGCCGCAAGGCCTCCGCTTTAAGATGAGCCTGCGTTCTATTAGCTTGTTGGTAAGGTAATGGCTTACCAAGGCTATGATGGGTAGCCGGCCTGAGAGGGTGATCGGCCACACTGGGACTGAGATACGGCCCAGACTCCTACGGGAGGCAGCAGTAGGGAATATTGCGCAATGGGCGAAAGCCTGACGCAGCGACACCGTGTGAAGGATGAAGGTCTTCGGATCGTAAACTTCTGTCAATTGGGGACGAAGGTAATAAGGTTAATAGCCTTTATTATTGACGGTACCTAATAAGGAAGTCTCGGCTAACTCCGTGCCAGCAGCCGCGGTAAGACGGAGGAGGCAAGCGTTGTCCGGAATCATTGGGCGTAAAGAGCGCGTAGGCGGTTTTTCAAGTCGTATGTGAAAACTTCAGGCTTAACCTGATGATTGCATATGAAACTGGATAACTTGAGTACAGCAGAGGAAAGTGGAATTCCTGGTGTAGCGGTGAAATGTGCAGATATCAGGAAGAACACCAGTAGCGAAGGCGGCTTTCTGGGCTGTTACTGACGCTGAGGCGCGAAAGCTAGGGGAGCGAACAGGATTAGATACCCTGGTAGTCCTAGCCGTAAACGATGGACACTAGGTGTGGGAAGTTATCGACGCTTTCTGTGCCGAAGCTAACGCATTAAGTGTCCCGCCTGGGGAGTACGGCCGCAAGGCTAAAACTCAAAGGAATTGACGGGGGCCCGCACAAGCGGCGGAGCATGTGGCTTAATTCGACGCAACGCGAAGAACCTTACCAAGGCTTGACATCATATTGACGGTTGTAAAAATACAACTTCTCTTCGGAGCAATATGACAGGTGGTGCATGGCTGTCGTCAGCTCGTGTCGTGAGATGTTGGGTTAAGTCCCGCAACGAGCGCAACCCCTTTTCCATGTTGCTAACAGTTCGGCTGAGCACTCTTGGAATACTGCCGGTGTAAAACTGGAGGAAGGTGGGGATGACGTCAAGTCCTCATGCCCTTTATGTCTTGGGCTGCACACGTGCTACAATGGCCTATACAAAGAGTTGCGATACTGCGAAGTGGAGCTAATCTCTAAAAATAGGTCTAAGTCCGGATTGAAGGCTGAAATTCGCCTTCATGAAGTAGGAGTCGCTAGTAATTGTGGATCAGCATGCCACAGTGAATACGTTCCCGGGCCTTGTACACACCGCCCGTCACACCACGAAAGTCGGAAACACCCGAAACCAGTGTACCAACCGATAACGGAGGAAACTGTATAAGGTGGAGTCGGTGATTGGGGTGAAGTCGTAACAAGGTAGCCGTACCGGAAGGTGCGGCTGGATCACCTCCTTTCTAGGGAGTTAAATTTTGTTTTCTAGGAATAACATCCTGGAAAAGTTAATGTCGGTCTTACACTATTTAGTTCTGAGAGAATACAGATAAATAGTAGTTATTGTTCTTTGAAAACTTCATAGCGATGTCATAGATAATCAAGTTAATAAGGGCATATGGTGGATGCCTTGGCGATAAAAGGCGAAGAAGGACGTGGTTGGCTGCGATAAGCTTCGGTGAGCCGTCAAACAGGCTTTGATCCGGAGATTTCCGAATGGGGAAACCCATTATCCTTAATCGGATAATATTGCTGTCTGAATACATAGGGCAGTAAGGTTAACCAGGTGAACTGAAACATCTAAGTAACCTGAGGAAGAGAAATCAATTTAGAGATTACCTCAGTAGCGGCGAGCGAACGGGTAACAGCCCAAACCTATTGGATGTTAAAGCCCACAAGCGTTGTTCAATAGAGGTTGTAGGAATTATGGTGTGTATTTGTGGATGCACATGAGAGTTAAAAAACTATTTAATAGTAGAATAGCTTGGAAAAGCTGGCCATAGATGGTAAAAGCCCGGTATACGAAATTAAATAGCCTCTCACATAATTTCCTGAGTACAACGGAACACGTGAAATTCCGTTGGAATCTGCGAGGACCAACTCGTAAGGCTAAATACTTTTATCGACCGATAGTGAACTAGTACCGTGAGGGAAAGGTGAAAAGTACCCCGGGAGGGGAGTGAAATAGAACCTGAAACCATATGCTTACAAGTAGTAGGAGGCACATTAGGTGCTGACTGCGTGCTTTTTGTAGAACGAACCTGCGAGTTACAGTATGCAGCAAGGTTAAGTTTAGTTAAACGGAGCCGAAGCGAAAGCGAGTCTGAATAGGGCGTTTAGTTGTATGCTGTAGACCCGAAGCTGAGTGATCTATCCATGGCCAGGGTGAAGCGAAGGTAAAACTTTGTGGAGGCCCGAACCCACTAAGGCTGAAAACTTAGGGGATGAGCTGTGGATAGGGGTGAAAGGCCAATCAAACTCAGAGATAGCTGGTTCTCCTCGAAATAGCTTTAGGGCTAGCCTTAAGTGTTTGATTCTGGTGGTAGAGCACTGAATGGACTAGGGACCTTACAAGGTTACCAAATCCAATTAAACTCCGAATGCCAGGATTTTATAGCTTAGGAGTCAGACTGTGAAGGATAAGCTCCATAGTCAAAAGGGAAACAGCCCAGACCATCGGCTAAGGTCCCAAAATATATGCTAAGTGGTAAAGGATGTAAAGTTACCCAGACAACCAGGATGTTTGCTTAGAAGCAGCAATCATTTAAAGAGTGCGTAACAGCTCACTGGTCAAGTGATTATGCGCCGAAAATTCAACGGGGCTCAAGCATATTACCGAAGCCATGGATTCTGATTTATCAGAATGGTAGAGGAGCGTTCTGTAAAGGCTGAAGCTTAATTGTAAGATTAGGTGGACTTTACGGAAGTGAGAATGCAGGTATAAGTAACGAAAGACAGGCGAGAAACCTGTCCGCCGAATACCTAAGGTTTCCTGGGGAAGGTTAATCCTCCCAGGGTTAGTCGAGACCTAAGCCGAGGCCGAAAGGCGTAGGCGATGGATAACAGGTTAATATTCCTGTACGACCAAATTATGTTTGATCAATGGGGTGACGTAGAAAGGTAGGCCATCGTGGTTTGGTTGACTACGTGTAAGCGTGTAGGGTGCTAATCAGGAAAATCCGGTTAGCGTTAAACCTGAGACGTGATACCGATCCAATTATGGCGAAGTGGTTGATCCTATGCTACCAAGAAAAACCTCTAGGTAGTAATTTGGTTCTCGTACCAAAACCGACACAGGTAGGTAGGTAGAGAATACTAAGGCGATCGAGATAACCCTTGTTAAGGAACTCGGCAAAATAACCCCGTAACTTCGGGATAAGGGGTACCCCAGTAGCGTGAAGAAACTTGCTTTTGGAGCGCGAAAAGGTTGCAATAGAAAGGCTCAAGCGACTGTTTACTAAAAACACAGGTCTCTGCTAAGTCGTAAGACGATGTATAGGGGCTGACGCCTGCCCGGTGCTGGAAGGTTACGAGGAGGAGTCAGGACTTCGGTCCGAAGCTTTGAATCTAAGCCCCAGTAAACGGCGGCCGTAACTATAACGGTCCTAAGGTAGCGAAATTCCTTGTCGGGTAAGTTCCGACCTGCACGAATGGCGTAACGATTTGAGCACTGTCTCAACAAGGGGCTCGGTGAAATTATATTATTGGTAAAGATGCCAATTTCCCGCAGAAGGACGGAAAGACCCCGTGAACCTTTACTGTAGCCTGATACTGGATTTTGGTCTATCATATGCAGGATAGGTAGGAGGCTTTGAAGCCAGGGCGCTAGCTCTGGTGGAGCCAACGGTGAGATACTACCTTTGGTATTCTAGAATTCTAACTACGTACCGTTATCCGGGCGTAGGACAGTGGCAGGTGGGCAGTTTGACTGGGGCGGTCGCCTCCTAAAAAGTAACGGAGGCGTCCAAAGGTTCCCTCAGAGTGTTTGGCAATCACTTGTAGAGTATAAGAGCATAAGGGAGCTTAACTGTGAGATCGACAGATCGAGCAGAAACGAAAGTTGGGTCTAGTGATCCGGCGGCTCAGTGTGGAATGGCCGTCGCTCAACGGATAAAAGGTACTCCGGGGATAACAGGCTTATCTCCCCCAAGAGTCCATATCGACGGGGAGGTTTGGCACCTCGATGTCGGCTCATCGCATCCTGGGGCTGTAGCAGGTCCCAAGGGTTTGGCTGTTCGCCAATTAAAGCGGTACGCGAGCTGGGTTTAGAACGTCGTGAGACAGTTCGGTCCCTATCCTCTGTGGGCGTAGGAGAATTGAGGGAACTTGTCCCTAGTACGAGAGGACCGGGATGAGTAAACCTCTGGTATGTCAGTTGTCCTGCCAAGGGCATTGCTGATTAGCCAAGTTTATAAGGGATAAGTGCTGAAAGCATATAAGTACGAAGCCCATCCCAAGAATAGTTCTCCCATCCCTTGTGGATTAAGACCCCATGTAGACTACATGGTTGATAGGTTAGAGGTGTAAGCACAGCAATGTGTTTAGCCGACTAATACTAATTGGTCGAGGACTTAATTATCTATGAAGCGCTATGAAGCTTTGAGAGAACAGTACTTTTAGAATATATAAGCTTACGGTGGCTATAGCGAAGGGGCAACACTTGTTCCCATCCCGAACACAAAAGTTAAGCCCTTCAGCGCCGATGGTACTTTACTGGCAACGGTATGGGAGAGTAGGTCGTCACCGTATTTTATTGTTTTCAATTATGATAAACTGCTCAATTTCTTAAAATTATCTTTTAAATCTTTATATAGTAATTTATAAATCGCATATAATTTCTTATATTTTTCAACATTTTCTGCTATAGGGTTATTT
>Ga0307379_10001480_pt1 | contig 37188 bp, 38 predicted proteins | sample UN2MG_FD_202237 | JGI IMG/M metagenome (GOLD analysis project Ga0307379, IMG submission 202237) | Soil microbial communities from Risofladan, Vaasa, Finland - UN-2 | ecosystem: Environmental > Terrestrial > Soil > Coastal area > Acid sulfate soil | place: Finland: Risofladan, Vaasa | collected...
GACCCGCACCTGGAGTTTCAAGAGTTCGTGGGCCGGGAAGGTGGGGTACTCTTCGTAACTCCACAACCGCTTTTCTGCCTCGGGGTCGGTCAGGTCGTGGTCCGCAGACTTGGGCCGCTGGCGCATCACGTATTTGAAGACCGGAGTCAGGTAGATGAGCCGGTCGGCCACCACGGTGGCGGGGGAATAGAGGATGGCGCCGGGCAGCTCGGGATGGTGGGCGGCCAGGTACAGCGTGAGCAGCGTGCCCATGGAGAGGCCGCCGGCGAAGACCCTATCACAGCGCGCCTGGAGGTCAGTGAGCGCTCTCTCGACGTGATCAGTCCAGTCGGTCCATTTATGGCGGTTCATGTCCTCGACGGTGGTCCCGTGGCCGGGGAGGAGCGGCCCAGAGACGGTGAGGCCACGCTGGTGGAGGGTGTCGCCCACCAGGCGCATCTCCGGCGGAGAGCCGGTGAAGCCGTGGATGAGGAGCACGCCGGTGGAGCCGCCCTCCAGGAAGAAGGCGGATGGGTCCAAATGTGGATGTCGTGTCATCTTTGTCCCTCCACCAGCCCCTGCTCCTCCCTGCTCAGCGCGGACAACAGTCCGCGCAATGGCCGCCGGACTGTGGTCCGGCGGAAGCGGGAGAGATTTCCTGTGATTGGAGATACGGCTCGCAGCGCAAGAGTGCCAACGCGCTGTGGCCGTCCACCATCTCGCCGTTGCGCGCCATCTCCAGTGCGCGCTCTACCGATACCAGGTGTACCTCGATGATCTCGCCCGGTTCGCGTCGAGGTTCACAGTCCAATCGGACGTCACGGGCCAGGAGGATGTGACAGACCTGGTCAATGATGCTCACGCCGGGACGAAAAGAGCCCACGTAGAGCCAGTTGTCGCTGGTACCCCCTATCTCCTCAGCCAGTTCACGTTTCGCCAGTTCGAGGGGGGTACCCGTGAAATCGTGGAACCCGCCGGCAGGCACCTCCCAGCACCAATCGGCGATGGTGTAACGCAGTTGACGGATGAGCACAACTTGCCGGTCAACCGTGATCGGGACAATCCATACCGCGTCGGTGCCCTGGACGTAGGCATAGGGAGCCAGGTGCCCATCGGGCCAACGTACCTGGTCCTGACGGACGCGGAACATGTGGTAGACATAAGGAAAGTCGGTGCTCAGGCATTCCCAACCAAAAGTACACAAGTTGTGCTTATCATCGGAGTGGGCCATCTACTGGTGATCCTCCTGTCGTCCTGCCTGCGTGGCACAGCGGCACAAGGTCAAGAGCGCCCGCCATTGTACCCTGTTCCACCTGGCCGTGCAAGTCGGTGCGACGCTGGAATGCGAGGCAAGGCGCACTGTTGACTTGAGAGCAGGGTCGAGTATACTGTTGAGTGCAATGACCTCCGAGCCAGACCTCATCCACGAGCCGAAGGGCCGGTTGGTGTACCCGGCGATGGTCAGCGTGGCGGGGCTGCTGGGGCGAGGCTGGGCATCGTGGGCAGAGCACATCCGCAATCCGCAATCCGCGACGAGCTTTCACCTGGAGGACCTCACAGGAAACGGCCCACGTGAAGCGGGCGTGTTCACATTGGCGGACGTGGGCGGCCGTGTGGTTCTGATCAGGCGGAAACCACAGGCGGACTGGCCCGGCATCGAAGTCTATTGGTGGCTCCCCGGCGGCGGCCGTGAAGCCGGCGAGGGGCTGGACGAAGCTGCTATACGAGAGTTTCGGGAAGAAACCGGCCTGGAGATCTGCATTGGGCGGTTGCTCTTGGACCGCATCAAGGACGGGCGGTTCTTCAACTGTTGGTTCAGAGGGTGCGTCGTCGCCGGTCGTGTTTCACCCGCCTTGTTCCATTGTTACGACATCCAAGGACTGCCGCGCACCAACGGCGACCTCGAAAGCCACTTCCGTGACACCCAGCGCCGTTTGCTCCGCACCACCGGTCAGAAAGGGCAAACACGGCGTGCTTTGCAGCGCGTTGGCGCTTGGGAACTGCTGCCAGACCACCGACTGAGACCAGATGCTTGAACGCGTTGCACGAAGTCCCGATAGATCAGTTGGCGAAAGAGCAAGAACGTCTACGCTGCCATCAGGAGCGATTCCGCCTGAACACGCGGTCTGTCCGACGAGTCAATGCTCAATTCGATAAACTCCGTGAGCGATGGCTTGCTCTCGCTCACGACACGCAGGCAAAGCGAAGCATCAGCTCCTGGTGCTCGATAGACTGATCAATCCGGGCAAGTCGGCCCAGGTGACCGGCATCGAACCAGTGGACGTGGATGGATTTGCCCAGCGACTTCATCCTCTGCTCGTACACCTCAATCTGGCGCGCCGGAGCCCGCGTGTCGTTGCGTCCCTGGATGATGAGCACCGGAGCCTGGATCTTTTCCACGTAGGTGAGCGGGGAGCTGGCGGCGTACACTTGCGGCTTTTCCTTTGGTGTGCCGTCGAAAAGTGCCTCCATGCGCTTTCTCCCGTCCTCTGTTGCGTCCTCGTACTGGATGGACCAGTCGGTGATGGCGATGCTGGCAATGCCCCCCGCCCACAGTTCAGGACGTTTCCCCAGGGCCAGCAGGGTCACGTAGCCGCCATAGGACGATCCGGTCAGCAGGACCTGATCCTGCCGGGCGATTCCCTCCTGCACCAACCAACTGTGGGCGGCGGCCATATCCTCCACTTCACAGTGACCGGGATTGCCCCAAATCTGCTCCTGGAACTCGCGCCCAAAGGTCGTCGAGCTGCGGTAGTTGACCGTCAGATAGGCAAACCCGTGATCCAGCCACGCCTGACTCTCCGGGGAAAAGCACTCGGTCGCCACGGCCCCCGGCCCGCCGTGGGCGTACAGGATGGCCGGGAACGGCCCCTCGCCGTCAGGCAGCCCCAACCAGCCCTGAACTATCCGCCCGTCAGATGAGGGGAAGGTGATGGACCGCCAGGGGCGACTGGGCGGTACCCTGCCAGCCGCCAGCACCGTGCGCACCTGGCCCCCGGATTCGCCGTTCAGGGCGATGAGTTGCGGCGGATGCGTGGCGTCCTGCCAGTGCGCCAGGACCTCGCCCTGCGGATTCAAGTACGCCTGCCGGACGAGCCCTGCCATGCCGGCCAAGGCACCGAACGAGCCACCGGGATGAGGCAGCCGGGTCAGAGCGCCGCGAGCCAGGTCGTACAGGTAGAGCCGTTGGACGGCCCGGTGGATCTGGCAGAGCAGGAGGTGTCCTCCGTCGGGCGACCAGTCCAGCGGCACGACGTCCCCTTCCAGCTCGTCCAGCGCCAGGACGGAGCGTTCGTCCGTGCACGGGTCCCAGACGACCGGTCGCTCGACTCCAGTACGGTTGGCAGTGACCAGCAGGCGCAGATCACCCCCTACGGGCGAGAATGCGACCGCCGCCAGATCATGCTCCGGCCCGTCGCAGAGCTCTCCAATCGGCGCGCCACTGGCCGTGTCCAGTGCCAGCAGGCTGCAGTTTCGGGTCCCCGTGTGCTCGGTGGAGGCCAACACGGCGATCTCTCCGTCGTTAGAGATCACCGGCCCCCAGAACAGGCGCTTACTCTGGTGAAGCATCCGCAGATTGCTGAGACTGCCGCCCGGCCCCACATCACTACAACACAGGTGAAAGCCGTCCGGGGTCGCGAAGGTGAAGCCGAAGAGATTGCCCGACGGGCTAATGGCAAAGCCGGATGATGAGTAGAGTGGCAGGTCCGGCGTCACGTCCTCTGGCTCACCGCCTGCATAGGGCACGCGCACATAGTGCCCGATCTCGTTCCCCTGTTGATCGTCGAGATAATACACGTGGCGGCCATCCGGCGACAGAACGCCATACAGCACGCCCTCGGCTCGATCTGTCAGAGCAGTCGGCCGACCGGTGGGCACGTCCCAGGCGTGCAGTTGGTACACGCCTGTTCGGTTGCTCACAACCAGGCCACGCGCCGGTGCAGTCCTGGCGACCTGTGTCCACAAGATGGCCGGCGTTCGGAAACGTTGCTTCCACAGCGTTCCGTCGTCGTGCTCAAGTTCTTCAAGCATGTGACTCTCCTAAATATCTCCTCATTGCTTTCATTGTTTCCTCCCAACGGTGCTTTTTGTCAAACCCTTGACCACGCCATTGACGATCAATGGCCCAGCCACCCCGGCAGATCGCTGACGTGCTCCAGTACTTGACGTACATCATATGCGCTGAATGCCTCTCTCGGTGTAACGCCGGAAAGGACGGCGACAAATGGAACCCCGGCCCGCTTTGCGGTTTCTGCATCAACCACACTGTCACCTACGTAAACACAGTCCAAGGACGAACGTCCCAACCTACCCATCGCCAAACGCAGTCCCTCTGGATCTGGTTTGTGACTTGCAACGTCTTCACCCCCTACAATCACATCAAACAAGTCCAGCAAGCCCTCTCGCCTCAAGATGGATTCGATCCGGTATCGGAACTTGGTGGAGACAATGCCCAGGCCAAGCCCTTGTCCTTTCAGAACCGCGATAGTCTGGGGAACCGATTCGAAAAGGATCGTCAGGTCAGCCATGACCTCATCCGCGCGCTCGATAAACAGGCGCACAAACTCGTCGCTTTGGGCGGCCGCACTCTCTCCCGCAAGATCCACGAAGGTATCTACGAGCGATAGCCCGATGGTCTGGCGCGCCCTTTCGGCGGGAACCACCGGTAGGCCCAGGCTATCCAGCGCAAAGTTGATGCATTCGACCACCCCACGTGAGGAATCGGCTAAAGTGTAGTCAAAGTCGAAAATGACTGCCTGAAACGCAATATTCTCCACGATCATCTCCCGGACGGGTAACTGGTAGGTGATGAACGCTGCCACGTTCCCCATCGCCCTTTCCAAGTTTGCCTCAAAATCGGATGCCGCATCGCTATCAGCTCGATCGGTGATTCCACGGATTTCGACAAACGACACCCCGCTGAAATGGCAGGCCCTTGCTCCGCCCGCCCCCTCCCAGGCAACGGCAAGGGCATCCGTCTGTCTGTGTAGCCTTTTTCTTCGATCAACGTCCACGACATCCTCATCGCCACTGGCTATGGGGCCAAAGTGCACTCGAAATAAGGTGCCAGGTGGCACCACCGATCGGAGCGCAGATACAACGGCCTCGGCACCACCGAACTTGGGGAGAAGGGGCTTGCCGAACTTGTTGCGAATGTCATGCTCCACCGTTTCGGTTGCGACGACCACGTCACCAACGGACAGCCCGTCTACCAGCGCCCCGGCCGCGCCAGCACAGATGACCAGATCCCAACCCGGGCAGATGTCCAGCAAGTGTTGAGTCTGCACAGCAAACTGGACCTTGCCCAGCCCGCCACAAGCCAGGGTCACGTCGAGCTCTGGCAGACACACCACCGGAAGCCTGCCGATGATGGCATTCCGTGTATGGAAGCCGTTTTCGGCCCAGGATTGCAGCAGAAAGTCAATCTCGGACTGGATCGGGACCATGATGAGCGTCTTCATAGTTCCAGTCCGCCCTGGCGGAGTTGCCGTATCAGTTGTGCCGAGTCCACAAAACGAACGCTCGACAGCCCTGCAGACCTGGCAGTGGCCACATTCCGCTCACTGTCGTCCACAAAGAGACACTGTTGCGCCTCCAGCCCCAACTCGTCGAGGACCAGCGCAAAGGTTGTGAGGTCGCTCTTTGTCTGTCCCAGTTCGTAGGAAAAGAACAACGCCCCGAACTTGCCGAAAAACGAGTGTACCATCTGAATGTACGCCATCCACTCGAGGGCATGATCCGACAGGAGAACCAGCTCGTAGTGAGGCCTCAACCGATTCAAAACCGCCTGCATCCCGGGAACATGCCGGTGAAAGTTGCACCTGATGACGGACTTGAGGTACTCAATAGAAACGCTCCAACCTTGCCGGCTGATGATCCGTTCCAGGTACTCATCTTCGGTCAGTCGCGCGCAACACAATTCCTCTAACAAGTCACCGCCGAAAGCTGGTAGTATCGTGCTGCTCGGAACGCGCAACTGCTTCGCCAGGGGAACCTCGATGCCAAAAAGACCCGCGATGAGGACTTCGCCCAGATCAAAGATGACGGTCTGTATCCCGTTCATAGCGACGTCAGTTCGCTTTCCTCAACCAAAGCCTTGAAAAAGGCGATTTGCAGCTGTACTGGTGATATTTATAGCCTGCTCGCTTTCCGTGAAGGTCTCTAGTCGCCGGTCGGCTTCACCCCACTTCCCTCCACCATCAGGATCGCCGACCGCTCAGGCGCTCTGGTACGGTGCATGACCCCTCTTGGAATTGTGTAACCCTGGTGGGGCTCAAGGGTTATCGTCTCGCCCTCCAGATCAATCAGAAACTCGCCTTGTAGGACGAAAAAGAACTCGTCTTCTTCATTGTGCTTGTGCCAATGGAACTCTCCTTGCATCACGCCCAGGCGAACGACACAGTCATTCACCTGGCAAAGGGTCTGGTTGTACCACGGCTCCTCGCAGGCGGCAATGAGGCCTGGCACGTCAATCAGCTCGAGGAAACCAAACCTTCTATCAAGTTTTATGGTGTAATTGGTCTTTTCTTTCACGTTAGTTCCCCTTTTCCTTTTCATCCTCTGCAGGAGGCCGGCCGTCACCGCCGCACGCCTGAGGCGGCAATCCGCACAACTCACGACAAGCCGTGCGACCTCCTGAACACTACCGGGTCTGGCAGGCAGCTCTTGTATAGACCTCTCACAACTGAATCATGAATTGACACCTCTGGCTCCCGCGCTTGACCGACTCGACGAGGGTCACGTCCACCGGCTTGCCCATGACCGCCTCGAACGTTTCCTTCATCCAGCCGAGGGAGCAGGTGCAATAGGTGTCCGAACTTGCCATCAGATTCTCGACCCATTGCTGAACGAATTCCCTGTACTCCATTCAGTCCATCCTTCCCTCGAGTACAATGTGCTGCTCAAGCTGATCCATTGTTTGGAGAAACGCCTGCTCCAGATTGACGTCGTACAGATGGGATAGCACCAGGACCGACCACAAGCAATCCGCCAGTTCGTGGGCCAGTTGCTGCCTGGCATCTGGGATGCTGCGAACCCCTTCCATCGCCATCACCAGCTTGGCCAGATCGCCGACGTCGCCCACAAAGCCCAAGGCGACTTCTTCGTTCGTCCAGGAGCGACCATACCTCTTCCGCTCCAGTTCTGCGTATCCTTGCCGGACGTTCACAGCACGTTGTATCAGGGTGTCCAAGTCCATTCAATGTCGTGGTCATTCGCGGGTCGAATGGAGATAACCATTGGCTCCTGTCCTCCAGAACATGCCGGAACCTCCCAGATCCGTCCTGCTCCGCTCGCGGATGCCGCCCACGGCTTTATCCAAGCTCCTACAACATCTACATACTCACAGGAATCGACTCTCGCCAATTCCGGCCTAATGCACTCTGCCGAGCCGCGCAAGCGCCAAAAACAGCGAACCTACGTGTAACGCCTGCAAGAGTCCACCATTTGCGGTGAGTTCAATTACCTTTTCCAATGGCATCAGCACAAGGTCCATCTGTTCTGTGTCATCTAACCTGGGCCTATCTACTTGCTCAACATCGGTCGCGAGAAAACAATACAGAACGTTGTTGTGAGTGGCTGCATTGGGATATAGCCTGCCAGTCTCAACAAAGGTTTCGCTCGTGTAACCCGTTTCTTCTAACAACTCGCGCCTGATAGCAGCGAGGGGTGATATGTCTTCAGGCTCCGTCGTCCCACCAGGCAACTCCAGAAGCGTTTTCTGCATACCATGCCTGAACTCCCTGACCAAGACAACATCCTGGTTTTTGGTGAGCGCCACTACGTTCACCCATGCTGGATACTCCAAGACATAGCAAGGTTCCACGATGCGTCCGTCTGGCAATTCACATCGATCTGCGCGCAACGAGAGCCATTCATCCCTTGTCACGTGTCTAGTTTCGAGAACTTTCCAGTCAACAGTGTGCATTGCGACTTGCCTCTCACGGCATTAGAAAGGCATGGCGGTGAACTCTCGGCATAGTCTGCAGCGTGATTCACGATTATCCATGTTTGCACGCCGTATGATAGCCCTCTCCAAGGTTTGCCTTTCCCATCTCTTCGAACTTGAGGGGCTGGGTCCGGTGTGAGTGGACTATCAGCCAACCTCCTGCAGGGTCTGCAAAATCACGGGGATTGACTCTCGCCAGTTCCCAGGGATGTCCTCCGCGATGGCAAAGGCCAATGCCTTCTTCCCGGCACGCTGGCGCATGGCGATAATCGCCTGTCTCAGCTCGGCCGGCGGCAGCCCATACAGGCCGACGTTGACGTTCGCCCAGAGAACCTTGTCCGGCCAGGCGGCGCGACACTCGTCCAATGCCATGTCTCCCTCCGGGGGTTCAGCGAGCATCTCGACGACGTGGAAGGGAGCACGGGCGACCTGATCGGCTATCGCCTTGAGCCTGCCATCGTACTGTACCAGGACCCGCTTGCCGGCCCGCTCGTGCAGCGGCACAGCCTTCTCGTACACGGGCATCAGCAACTCGGCGTAGCGCCTGGGGCCCAGCATATCAATCGTGAGCTGCTCACACCAGGTGACAAAGGCCCCTGGGCCAGCGGCGATGGCACGGTTCACTTCCAGGAAGAGCTTCTTCTCCGCTTCGTAGAGCTCGAACAGCTCGTCCACCCCTCGCGCTACGTCGAGGGCGAACCGTTCCCCGCCCGCGTAGTCAATCTGGATCGTCATGGCCGGGCTGCGCCCGCCAAGCACCACGACGACGCCTTGATCCCCGGCCCGCTCTTCCGCGCTGGCAAACTCACCATAGTGGGGCAGCACTTGAGTGTTCTCGACGATCCACTTCAGGACCTTGTAGTCTTCGGGCCTCTTGACCCAATGTTCGCAGGGCCATTCCATCCGCCTCGGCGGCCGGATCGAGTTGACGGTCACGCTCTGGATTGCGCCCATCGGCGTCTTTTTGCGGCGAATCGTATAGCGCCACTCCCCCTCGACCTTGTGCTCCCCAGTCGCCTCCACGCCGTGTTCCACGAGCCTCACGGTCTGGCACTGCACGACGAGGCCCAGCCCCTGGTCGAACAACGGACGCCATTCGTCGAAATCGTACCTTGGGTCGGCAAAGAACCAGTCGAGCACAGAGAGTGGCGTGTGCCCCGGAATACCTCCACCGAGAGCCGTCGTGAGGTTCTCACGCGCCGTCACAGGCTTCTCCTGGATAGCCGGCCTGCTCTGGTGCAGAAACCTGTGGCTCGGTGATCAGGATCCCAATGACAGTCGCCAAAACCAGGCCCGTCACGCCTAAGGTGAGTGTGACGAGCCCATAGCCCCCGTTCTCCCACAGCGGACGCAGCACCAGCGGCGCCACGCCCGTACCGATGCCGATGGCCAGGCTGACCAGGGATAGGAGCGTGCCCCGGCTGGCCGGAGCCAGCTCTGTCATCAAGGTGCCAAAGGAAGCAATGCTGAACTCGAGAGCAACAGCGAGAAGGACGATGCAGCACAGGACCGCCACCAAAGCCACCAGGTGCGGCAGGAGTATCGCCGCCGCCGACAGGACAAGCAAGCCCAACAGGGCCGATCTCTTCTTGCCCAACCGGTCAACCCACGCAGCCGTCAGCGCATTGCCGATCAGTCCACCCACGCCGATCAGCGCAAAGGCCAGGCCCACCTGGGCTTCGGTCAGCCGGAATGTTTGTTCCAGCCACGCGGCGAGATACACGAACACGCCGGTGGGGATCATGGCCCAGACCGCGAGCGTAAACAAGCCCGCCAGTGCCGGCCGTTGCCGGGCAACCTCTTTGACCGACCACCACAGATTGGCCCTTGCCTCCACAGGTGGGACGTGCCCTTCCTGCTGAGGCGACCTGGGGAGCAGTATCCAGACGAAAAGCAGCACGATCAGACCGAGTCCACCTACAGCACCGAACGAGGCGCGCGCGGTCGCCCAGCCGGCAATGGCGGCGGCAGCCGGCACACCGACCAGCGCGGTCACGGACACGGCAACCCGCACGAGGCTCATGGCCCGCGCACGCACCGCGTAGGCGAACAGGTCCCCCACGACAGCCGACGCACTGAAGTCAAAGATGGCGTAGCCCAGGCCAACGAACACTTGAAAGGCCAGGAGAAGGGTGAAGCCAGGAGCGAAAGCGCAGAGCAGGTTGCCGATCGTGAAGCTACCCAGCCCGATCAGCACGAACGTGCCGTGTCCGTACCGATCCGAAGGCGGGCCAAACAGCGGCGCCAGGAGCCCTGTGAAGGCCCAGACCGAGACCAGGAGCGTCACGGTGCCGACCGGCACACCCAGCAGTCGGGACAGGGCTGGAAAGAGCGCATTGCTCATCTGGATGCCGGTCGCCACGACGAAAGTGGCGCTGAACAGGATGGCCAGCAAAACCAGTTCGCGGCGGCTGAAACGCGGCCTTTGAACCTCGTCCTTCATTCGTTGTCCCTCCTCGGGCGCCAGTTACCTGGATACTGGCAGACTTGTCGGCTTCAAAACGGTCGCGCCGGCGGGGCAACCCGTCACACAGAGCCCACAGCCATAACACGCCCCTGCGTCGTAGCTCAGGCGGCCATCTTCCCACACCCGGGCTCCGAACACGCATCGCTGGACGCAGGCGCCACACTGCGTGCATGCCTCCACGTCGGTCTGAGCGACGTATTCCGAGCGGGCGATCAGGTCGCTCCGGCCATAGATCTGTAGGAACTGGAGGTCATGGCAGCAACACGAGCAGCAACTGCACACCGCATACACAGTATGCTCCGGCTCGTAGATCGTCAAGTGCACCAACCCGCGCTCGTTGGCCTGGCGCAAAACGCGGCTCGCCTCTTCCAGGGAGACGTAGCGCGCGGTGCGGCCGGCTACGGCCTGGTCCGCCGCGTTGTCGAGCAGAAAACAGACCTCCAGCGGGTTGTTGCAGCGCTGATAGTGGCTGCGACACGTGCAGCGGGTGAGCGCACGGGACCGGGCGTTACGCAGGAACTCGATGACCTGTTCGGTGGGCAATACCCACTGCCTGACGTCCAGTGCTTCGCGGACCGGGATCACCTTGGAGGAGAAGGGGATCCGCCCCTCTTGCAGCCAGGCATCGTACCGGGTCAAGCGCTCCTCAAGGTAAGCATCACCTTTCACGTCCCATCTCCCAAGTCTCCGAGCAGTGAAGCAGCCTCGAGCCAGCAAACTCGGTGTTGGTCGTCAACAGCCCCACCAGGTCTGCTATCGAGTCGAGGACAAAGTCGGGCTCGATACCAGCATCCAGGTCCCCGACCCGAAACTCCCCCGTCTTCACGAGCACCGACCGGATCCCCAATGCCTGTGCCCCTCTGACGTCGCCTTGGACCCGGTCGCCCACCATCACCACCTGGTCCTTGTTCGACCCCATGTCGGTGAGCGCCAGTTCAAAGACAAAGGGCTGCGGCTTGCCGACATAGACCGCCTGGACACCGGAGGCTGCCTCCAGCAGCCTGACCCACGACCCCACGTTAAGTTCTGGCGCTCCCGTGCTGTTGTCTACCAAGTCCGGGTTCATGCCGACCAGCCTTGCTCCCTTCAGCAATAACCGCAGGGCATGGTTCAGGTGATCAAAGTCGAACTTGCTCCGATTGTCCCCCACCACGACGTATTCCGGATTCTCCGTGTCCTGACGGAAAGCCGAGAACTCGTCGAGCCCGTCGCCCTCCAGCATGATCCAGCACGATCTGGGATTCCGCTGCTGTAGGTAGCGGGCAGTGGCGTAGGATGCGGTGATGACCTCTTCGGCAAAGACGTGGAAGCCCGCTGCCAGGAGCCTGGCAGCCCGCGACTGCCGGCTGTGCAACGTGCTGTTGGTCAAGAATCTCAGGATGAATCCCAGACGTCTCAGAGTCTCAACGGTGTCTATGGCACCAGGGTATACCCTACCCTGGAAATCCAGCACGCCGTCTACGTCAAAGATGATACCGTGCAGCATTCCGGTCTGCTCCCTACTCCATGTCCCCCAGTTCGGCCATAGCCGCCCTATACCAGGACTTGTGCCTTTCTTTGGGAACGATTTCGATCCCGCTTTCGACGACGACGCGGTAGGCCATGTCGTTCTTAACCTCCTCGACGTCAATCTCCAGGATGGCAAACTGCTCGTCGTGGTGTGCTCGCTCTCGGACCACTCTGGCCCGTCCGGTGACGCTCACGGCGACGTCTGGAGAGACCAGCGCCAGCGATACCCGCCCATCGCGGCACAGATTGGCGTAGGTGTCGTGTTCACGCCACGAGAACAGCCGCAGCAGCCGGGGCGTGCTCGCCCGCAGGCTGCCAAAGGGGGCGGTGCGGGGTGCTCCATCGGGATCGGTGGTTGCCACGATGGCGACGGGACTGATGGCTCCGTCGGGCTTGTGCCAGGCTTCGAACACATCTGGTGGCAACTCCGTTTCGGTCTGCCACATTCGCAGCCGTTTCTCTTGGACTACATCGTCACTCATCCTTTACCTCCTCGTCGGAATTGGGCCGGATTGACTCAGCCGTCATTCATGGTTGGCACGTCTGCGTTCTACACGCCAGAGCGGTGTGACGGTGCCGCCGGATCAGGCCCGTAGGAAAGCAACGGTGCGCCGCAGCAGTGACAAAGCACTTCGTACCAGCTAAATCCGGCCCCACAGCTGCAGGTCCAGCGTTGAGCCTGCTCTGCCAGCCACCGGTCGGAGCCTTTCGCTTTCAGGTCCTCCAGGTGGACCAACACGTCGCGGTGGTGGATCCGCCCATCACTCTGAAAAACCTGTAGCCGGTCACAAGGACACTCGCGGCAGAGGCCACAGTGTTCGAGGTTCTTCTCGTCGGCACACGCCCGGATGCGGCATTGAGAGCAGCCAGGATGGACATACCGCTCGTCTGACCGACATCCCCGGCACGTGAACCCCTCTAATTTGCGCTCTCGACGAAACGCCTCCTCCAGAAGGTGCTTACCTTCCGGCAGAGAGGCGCGATAATGATAGCACGCTCCGCAGTATAGGCCACATACTCCTAGCAACAACCCAGAATTCACCGTTTATCCCGTGGAAGGTTCCTGATTGCCATGATAGGTTTAGGCCACGTCCAGAAACGCGCCCAGGTTACGTGGCAGCACTTCCAGGAGATCTACCAGGTCGGATTGCGTCAGCTTCTGGACCATCGCAGGAGGTAGTTGGTCGAGAGGAACCCCCTCCCAGAGCAACGCCGTCTCCTCCTCCCTGAAAGTCCCGCCCTCCACCACCCAGGGCCAGACATCGCGATTCTCGGGGCAGACCCGCTGGCAGCACAAGCACCCCACCAGACAGTTGTGCCAGGCCGGATCGAGCCACTGCGGGAACGGCACGTCGGTGGAGCGCTCGTTGTGGAACGTGAGACACCTTTCGGCACGCAGGAGAAAGCGCTCGGCAGCGATCGCGCCGGTAGGGCAACTGCTCTGGCAGGCAGCGCAAGCCTGGCAGCGCTCCAACACCTCCAAGTCGCGCCAGGGGTCCACCAGACAAGGAACATCAGAGTACAGGGCCACTGGCCGGTGAAAGCTTCCCAGGCCCGGCACGTAGCAGAGGTTGTTTCGCCCGTAAACCCCCAGGCCGCTGCGTGAGGCCAGAAGCTTTTCCGGCAGAACCGCCGGGGCCACGTGGTAGCCCTGAGGGTTCAGGATGTCGCCCAAAAGGTTCTGGATGTGCTGATCGGCCTCCCGCCCATGCAGGTAGGTGGGAGGCACGACGAGGGGTAGCGATTGACCGTGCCAAGTGAAGGTGAATCGCACCCGTGGCTGGGGCACGGCGACCACGATGATGGATTGGGCCTCGGGCAGGCTATCCGGCGGGCAAAAGCTGAGCCCAGACATATGCTCCTGATAGAGCTCCTCATCGAGACGGCCCTGCCGGCGGTGCTCTTCAATGTCCTCCCGCAAGTCGTGGAGACGGTGGATGGCCACGATTCGACCTCGGTAGCCCCGTGCGGCCAGTTGGGCAGACAACGTTTCCACCTCTCAGGTTTCCTCCTCCATCCGGTTCACCGAGACGAGTGTCAAGCCCAGGTCACGCACCCGCCACAGCAGGCCGTGCAGGGCCGCCTGGTCGCGGACAGGCCCGACGAGCGCAGTCGTGCCATCCTCTTCGTGTGTGATGAAAAAGCCGTCGAAGCGATTGGCCCAGCAGTCGTCCAGGTGTTCGCGGACTCGAATCTCGTAAACCACGGCCATTTCCCAAACTCCAGGCAGCTTTTCCTTGGCTTGTGACGGTGCCTCGACTCTGTCCCAAACAGCCTCCACATTACCTGGGGTCCATCATACCACGTTATTGCGGGCAGGGGATCGTCCAAAAGTCGTAGAGAAGGTCGTATTTACGAATTGCAGAGGGGCACGACGGGAGGAAGAGAACGAAATGGTGCCGGTCTGGATCGTTAGCCTCTCTCCGGCAATGGGCTAAAGCAGACCAAGCTCCTGTGCCTGGGCAACGGCCTGGATGCGACGGCTGACACCCAGTTTCCCATAGATGTTGGTGACGTGACTTTTGACGGTGGCCACGCTGATGACAAGACGATCGGCGATCTCCTGGTTCTTGAGACCGGCAGCAACGAGGCGTAATACCTCACGCTCGCGCGCGGTGAGGGGCTCGATGAGAGATGAGGTCCCTGCTGCCTTTTCGAAGGCTGCCAGGAGGCGGCTAACATAGCCCGGCGCAACGCCCTGCGAAGCTGCCCGGCGCAGTAGCCTGACCATCGGCACACCTTCATCCACAAAGGTGCGTACGTAGCCTTCCGGTTCGGCGAGAGTCAAGGACCGTTCCAGGGCTGCCAATGCCCCAGATGCGCCGCCATACGCCTGTCGGGCCAGGGCTCTCAAGGCCAGGATCTCGATCACCCTGCCCGTTCGGCCGGCCAACTCGGCTGCCTGTAGCAATCGTTCGAGAAAAGCATCAGCCACATCGGGCTTGCCCTGTGCCAACAGCACACGTGCCAGCGTCAGGTGGCCGAACTCGCATAGAAAGTCCAGACTATCTTCTACGCTGAGTTTGCACGTTTGCATCCAACGCTCCGCTGCTGGCAGAAACCCTTGCGCCAACCACAACCGAGTTCTCCAGGCTTCTATCAACGCGGTGCCCCATGCGGGTTGGCTCCGGCGTACAGTCTGTGCAGCCTTTTGAATGCAGGCCAGGGCGCTATCCAGGCTGCCGTTGGCTTGATCCAGGCGCGCACGGGCGATGTAGCCATCCCGCAAGAATTCAAAGTCGCCGCCTGCTTCGGTCAGGCGCAGGCCCTCGCTGATGTAGTGAGATGCCGACTCCAGGTCATTCCATTCACGCAGCAGATCACCCATCCCCACGCGCTCGATGCCGGCAAATACTACTCTTCCCTTCTGCCCTGCCACAAACTGCAAAGCCTGTTGGTATATGGCGCCAGCTTCGCGGAGTCGCCCCTGAAGGACGCGTAGTTGGGCCAGGAAGTGGGCGGCGTTCAGATAAGCCGCCACATGGCCAGCGGCCTGACTATCTGCTATGGCTTTTTCCAGGGCTTGGCCCGCCGTTTCTGCATCACCAGCCAGGAGGTGGGCATGACCATAGAATAGCCAGGCGATACCACGAATGTACAGGTTGTCTGGTGGGATTCGACTGAGCGCCCGTGTACTGAATGCAATCGCGTCGTTTGGGTCCCCAGAAAAGCGCGCCACAAATGCTCGCCTGATGTCTACCATGGTCAGCAAACCTTCAGGCGTCGTATAGTGCCATTCCCTGTGGCTGGCTGGCGTCACATCTACCTCGTCCGAATCAGACGAAGGTGGTCCGGTCCTGAGAGAGAGTGCCTTCTCTTTCTTGAGGTACGCTTCGACAGACTGCAGTAGCGGCTCGACCGCATCAAGCTGGCCTGTATTGGCAAGGGCCACAGCATAGGTCAGGCCCAAGCGCGGTTGCGAGCGCACCAGGTCTTTGGGCAGGGCCTTCATCCAATTTAGCACGGTGAGTATCTCGTTGCGCTCCCACAGCCTGTCCGTCACCTGTTCTATCAAGCGCAGTGCCATGTCATAATCTTTCGCTTTCAATGCATAGTGTACAGCATCTTCTATCAGATCATTCTGCTCACACCATCCGGCTGCTGGGCGATACAAAGCGGCAACTCGATCAGGTTGTGCTGCACTCAGACGGTCGCGAAGCAGGTCGGCAAAGAGGTGATGGTAGCGATACCAGCGCCGTTCGTGGTCCAACGGGACGATAAACAGGTTGGCTGCGTCGAGCCACTCCAACATCGTTTGCCCATCATCCTGCCCGGTGACCGCATCACACAACGGACCGCTCAGACGGTCGAGGATTGACGTCTGGAGCAGGAACTGCTGCACATCTACCGGCTGCCGGCTGAAAACCTCCTCCATCAGGTAGTCCATCACGTAGCGATGGCTGCCGGCAAAGGCCTCAATGAAACCGGCAACGTCGCCACGCGCCAGACCCTGCAGAGAGAGGCCGGCCAATTGCAGCCCGGCGACCCAACCCTCGGTGCGGCTTTCCAGGACGGCGATCTGCTGGCATGTCAGACCCAGGCCCATGATCTCGTTGAGAAAGGCGATGGCCTCTTCCGGCGTGAAGCGCAGATTGTCTGCCCGGATCTCGGTCAGCTCGTCGCGGGCGCGCAGGCGGGCCAGTGGCAAGGGAGGATCGGCTCGGCTGAGGATCACCAGGTGCATCCCCTGCGAGGAGGGCGGCAGGTTGTCCAGCAGAAAGGTGAGTGCATCGTGGACGAGCGGCGCTGAGATGAGATGGTAATCGTCCAGGATCAGCACCCAGGAGGAATCGCCGGCAGCGATTTCGTTGATGAGGGCGACCACCATCGCCGTCAGGGTCGGCGGTTGGGGGGAGCGAAGCAACTCCTGAACCGTTTGGCCCCAACTGCTGTTGATTCTCTGTAGGGCAGCGATGAGATAAGCCAGGAAGCGGTTGGGATCGTCGTCACCCTCGTCGAGGGAGAGCCAGGTGCACGGCCGGTCCACCTGTTGCAGCCACTCGCTGACCAGCGTGGTCTTGCCAAAACCGGCTGGGGCGGAGACCAACGTCATTTTGCCGCTCAAGGCCTGGTTCAGGCGTGCCACGAGACCAGGGCGCGCGACCCGGTTCGGGCGCACCTGTGGCACGAACAGCTTGGTCAGCAGGAGCGACTCCCCCGTCTCCATTTGAATGGACCACTCCCACGTCGTAACGAAACCGGCGTGTGTCAATTATATCAGTCAGGACGGGGCTGTCAACGTGGGAGGATGGGATTGTCCTTAACGTACGGGCGAGACTTTCGCTAGGAAGCCATGGCCCAGAGCTTCTCCCTGGCCGGGGGATACCGGTGCCGGCGACCCAGCGCTGCGCGCACAGCGGAACCCAGCCCGCACGCGTATCGCGCCCAACTGACGGTTGAACTCCTCCTGTTCGTCGGTCAATGCTGCCCCTTTCCGCTTCTTGAACGGGGTCTTAACCTGCAACCGAGGCACCTGCTTCCCTCACCTGTCTCGGCATTGCGCACCGTGACGAGGGTGACCTGCTTGCCCAACCCCTGATAACCTTTGTCCGCATCGACTTCACAACCATCCGGCAAACGCTCTACCATCTTGATCCCATCACTCAGCTTCTTGTCGTGGGTAGCCAGAACACATCTGCTGGCAAGCCAGTGAGGGCCTTGATCAATACCGGATTGTCGCGTAAGATCTTCTCGGTGAGCACGGTGCCTGACACCTCTTGGTATAGAATCGGTGCCAGTGTCCCCTGCTAACCCCTTATTGTGAATGAACTCTACTGAAAGGCCCCGTCAATCCCTATGGCCACGATGATTTCCGAGCCAGGCCTCATTCACGAAATCGCCGGGCGCATTCTTGCCGGGGACCCCGATCCGGTCGTCCGCTTCCGCCTCCTGCGCGACGTCCTCGCCAGGCCTCTAGACAGTCCCGAACTCGTCCAGGCCCGGCACGATCTCTCCACGAGCCGCCGGGTCCAGGAACTCGCGCGCGAGCAGCGGGAGGACGGCAGTTGGGGCCGCTTCCACTCCATGGACAGCCAGGCCAGACAAAAGCTCCTCACCACCGAGATGGGCGTGGAACGAGCGCTGGCGCTGGGGCTGGACGTGAGCCATCCGATCCTCAGTAAGGCCGCACGCTACTTGGTCGGACTCCTCGAGGGCCCGCTCGCCGATTTCCCTGACCCGCCCGAAAAGAACGACCGCTGGGCCACCGGCGTGCGGCTGTTCAACGCCGCCACGCTGGCGCTCGTCCAGCCCGACCATCCCGTCCTGGACGAGGTGTGGCACCTGTGGCTGTCGGCCGCGCAGAGGACCTTCGCCTCGGGCCGGTACGACGCCGGAGCGAAGATCCAGGCCCACCGAGAACTGACCGGCGCGACGGTGCAGGGTAGTTACCTGGTACTCAGCGGCAAGTACCAACTGGCGCTGCTCAGTGCCCGCCCAGGTGCTCTGCCGCGTGAGCTGGAGAAAGTACTGCTGGACTGGGTGTGGCACAAGAAGGACGGCATCGGTCGCCTGGGCGTGAGGCTGTCCTCCTCGGACGGCTATCTCAACACCTGGAACCTGGACCGCTGGTTTGCGTCGTTGGGACTGCTCTCTCGCTTCCCAGGTTGGCAGGAGCAGGCGGAGGATGCGATCGAATAGCTGTGGGACAGGCGAACTCCCGCCGGGTTGTGGGACTCTGGCCCGCAGACGTCCGTTCCTTGTCTGAGACCTGGGCGCAAGGGCGGGCCCGCCAGTTCGACTGGACGACGCGGGTGCTCGTGCTGCTACAGATGCCCCGGTGGGGCACATCGCGGAGTGGGAGTGGCTCACGATCCTGGCCGCCGGGGATATGATCGCCGGAGTCGGATGGCCAGGCGCAGGATTTCACCAGCGTGGACGCTTTCAACGCCTACCAGGCCGCCAAACATGCAACGTAGCTCTGGGAGCAGATCCGAGACCTGGCAATTCACACGGCCGCTGCGCTCCATGCGCTCTTCGCGCAGCCGGCCCTGTTGCCTCCAGATCGTCTCGAACAGACCAAGGTATACGAGTGGCACCTGCCGAATGGAGTGACCCTGGCTGTCCCTACTGGACGGTACCTCTGGATGGTATCCATAGAGCACGAAGCGGTAGAGCACATTGCTGACCTTGGGGAGTGTGTGCGCCTGCCGGAAGGATGAGCTCCCAGAAATTCTCTCAAGCACGACCCCGAAGATCAACCGCACTCAGCCAAAAATCTGACGGGGCAGTTGCCCTAACCAGCATCGCCGCGAGTTGTATGATGCCAGATTGCGGTGGTGGCACCGTAAGTAGGTCCAGTGTTTGCAGTACTGGGGAACTCGTGTATAATAGTTTTAGCCAAGAACTTGATGTACAAAAAGCGAGTTCCTACACGCCTTATCCGGCAACACAACCCGCATACATCGCTGCCCCCGTTGTTGGTACCAATTGGATTTTCGCCAAAATGAGATGGTCTGAGCATTGGGCGTTATCGCGGCAAGATTGGGAGTAGATCAACACTCTCATCTGGAGGCGGCCCAATGCCCAAGGTAATCATCACTATTCCTCGAAACTTGTCAGCTTTCTGAACGAACCACAACTGGTACTTTACAAACTACAGATACGGCATCTGACCCGAATGGTGAACGCGCTCATCACATGCGAGACACGCAAGACCTTGAGTAACCTATATCGGCAACTCATCGGGTCACTTGATCCCAAGACGGCGGCCGATTTCTTTCGGGAGAGCCCGTGGGAAGCGGGATTCCTCAACTCATATATGTAGGAGGGCACAAATGGCTGAGCAAATCACGAGGGTAGTTCCTCAACTCGGGGAGCTCAAGGGTGCAGGTAGGCTTTTCTTCGGACCTTTTGCCGAAAAAGGACAGCAGGTGGATGTCTGGGCTGATGTCATCGAAGGTATGGCCGACAAAGCACAGGCCGTCCTCAAAGCCTTCGATGAACAGGTTAAGGGCGCAGAGATCCCCCGACTTGACCTGCGAGATGAAACGATCAGCGGGAGTGGCTTTCGAGCAGAGCAGCGCAACTACCGCATCGTTCAGCGCGGGCCAGGGTTGATGGCCATCTATATTGCGGGCTGGGGGAAGGACTTGTATGTGTCCTGGCGATTATTCGCCGGATCACTGAGCTGGGCGAAGGTCAGAAACTGGCTGATTGTGTGTGCGGTTGTAGGGTTGTTTCCTGGTCTGTGCAATCTGTGTGGAGGTCTGGGTGGTGTAGGGCTAGCCAGACAGGTCACTGACAAGTTTGGGGCGTTCTGCGCTGGGCTCTTCGGCTTGCTTGCTTCAATAGCAGGTACTGCCACTGTTCTAAGCCTTCTAGCTCTGTTCCTAGCCTGGTTTACTGCGCGAGACCCACTCCTATTTTGGCGCGAACGGCTAGATGAATTCGCCCAGGACGAAATAGCTGCTCTCGCAATTGATGTGCACAAGAAACTGCTATCAGCTATTGACGCTGTAGGCATTGACACAGCACTTTTGCTCAAGAAGGAGAGTTTCGCACTAGCAGGACAACGATCAAGGCTGATCTGAATACTCAGCAAATTAGGCAAGGAATAGACTTCTGCATTCAAATAATGGAGGTATACACAATGGCTGCGGGGACAATTACCTGTCCGAAATGCGGACACGAAAATCCTGCTGGCGTCACGAACTGCGCGAAATGTCGAGTCAATCTGGGCTGGGCATTCCAGCATCAAGATGAGCTAGCCGGGCTAGCAGAAGGACAAGGGGCCGCGCAGATAGAGGTTGTCGGCGGGCGACGAGTCAATGTGAAGCAATCTAATGTGATCGCTCATTGGGGAGTATTGGCCAAAGATCAGGCAGGCCACGATAGACGCTTCTTTGACTTGGTCAAGCAACGGCTCAACGAGCATGGTTGGCCATATCCACTGCAGTTCGCTACGGTGGAGCATAGCTTCTTAGACTCAGGGAAGCCCTACCTTGAAACCAAAGCCGGCAAGTTGGTCGCCTACATTGGTGCTGAAAGCGTCGGTAAGGACGCATACTTCAGTTGGAGCCTGATCTTAGCCGAGCCAGGGCTTTTCCAGAAAGCTGTGGCGGCCGCGGGTGGTGTTTCCGCTACCCTTTTCCAGGAGCTGTCTTTCAATGAGTACAACAGTGCCCAAGCTTTCGCTACCTCACTTAACTTCTGCGTCCAGGAAGCTATAGACATGATCATGGACGAAGCTGGCTTAGACAAATCGAAGGTATCTCGCGAGGCCAGCGGGCTTCTGGGCAGGCTCATCTGACGACCCTTGGCAAGTGCTGGACACTTGCGAAATGAGCACTGGCAACAAACAGAGAGACATGCTCCGAGCGTCTCGTCAAGTGTCCAGCATCTCTACTGCCAAGAAGAGGGTTTATTCGCTCAACGTAAACACCACGATTGCATTTGGGGAGTAACAGGGTGAGCCATGGTGGAACAACAGGTTCCCTATCTGCTGAGTATGACTGAGACAGCATTGGTGATTGGGACCACACTTAGGTTGGGACCATCTTTAGTTCCGCTTGAGATTCTGAGTGTGGCTGAGGTTCTCCAAGACTCAAAGCCTGCGAGAGCAGAACGGGTGCTTTTTGCCTACCGTATTCCTTACTTGCCTGATCTAGTGACCTCCCCTCATTTGACCAGTCAGACAGATAGAGAACGGCTGAGTGAGATTCTGGATCAACAGGTCCGCTTGGTGGCTAATCTAGCCAAATGGAAAGGAATGGCTTTCTCGCTGCGCTACATATTGCGTCCGGAAAGGGGAGAGGTAGAGATAGCTCTCTTGGGACGTGCGGCAGCCCGACTGGGGCAGGGCCACTACCTGGGAAAGGAGATGGCCTCTGATATAGCTATACTCCTGCAAAGCTTTGGATACCCTGCTGATCCCGTGGGTTCGGAGGCGGAACTTCGGGATCTACTCGCGCCCTTATCCAATCTCTTTATCGTAGAAATTCGTCAGCATGAGGAAGTAGTCTCAATGATATTTGGCGATGCCTATGTAGTATACCCCTTCCGACCACCACTGACCAGTTGGATTTCAACTTTTAAGGTGCTGACAGCGCAGCAAGAGCCTTGCGTCATCAGTGCCCATCTTGAACCAACCGAACTGTACTTTTTCGAACGAGAGCAATTTGCCAAGGCAACCCAACTGGCCGAAACTCTAGCTGACTATACCGTTGAAAAACTAACCAGAACGGAACGTTTAGCTGACCCAGTAGCTCGCGTCGTGGCCCGAATGTATACTGACTACCTGCAGCGGCTTACGGCTGCTACTCCTTTCCTGCTGACAATCCAGGTCGGCAGCCCCGATCCAATGACTGCCCGTAATGTTGCCCAGGCCCTGGCCAATGAATTCTCCGAAACTCGTAACTTCGTTGAGGCTACTCAGGAAGGTGCATCGCTACCGAGCGGGTTCGACCTTGTTATACCCCAAGACCGCGCTGACCTGCAAGCTGCTTGGCAGACTCTCACGAACCTAGATCTGCACCCTTGGGGATGGAGTGACGCTACAGAGGGCAAAGAGCGTCTGCGCTACCTGGTTGATGCCCGAACAGCCAGCGCCGCCTTTCGCTTTCCTATACCAATTCGAGGTGGTGTACCCGGTGTTCGCACCCGTCAAGCAGTACCTACCTATGATACGGGTCCCCGAACAGAACGAGTAACTGCCGGTGAACTTCTCATCGGTGCTTTCCAAGACCGTAGTGGTGTAGCCACCCTACCTCTAACTCACCTCAATCGTCACACTCTGGTGGCTGGTACCACTGGTAGTGGTAAGACGACCACCTGCATGCACCTCCTGAGCCAACTCTGGGAGCAGGGAATACCCTTTCTGATCATCGAACCCGCCAAGACTGAGTACCGAGCGCTACTTGAGTCACCAATTGGCCAAGACTTGCTAGTCTTCACGCTGGGAGATGAAAGCGTCTCCCCTTTCCGCCTAAACCCATTGGAGATACTTGCTGGGATCCGTGTCGAAGCCCATATTTCCTACCTACGAGCTTGTTTTGAAGCCGCGTTGCCAACCTTTGGAATTCTGCCTTCCCTCATCGAGGAGAGTCTGCATAACGTTTACTTAGCCAAGGGGTGGAACCTGGCCGACCGTGGAAAACCTAACGACGAGCGCCTGATGCCCACCTTGGGCGAAATGTACTTCGAAATCGTCCGTGCAACGGAGGAACGAGGCTATTCTGAGAAGACTTTGCAGGACATTAGGGCTGCGGCCGCCGGTCGCATCGGGTCACTATTGCGAGGCAGTAAAGGTCGGATGCTAAATACCCGTCATTCCATTCCTATGGAGGACTTAATGACCCGACCTGTTGTCTTAGAGCTGGAATCGCTAAACGATGAGGAGAGAGCTCTAGTTATGCTTTTCCTGCTAACGATGATCCGCGAGTACTGCCGGGCAACGCGGACAGAGTCCAGGCTTCAACACGTAACCCTCATTGAGGAAGCACATCGGGTGATGGCTGCCACACCTCATGCTGCCGACCGGGAGATTTCGGCTGACACGCGGGCCGGCGCTGTAGAAATGTTCAGCGCCTCCCTTTCTGAGGTACGGGCCGTTGGTGAAGGTCTGATCATTGCCGAGCAGATCCCTGGCCGGTTGGCAGAAGATGCCCTGAAAAATACAAACGCTAAGATTGTTCACCGCCTACCCGGTCAGGATGACCGCCGGACTTTGGGGGCTACTATGAACCTGGACGAGAAGCAGGAGCAGTACCTGGCCAATCTGGCTCCTGGCCAAGCGTTTCTATTTATTGAGGGATACGAGAAGCCCACTTTCATCGTCGTACCTAACTACCGAGATCAGCACAGACTACCGGAACGGGTTCTGGAAGAACGGGTCGAGACGCACATGGCTGCCTTCTACGATAAGCACAAATCGTTTCTCCTGCCCTTCGACGGCTGCCGCTACTGTCTGCAACAGTGTCGACACCGGGATAGGGTGGCCCCCGTGGCCTATGAACTGAAATCAGGACAGCGCTTTCGGCAGGCCCTATGGGCTTTCGAGAAACAGCGTTCGAAGGGGGATGAAGCGGCCGGTTGGGCTGAACTGGTCAAAGCCTGCCAGGAGGCTGTGAGCCCTGCTGGTTTCGGGATGGACAGGCAAGCGGCTTATTGTTACTTCGTCCATCTCTGGGGTTATGATTTCACTGATGCGATTGCTCATAAGTTCAGGTGAATGGCGGAGGGAGAGGAAAGATGGAGCGAAACAGGGAGTTCGATGAGGAGGAAATTCAGGAATCTAGGGGAGAAAAACAGGAAGTACCGCGGGGTTGGAGCCCAAGCCAGGAGACCATCGAAGCAATCAAAGGCACCAGGGAACACCCGCGTCCAACAACAGAGCATCAAGAAGATCATAAGAGCCCAGAGCCATTACCAGAAAACGAAGCCGGTGCCCAGCATCGTCCCTCGCGGAATGCATCTCCAGATGGAGATGTGCAGAAAAGAGATGATCAAGCCCCAAAAGTCGAAACCCAGGCAAAGCAAGAGCAGGCCGAAACAAGCAGGGAAATGCAGCGCCGGACAGGAGCCAGCACCAAATTCCAGGGCGACATTGGTGAAGGCGTGGCGCTGCGCGTGGCGACCGAACGACTGAACCTGACACCCGATCCGCGTTTTGACCAGAGGGCACATGGGGTGGATGGCGTGTACCTGGATGCAAAAGGCAAGCCAGTAGTCATCGAATCAAAATTCGATGAAAGGGGCATCCGTGCATTGCGAGGTGACCAGATGCAGCCAGAATGGGTGGAACGAAACGCCAGGATGATGCAAGATCCCGACAGCGAGCGCTTTACGCCGGGCAACGCCGAGATTGGCGCAGAACTGCTCAAGGCCGGCCCAGACAAAGTCCGCCGTTTGGTCATCACAACTGATCCTAGAACATTGGAAGTGCGGGTCTATGAAGGCCAATCTGACCGTTCTTGGAAGCAGATTGACACTTGGAATGCCTGGGAACTTGAGCAACCCTATTTGAAGAACTAGCCCCAAGTTCGAGTGATTCGAGTATCTTGAGGGATCCGAAAAAGCCAGGTTTGACGCGGTGCTGCATCGAGCCTTTCGCCCGATAGATGGACCGCCCCAGGAACAAGAGCAGGCATGCCAGAGAGTGAAGCCTCGCGGGCGGGAGATTGGGTGAACATTGACCCCCGCAACATTCCGCTCGAAAAGACCAAACGACGAAATGATGCGCGACGTTCGGATACTTGAAACTGACGTGTCTTAGCCTATTTTCCGCACTTTTCTGTGATGGACAGGTAGTTCTACTCTGCGGGGAATGCGGTCAATTCGAGAGGTGCGCCAGGATGAACGAGTTCTACTCGCAGCCGGGCTACGACGATCTCGGGAAGCGGATGTTTGAGGAAGCGGCGAGAAGACGCAAGCCTGGCGTATCAACCGAAACGTAGACCAGGGAGGGGCGATGGACAATCTCGATCTGCGGAAAGAGTCAAGCACCTCTATGCACCGTCCGCCAGGGAGGTGAAAGTCGTTGGCGTACTGGCCTTCTTTGTGATGGCTGATCAGGCTATAGGCTGAGAGGTCCGACCTGTGGCCATCAAAGAGATTCAGGCCAAAGTGCTGCTGGCGCACGTCAGGCAACCCGACACCTGGTTCGGCCTCAGGTACAACATGAACCTGTACCGGGGCTGCCAGCATCGCTGCATCTACTGCGACTCGCGCAGTGAGTGCTACCAGATCGAGCACTTTGACCGCGAGGTGCTGGTCAAGGCCAACGCCATCGAACTGCTCCAGAAAGAACTGGCCCGCAAGCGCGTCGTGGGCACCATCGGCCTGGGTTCGATGAACGACCCGTACATGCCCCTGGAAGCACAGGTGCACCTGACCGGGCGGGCGCTCCAGGTGATCGCCCGCTTTGGCTTCCCGGTGCACGTCGTCACCAAGAGCGACCTGGTGCTCAAGGACCTGGAAGCGCTGTGCGAGATCAACCGCACCTACGCGGCGGTCAGTTTCACCGTCACGGCCGCCGACGACGACCTGGCGAAGAAACTGGAGTCGGGGGCGCCACTCGTCTTGGCCCGCTTTCGCGCCATGCAGACGCTGGCGGAACACGGCATCCACACGGGGCTGACCATGATGCCGGTGCTGCCCTTCATCGAGGACAACGAGGAGAATATCCGCCAGATCGTGGAGCAGGCGCACGCGCACGGGGCGGCGTACATCGTCCCCAGTTTCGGCGTGACGCTGCGCGACCGCCAGCGCGCTTACTACTACGACAGGCTGGACGAGCTGTTCCCCGGCCTGAGGCAGAGGTACGAGCGGGCGTATGGCGAGCGGTATCACTGCCCGGTGCCGGATGCGGAAAGGCTGGCGCGGGTGTTCGACGACCTGTGCCGCCAGTACGGCATCGCCACGCGCATGACGCCCTACCAGCCTGGCGCAACGAAGCAGTTGAGCCTGTTTTGATGCCGTCTGATGGAGCCTCGAATGTTTGATGATCTCCCTATACGGATTTGAACAATTCAGTAAGGTATGATAGAATCATAGAGCAGAAAACGCGCCCGACTAGGATGTGGATCTTGGCAGAAAAAACACCTCGTGACTTGGGCTCGATATACACTCCGCCAGAGATAGCTCAGTTTCTTACTTCTTGGGCCATCCAGGGCCCCACAGACAGAGTATTGGATGTTGGGGTTGGTGAGGGCGTCTTCGTTTTCGCCGCTTACGATCGGCTGATAGAGCTTGGATCTTTCGCTGCTGATGCTCAGTCTCAGTTATACGGAACCGAAATCGATCAATCTGCATACAACAGGTTCCTAGAGCGAGCTCGCAGTCTGAATGTCGACTTCCCGAACGTGTATCTTGGGGACTTTTTTGACGCCGATCTTCCTCCAGTCAATGCTTTGATTGGCAATCCCCCTTACGTACGGCGAACCTACATTGGAAATGTTGATCATATACGCCAAAGCGTGACTGTGAACAACCTGGCTGTTGGCGAAGTCGATCTCCCTCGGTTAACGGACCTATCAATTTACTTTCTACTGCGTGCGCTGGCCGTTCTTGAACCAGAAGGCAAGTTGGCTGTTGTAACAACCGACTCTTGGTTATATGCCAACTACGGCAAAGTGTTCAAGGAGTATCTGCTACGGAACCTGGAAATCGAGTATCTGATTAGCCTAGATAGGCGCGTGTTCGACGACGCACAAGTCAAACCTGTTCTGATCCTGGCCACAAGGAAGAGCGAAACGGCTCAAAACAGATGCACTCAGTTTATTAGGGTCAAGAACGGCTTGCCAATTCGCGCCGTTCGGGAATCACTAGCTCAGTCCAGTACAGAGAATGGTGACATCTCGCGCTTCAAAGTCAGAAACAATGATCTGAAGGCCGATAAGCCTTGGGGTATACACTTTAAGGCCCCCGAGCTGTACGCGGAACTTGCTTCACATCCTCTTATGACTCCCGTGGCGACTCTAGCTCACACAAGAATTGGCGTTCAAACCTTGGCCAAAGACTTCTTTGTCCTAACGACTGAGCAGGTTGAGCTTGCTCAGATAGAAAGAGAATACCTGAAACCCCTGGCTCAGTCCCCACGGTACTATAGGGAGCCTATGATCGAAGGCGGAACACAACCAGCCTTCTACATCTTCTATTGCTCGAAGAGCAAGGAAGAATTACAGGGGACTCAAGCACTGAAGTACATTCTAGAGGGCGAATCAAAGCAAGTGGAGATACGAGGTAAAGGTACTGCGGTCATCGGATATCAAAACAAAAGGCGCATACAAGAATCCGGTCGTCGACCCTGGTACAATCTAAAGACTTCTCTTGAGCGCCGTGGGTGTGCTGCTATTCTGATTCCTAGATTGGTATATCGTAGGTTTACCGTTGTATGGAATAGGGCTAGGTTTGTACCAGGTGAACTCTTTATCGAATTCTTGCCGTTACCACCAGACAGAACCGACATCAAAGTCTACCTGGCTGTATTGACGAGTTCAGTCAGCGAGATCATGTTGCGGGCCCATGCTCAGGTCTATGGTGGTGGAACCTATAACATCAAGCCAGGGCAGGTTGAAAAGGTTCCCATTCTCAATACCAGTTTACTAACATCGGCTCAGAAGGCTCAGCTAGAGCAAGTATATCTGCGGTATCTGGCGGATAGAAAGCATAACCGTTCAACGGTTGATGATGTCATTTGCCAAATCCTTGGGTTTGACAAGAGCATGCAACAACAGATCAAGGAAGCTTTGGACGATCTGCTCCAGATCGCTACCGAATCGAAGAAGGCTGCTCAGGCAATCCACAATCCATCCAAGAGTGATTCGTGATTTCTGATGAGGGTTAAGCAGTTTTCGTAATGATCTTCCAACAGCAGGTCTTGGTATAGAATTAGCTCCTCGCGCCATTCGCGCTTCTCTCTAATCTCCAGATACTCATTCCAAAAGAAGTTTGCCGCGATCACCTGACAAGCTAGAAAGAGTTCCATTGGACGATAATCTAGTCTGGGTACGTTGATTCTGTTGGGATGCCAGCACAATTCATACTCCTCTGCCTTTCCTCCAAATTGGATATGATACTCAGGCCCATGTTTTTGATTAGGGTCAGCTTTGTCGAAGTGGAATCTTGAAATGACACGCCCGCGATAGGTTCTCGCCGGATCTGCTAATTGCTCGAACACGTGCAAGGCATCGCGATTTGGGTCAAATATCGTTTCACCGTGATCGCTCCAGATACGTACTTTGATGTCCTGTTTAGCGGGAATGTTATCGTCTGTCCAACGAACGTCGCAGTAGATGTCCACCTGCATCTCAATTCCATTTGGTGGTCTCGACGGTACGAACTGCAGTGGCTGGTCGTGAGATATGGTGTACCCCCAAGGCTCAGGTGTGAAACCCCTTGTTCGGTTTCTGACAGCGTACTCATACCTTTGCCTTGTCGTATCAACACTTGCGATGGCATTCGGAAGGACAATGGCCAACGTTGCATTATCGAGAATTCTTCGGTAGACCTTGCGTAGCAGCTCCAGAGACGTTTTTACACGTTCGGGATCCATCGCCAATCTACTCCCATAGCTTCTTGACTACGGTTTCATAGCTATCTGAGTCAACTAAGCTTTCATCAAACTCATTCGACTCTTGAATGGCTTTGAACGAGACTCGAGCCTGATCCATGATGGACGGGCGGCTGTCTGGGTAATAGGGGATTGAATTCCTTTGCTTGACTGGTTTCTTCAAGATGTAACACACCCAATCAGCTACTGGTGTTCCATCACAGACGCAGATCGCTGGGTCTAGATTTTCTCCAAACTCTGCACTGAATGCCTCGCTGAACTTGAGGAACACCGGCCCTCCCAATTCGTGCCTCAGCATCAGTGACTGAGCAATACTGAAGAGGCGATTGCGCCACCACCGCTCTTTGTAAGTATTGAATACACCTGTGTATCTAGCTGGCTCTATCAACTGCTGCACACCAGGAGTTCTGAAGGCATCCAGACTGATCCCAAGTCGCGTGGCGGCGGTCAGGTCATCATACAGTATCCCCGGGAACCCCATGACTACGTTACGTATCCACCTCGCTACTTGAGGAATGTTCCACTGTTTGCTTTCAATAGGTGGAGCGGCTTCTCTCAGCTGGTTCGATTCGTTCTCATCAGATCCCATTAGTTCTAAGACTCTTCGCCACGCTTGTCCCGCGATGTTCTCTAATGCCTGGAACCCTTCGATCAAAGCTACGATCTTTGCTCGAACCTCATCTGGACCCCGATGGATTTCCTCTTTAAGCACTATGAGATCCACATCCATACTTTCTTCAAGGAGGGAGGACTTCCAGGCCATTATATGTGGTCTCGTGATCAAGACTATGGGGCAAACTGGGTGGCGCATCCGCATTTCAGAGGCGAGTGTACTACCAAAGTAACTAACTGGCTCCTCATTAGCAGGCGCCGTACTCAAATCAAGATCGACCAAAAGAGCATCAGGTAATTCCACAGGTAAATCGGAGAATACTTTCGGAGGAAGGCGCAACTCGCACTCAAACTCGCCCTCTATGTGGAGCAATTCCCGTATCTTCTGAGCATCTCGACCAGGCCTGTCAATCTCATCATCAATATACAGTACCCTAGTTGTCATCTTTTGGCCCCCCTTCAGGTAGCACAATTTCAATGCAAGTCTTCCAAGGTTCTTCCACATCGATGAAACGTGCCGTCCCTCTGTACAGAGCGAGGATGTCCCTTACTACCTTCAACCCTAATCCAGTGCCTACTCCGAGGACAGGGTTAGGTAAGCTTGTTGTCACAAATGGCTTGAAGGATATCTCCCTACGCTCGACGGGCAACCCAACTCCGGTATCCATCATTCGAATGTGCAATGTGTAGTTGGACTTTTCTGCTTCTATCGCAATGTGCCTTGTTGGCTGCCCGTAGAGAGCCTTAAGTGCATTCGAGAGGATATTGATCAGAACGGAATAGAGTTCAGCTTGATAGATAAGAGGCGTTCGCAAAGCTGAGGGTACATTATTCTCGAATTCTACCCCATGCTTCTTCATGTAGTACGACATAGGCTTTCTTACGTTCTCAATAACCTCACGGAGTGCATGCCGTTTGCGGCGCTGTCGGCTGTCAGGCGAGAGCATGAAGCCCAGCTGAGAAACCTGCCGTTCCACCATCTCGTGCCATTCCGAGACCTGGGCTGTTACATCATCATACTGAACACGCAACTCTTCCGGTATTAGTGGTCTCAAACGCAGAAGATCTTGTTCTGTTTGTAGAATAGCTCCGATAACAGCCTGCAATTGGTGGTTCATCAGTGAAATGGCCGTTCCAGCAGAAGCCAGAATCCTTAGCATTGAGATCTCGCTGATTCGATCTTCCTCTTCTTCCTTCGCTTGCTCGATTGCCTTGTCAAGGTTGAATATGATATATTGGCGCTTCTCCTCAGGTATTACAGCCTGTGTAGCCACAGTTGCTTTTACGTCCTCGATGATCTCAGGTACTGATTTCTTAGGTTTCTCTCTCCGACGTTTCTCTTTTTCTTCAGCTAGGAAAGCTGCATACTTTAGAGTCATCCAGTAGAGCCCGTTCAGTATGAACTGCCGCAACTGCTCCACGGTTGGTGTTTCAATGAGACGCTCTCGACTGATGTTGATCTCAATATTGGAGTGTTGTGTTTGAGATATCGCGACTGCTCCAAAAAGCTGCCGATTTCTGGGAATTAATAGAAAAGGACGGCCCGGTATCGTTCTGGCGAAGTCCATTACGCTTTCGGGAGGAGTAATAACTCCGGTCGCAATATCAATATTTCTAACAGCATACTCATCAAGTCGAAGCCAATCGTCTCCTGGACTGCCATAGGGGAACACTCGGAATCCATCCAAGTAGATTCTTACTCCGCCCTCTTCGTGTCCTTTTCGTGAGGCCTCTCTAACGCCGAAATCGAAATCCTCGAAATACTCAGCCCTGTATATGAAAAAATACACTCGGAGACGAGCATTTGCTAGGCCGCTATAATTGCTGAGATCATCTGTCAAGCCATCCTTCTCTCTAGTTCTTGGAACATCCATCCTGTAATGAGCCTTGCCTACTTCATCGATCCACGCATCTAACCTAGTCCAAGCTGCCTTCAAAAAGGCTTCTCCCAGCCCACCTGATAGCCTCTCAAGTTCTTTTGAACCCGCAATGTCTAGCACAATGTCAAAGCCTGGATCAGGCAGATATTTATCACTCTTAACACCTCCTGGTTTCACGATAAGGTCAGAAAAAGGACTTTGTAAGCTCAGGAGGTCACGTCGGAGAGCTGCAATCTCATCTTTGGTCCACGCATCACGTGCTTCCCCAATGAATAGTGAAACCCCTGTCTGAGCATCTAGCGCCACCTCTTGCCTGGTGTAGGAAACAGGCACCTTCACCAAGTCTTCACCCGCCAGAAATCTCTCCGCCCAGTCAAACTCTGCTACTACGCTTTCCTTGGTGCCGTCATCTCGTTCTGCAATCGACTGAATAGTCAGCTTATTGCCCAATCTTCTAGCTGCAAATCGTCCTATTCCCTTGGCGCCTGTGAGGGGTCGGCAGTACGTTCTTGATGTGGGATTACCCCTCTTAGTAGTAGTAGCTATGCGCATCCAGCTATCTCTCATTTCCTCAAAAGTCATCCCATGTCCATCATCCTCAACGACGATGCCCCCCCCCGGTTCACCTACATTCTCAAGTGCAACTGTGACTTTCGTAGCATCTGCGTCGTAGGCATTCTTTACCAACTCAGCGAGTGCAATAGATGGTTTGGCAACCAACTGCTCCCCAAGTTGGAATAACAAGCTGCTATCCACGGAGAATCTGAATTCACCGAACCTTGTTTCTTTCGCCATACAGGCTCCTGAAATGACGGCGGACACAAAATACGGGCTTCATCTTGTGTTGACAGGAAGCAGTCGATCACGGAGGTAAGAAACTAACCTCGTCGGGTCTAGATTTGGGCGGCTGGGAAAGTTCGTCATCGGAAACGATTGTAACACAGCGCAGACAGCAATGCAAATCACCCGGAGAGAGTGCCCTCATTGACCTTCTAAATCGTCTCATCTACCACTTTCGCAATCGCCATTAACACACAAGCCAATTGCGATAAGTCATCGCGCCCACAATGCAGGCGAAACTTTCCTCATGAACCTGCGCGCGGCTGCTATTGACAGCAGATGCGAGTACCGGCATAATGGGAGTGCTCGTGGATAGTGAATTGGCCTGCGCGTGTACGGTTGAGGCATAAGCAAAACGACGCTCCCCTCTGCATCGCAAACGAGAATAGAGTAAGCGGCTGGCCGGGGTTGCAGAAAGCAGGAAGCGGCATCTGAAAGCGCGCTTCCCACCGGCTTTACCCGGCCACATGCCGCTGCGTTGGGTCAGCACCTGCAGAGCAAAACCAGGCTCGACAAGATCCGCTGGGAATTGGTCTGGGACGGAACAGCGTTCCGCATCAGGCCCATAGCCTGCGCAATCGCCAGGCGCGGGTGTCAAGAGCCGGACGTAAATGTACCACCGATGTTGACAGTGCGTAATTGACGTTTGGTGGTTAGCCCGCTTGCGGCTTTCTCGCTCAAGAACGCGCCAAATCAGCGATGAAGACAGCTACCCGGGACCAACAAGCCGCCGAATGCGACGCCTACAAACGTCAATTACGCAGTCTCAACAGACCTGGTGCATTTTAACCCGACTGATGAGAGCGGGTGGTGGTGGAAAGCCACGGCTGCCGTAGGCGTCTATCTCGACCGCGCCCAAGAACCTGTAGGCCAGCCGGTATGTCTTGCCGCGCACGTCGAACGCCCGGCGTGCCTCGTGTCTGGTGATGGTGACGTAGACTGTAGTGGCGGCCTGGGCGGAGGGACCCCAGAAGAAGGCGGCCGTGGCAGAGGACGAATAGTAAGGGATCACCAGCACGCTGCCGGTGAACAGCGGGTTGATGTCGGGGAAGGCGTGTTCGCCCCGTTCGGCGGGGATCAACTCGTACTTGCCAGGCGTGATGGGGGTCAGCCAGCGGCGTTGGGCCAGGCGATGAAGCACCTGGCGAGCGTGATCGTAGGAGCAGTCCAGGATCGCCATCGCTTCTTCGACGGTGACCACCGGCTGCTTTTCCCACTCCAGGTGCAGGATCAGCCTGGCTTCGAGGGGTGAAAGAGAACGGGATGCCATCATCTTCCTTCTTAGCACGATCTGCTTTTGTGACAGATCTCGTCACAAAACGTGATCCGTGTAAGTGATTATACCCCTGATGGTGTGGGAGTCAAGGCCGCGGGGGAACCCGCTCGACTGGGTATGGCAAGTCCAAATCCCAATCCAATCGGAGGTGTCCAATGTCTACCACAACCATATCGTCTATCGAACAGTTCGTGGCCGCCGTCGAGGCGGCCGGGCAACGCTGCGGGCGCTGGCCGCCGCGCTGGGGGGAACGGCGCACGAGTACGCCGCGACGTACACGATCGTCGAACTGCCGGCCATGCGGGCCACGGCGGGCCGCCTCGCCAACGCTTCGGTGTCGTGCTGAAAGGAAACACGGGGCGACCCCTGGGTGGGACCGCCCCGCGATGGCGGAGAGGGCGGGATTTGAACCCGCGGAGCCTTTCGGCTCACGCGCTCTCCAGGCGCGCGCGTTAGGCCAGACTACGCAACCTCTCCGAGCCTACTACGTCGCGGATTATACCATCCCGTGGCGAGGTTGGCAAGGAAAAGAAAGTCAGCTCCACCTCATCTTGACCGGAATGCCAGGTACAGTATAATTGTAATTGTACTCTGTTTGATCCGGTAGGGAGGAGCATTTGCATGAGTGAGGTGGCGTTGGCGAAAATTGGTCGCAAAGGCCAGATAACCATTCCCCTGGAGCTGCGTGAGTCCCTGGATATCGGGCCGGGGGACTACGTGGCGTTGCGTTCTCTGATGGGAGGCGTCTTGCTCTCGAAAGCTTCGGTCCCCCCCCACATACAGGCTGAAGATGTGTTGCGTCACTTGGTCGTCAGCCTGGGGCGGGAGGCAGAGCAGCACGGGATCTGTGAGGACGAGGACCTGGACCAAATCGTTGAGGAACTCCAGCAGCAGGCCTACCACGAACGCTATGGCGAGTGACAGGAAAATGCGGGTCTTTCTCGACGCCAATATCCTCATTCGTGGCGTTACCTTGCCTCGCTTTCCTTACGAAGTATTGCGCCACGCTGCTAGAGAGGATTTCACCCCTGTATTCTCACCATTGGTGTTGGACAGTGTCCGGTTGTACGTGCAGAGGTTATTCCCCCACCGCTGCGATGCTTTGGAAGCATTGCTAGAGCTGCTTCACTATGAACTCGCTGTTGACCCAACGCCTGACGTGGTGGCGGCACACAGGAATCTTGTGCGAGACGCCAAGGATGTCCCCGTCGCCCTGTCCGCCATCCAGGCAGAGGTGGATTACCTGGTCAGTACCGACCGGGACTTTGTTGATGAGGATGATACTACGGCGGAACTGCGCCGGTATCTCAGGCCCATTCAGCCTGGTTCGTTCCTGCGTGAGATAATGGGCTGGAGCAGCGAGGCATTGTCAGCCGTCGAGCGCCGCCGATGGACAGACCTGGAGCGGCCATTTTGGGAGCGCCAAACGTCATGAGCAAGATTTCGACTCTGGCCCTCATTCCTGCCTGGAATGAGGGGACGCGCATCCGGCCGATCGTGGAGCAGACGCGGGCCTACCTGCCGGTCCTGGTGGTGGACGACGGCTCGCGCGACGATACGGCAGCCGTAGCGGAGGTGGCCGGCGCGACGGTCGTGCGGCATTCAGAGAACCGGGGCAAAGGAGTGGCGCTGATGACCGGCTTCGCCTGGGCGCTGGAGCGGGGGTATGGGGTGGTACTCACGCTCGATGCCGACGGCCAGCACGACCCGGCCGATATTCCCAAGTTCCTGGCGGCCTACGACGCGGGGGCGGGAGAGTTGATCATCGGGCGGCGTACCTTTAGCCAGATGCCTTTTCCCCGTTTATTCACCACCCGCTTCGGCACGTGGCTGCTTTCACAGGCGCTGGGGACGCCCATCTACGACAACCAGAGCGGCTTCCGGCTGTATAGCCGCCGGTTCCTGGAGACGCTCGACCCGACGACCACCGGCTTCGAGTGGGAGGTCGAGGTCATCATCCAGGCGGTGTGCGACGGGGTGCGCATCGGGTGGGTAGACATCCGCACCATCTACAACATAGGCAAGGTAAGTTACTTCCATCCCATCAAGGACACGGCCATCTTCTTTGGGATGGTGTGGCGTGCGTGGAGGCGGCGGCGCGCGATGCGCAGTACCTAGACTGTCTCACCACCCACTCGCCGCGAACGCCGCGCTCAGCAGCGCCTCCCGCTCCTCGGGCGCCATCGGGCGAGGGCGGGCATAATCCTCCAGGATCGCCGTCAATACCTCGGTGCTGAGGTGCCGCCCGTCGTAGAAGACGTGCCGGTCCACGAATTCCTGCCGCGTCTCCAGCGACCACATCTGGTCGAAGAACAGGTTGCCCAGGCCGTAGTGGATGAAGGCGCCGTCGTAAAAGTCAAAGCCCTGCGGCTGGTGCGCCTGGCTGCCACTGACGATCACGGCGCCGGCCTCGGCCAGCGCGCGAAAGTCGCTCCGCTGCTGCGGCGTGGGGTCGTACTGGTAGAACTCCCAGTACTGCTGCGTGACGATCGGGATGATGCCCTGGTCGCGCAGTTGGTGGACCTGGGCGTAGAGGGCGTCGTAGTTGCAGGGGGCCGCGCCGGGCTGGGAGTCGGTCGCCCAGTCGGAGGCCGGGCCGACCGGGTTACAGCCGGCGAAGCCGAAGGTGTGCACGCCGTGGGTGAGCGTCAGCACCGACTGGGCCTGCGCCAGGTTCCAGCCGCCCCCGAAATAGGAGAGCCCGCGCTCGTCGTACATGGTAAGCGAGAGCCGCATGGGCTCGACTCCCCAATCGAGCAGGTGGTTGCCGGTCAGTTCGATCACGTCTACGTCTACGTCTTCCAGCAGTTCGACGTAGCGCGGGCTGGAGCAAAAGACCATCGTCTCGTTGCTGGCCGGCGGCGGGCAGTCACCGGCGAAGGAGACCTCGCTGCTGACGTGGGTGATGTCGGCGTCGAGCAGCCAGTCGCGGATGTCCTGGGCGGGATAAGTGACGCCGTTCGCTTCCATCCTGACGGCGGTGCCCCGGGTGAGCGCCGTGACGCCGGTCATCACCAGCACCGTCATTTTGGCCGGGTCGCGGTTGGTCAGTGGCGTGGCTGCCAGCAGTTCCTGGAGTTTGGCCACACCTCTTTCGAGGCCCGCCAGCCCGGCGCGCACGACGAGCGGGTAAGCAGTTGTGTCCAGGTCCTTATGGAGCACCGACTGGCCGTCCAGCCGCAGCACTTTCCAGCGTGGTTCCAACTGGTCGAAGGGGACGATGGCCCAGGACGGGCGAAAGTCCCAGGCGCGTGGCAGGATCTCTTCCGGCGCAACGATTTCCATAGCGGTGGGGACCGGCTCACCCAGCACGGTGGCGAGCGCCGCGGCAGTCTCCGCGCTCATGAGCAGCGGCCGCCCGACGAAGGGACCGGCCAGGGTGCCGCTCCAGGTGCTGGCGACGTCGGCCCAGGCCACCTCATCGGTCAAGGTAGGGAAGGGGGCCACGACGGCATACACCCACTCGGCCAGCGGGACCGTTCCGGGAGCGGGGTTCACTACCACCTGCACGTCGGCGGCCTCGGCAGAAGGGGCCGGGGCGAAGAGGTCGGGATGCCCGGTGAGGGCAGCGCTGAGTGTATCGGCGACCGGTGCCGGCAGCCCCGGCGGGACGAAGACGGTCACCGGCCAGGCCGGGGTAGGGGTGGGGGAAGGGGTGGGCGTTTC
>Ga0307379_10001481_pt1 | contig 37188 bp, 34 predicted proteins | sample UN2MG_FD_202237 | JGI IMG/M metagenome (GOLD analysis project Ga0307379, IMG submission 202237) | Soil microbial communities from Risofladan, Vaasa, Finland - UN-2 | ecosystem: Environmental > Terrestrial > Soil > Coastal area > Acid sulfate soil | place: Finland: Risofladan, Vaasa | collected...
ACTCTTCATGCGCTGACCCCTTTCTTGCGACTCCTATTGTCGCTTGTGGCTCTGACGACTATCCGCCGCCAATCCACGTTATCACAAAGGGGTCAGCCCTTCCATAGTATCTACCGATGATCTATTCCTTCTGCTTTTGCCAGCATTCGATGTGGGACTCCATGCACTTGTCCACACTCTCGTCCTCGGACACATCGAGTCCCTGCTCGCACTCATAACGAACGAAGATCAGTTCGGGAAACGGTGACTTCCGCCGCGCTTCGGCCTTATATCGGGCCCTCAGGTGCCTGCATGCGCCCGGCACCGGCTTGACTTCTGTCTGGCTCATGGGTATCTCCCTCCTAGAATTTCAGGCCCAGCCTGGCCTCTGCCTCGTACTCTGGATCGGTCATCGTGATGCGGTCTTTTTCGTAGGTCGTCATCTTCCCACCGAGATAGAGATTGAGTCTCGAGCCGATGGCATGAGTGTAACCCAGCGAATAGACCGAGGTCTGCAGCAATGACGCCTCCTGCTGCTCATCCAGGCTGTACCCCGTCGTCAGCAGCGAATAGGATGACAGCCGATAATCAATCCCCAGCTCGCGAGTGTCGCCGCGCTTCCCTGCGAGATAAAGGTCGTTCTGCGTATAAGCGCCCTTGACCTTTAATCGGCCGAAGTCGGTCTTTACGCCCAGAGTCTGGCTGTTCTGGCGAAGAACCGCACCTTTCTTGTCTTCCGGGTTGGTGGTATACGCCCCCGTGAACTTCAGCAGCCCGCCGGTATCAAACATGAGTGAGAGATTCAGGCTGTCCGGATCATCCGCCGCGAGCGTTTCCCTATCCTTCCAGGCGCCCGCGAACTGGATGAAGTTTGCCGGCTTCGTGCTGGCAGTCACCTCGGAGACCCGAGCGACCACCTGGCCGTTCGACTCCGTCTCTCTATACGCCCCTCCGATGGTCGTATTGTCGAACGGCTGAACTTCGAGCCGAGCCTCCTTATTTACGTCACGTGCGGCCGCCGTCTCCCGTTGACTCAGCCCGCCTCCGAGCTTGATTCGCTTGATTGGCGTCGTCTCCACGCGAATGCCGCCAAACTGCTCGAGACCCTTAACGTCTGATTCCATCTCAGCCAGATCAACGAAGACCGAGGCATTCCTGATGGCAGTCGTCGAGAGCTTCAGGGCCCTCGCCGATTGATCCTCAGGACGCTCGACATCCAGGCTGCTCATCCCGAATTCCAGTTTGGTATCAGGTCTAAGGGCCGAGATGATCTTCAGAGAGTGAGACAACTCATCCCCCGCCGCATCGGTATCCCTGTGCGCCAGGCTCATGTTAATGCTCAGTTTCCGGCTGGGATTGGCCACGAGTTTCAGCGACTCGGCATTGGCCTCACCGGTCGTATCGGCGTCGGATCTGACGATACCAACGTTCAAGCTCATGGTCTTGGTTGGAGCCGCCTTGATGTTCAGTTCATTCGTGCTCACACTGCTATCCGAACCGCCCGTGTTCATGTTAACGGTCTGGTGGATTGCCTGAGCTGAGACCTTGGAACCCAGGTCTTGATCAAGCTGGATTCGGTCGGTCGCAGTCGCCTGACTCGCCGCGCCCTCTTTTCCTTTTTCGACTTCACTGTGCACCATGGTAAGTTTCGGCGCTCCGTCGGGAGTCAGGACGATCTTCTGCTGGCTGGTCGTGAGAGTCTCGCCCTTCTTCTCACCGACCGAGTTCTCGGTGCGGTTGAATGATGAGGACATGAGTAGATTCTTGCCGGGCGTGAAGACTGCCGCCAGGTTCATGGCGTCCACGCCTTGCTGGAGCTTGTAGTCATTGCTTCCGGCGAACTGCTCACCAACGTGTAGGAAGGAAGTTGTGAGTTGGAGATTGTCCGTCTTCGTGTTACTGCCCAGCTTGATGGCAGAGCGCTCGTCGAACTTGCCTTTCTCGGTTTCCCCGGCCCTATCGGGGCTGAACAGGAGCATCGTGGTCAAATCCCCTTGCTTCGCCTTGGTCGAGCCGGTCAGTCCATAGACCAGCACGTCGGGAGTCGCGTTTGCAGCGGCTTCAGGCTGCCGGTAGAGGGCAGTAAACTGCAGGCCCCTGTTCTGCTTCTTCATGATATCCAGGGTGAGCGGCATGTTCAGAGGCGCTCGATTCCGAACTGCCTTCGCGGGATCGTAGCTGTACTCCACCCGGATGATCGCCTTGCTGCTCACCGACGATGCGAATCGGATGGTCCCGGCAGCGTAGTCTATCGCATAGTCGGAATCGCGCTGCAATAGGCGGTCGCCCACCGAGACACTTTCACTGAAGCGGTTGATGTTCTTCCAGTTGAGGGTATACGGCCCGGGTGCGTCATTGCCGACGAAAATATCCGAGGACATGCCGAACGGGTTCACTCCACTATTGAAGGATAGCTGTCCCGTGCCGGCAACCCGCCCAGGCAGCTCCTGGCCGCCCGAGCCGATTGCAAGCAGGCTCAGCACCAATAATACCAATGCCGGCATTCGGGCAGACGCCAAAACGCCATTCATGAAACGTTACTCCTACTCGCAGAATACCCTAGTATTTGACGTTTCGCACCGGACGTCGGTTTCACGAAACGTCCTACTTGCTTTGGCAGGTACTCATAGTTTACCACGATTCCGCCCATGGGACAACCAAGTTTAAGCCAATCCGCAATCCGAAATCCGAATCTAAAATCTTTTTGCTGAGTATGTTTAACGCTCTGCAGCATGGGGTATAAGCTCATCCGGGGCGGCTATGGCTTTACCGCCTGCTGCATAGACGGAGGTGATTAGTGATGGCGCTGAGAAGAGGCTTCGCATGCATGAGTGATGACAAACAGCGAGAAATCGCCAGCAAAGGTGGACGAGCTGCCCATGCCAAAGGAACCGCTCACGAGTGGAGCAGCGATGAAGCTCGCATGGCAGGCAAGAAGGGCGGTCAGATGAGCCACGGAGGCGGGCGGCAGGGAAGAAGATAGCAATTGATTCGTAATGCGTGATTCGTCACGCATCACGGATCACGTTTTTTCTCTGCATCCTTAAGAGGACACTCGGCTTTGCATCCCTCGCACTCGGTTCGGCACAAGGGCGCTGAGCACCTTGGGCACGTGAACGCCGGAAGGCGGTCGTAGACTGCCCCGCAGTTTTCGCACACCACTTTTTCGGCGGTAGTCTTCATCGCCTAAAACCTCCCTACGACTTGGGCGACGATTCCTCCGACTGCGAACGCCGCCACCCACGAGCCGATCCAGATCGCCAGCCCCTGCTTCAAACTGCGCTCCTTGATCAATATCATCGTCGAGGCAATGCACGGCACGAACAGCGTGATGGCAACCAGCGCCACGAGCGTCTGAGTGGGCGTGAGAGCCATATTGGCGAATCCGGCCGCGCCGAAGTCACGGCGGACCATCCCCATGATGAACGCGTTCGCGGATTCCGGCGGCAGATGCAGCCAGTGGACGGTCAGCGGGGTCAGAGCCTTCTGCCATGCGCCAAGTACTCGAGTCACCTGCATCAGCGCCACCAGGAACGATCCGAGAAGGAACCAGGGATAAGCTTCCTTCATGAACGCAATCCCGCGGCTCATGGTCTTCCTTACTATGTTGTCCAGCCGAGGGATGCGGATCGGCGGCAGATCGATGAGTAGCGGTGATGATTCGCCCGGCAGCATGCGGTTCAGGACCGTCCCGATAAATATCAGGCATGAGCCGATTATCAGGACATAGGCCAGCGTATACTTCGCCCCCACCCGACTCAGCAGCAGAGTGATTACACCGAGTTGGGCGGAGCATGGGATGGTGAAGTTGAGAATCGAGGTGGCAATGGTTTTTTCGCGCTTCGTTCCCAGCAGGCGCGTTGTGATCGTCGCCATGCTGATGCACCCGAATCCAAGGATGATCGGGATCACGGCTCGGCCATTGAGGCCTATGCCGTTCAGAAGCCGATCGGTAAGCGCCGCCAGCCTGGGCAAGTAGCCGCTGTCCTCCAGTATGGCCAGCATCAGATAGAAGCCGATGACCAGCGGCAGCAGCAATCCTACAAGATAGGTGAAGGTCATGGTGAGAATGCCGAACCGACCCGCAAGAACGGTCCCGATCGCCGATGACTCGGGAATCAGCCGAAAGACCACCGACCTCACCGCCGGCTCCCAATATCCCTCCATGATGGTCTTTTCCGTGAATCCAACCACCGTCTGGGCTACGAATACGCCGATGAGCTGGTACATTGCATACAGAACGCCGATGAAGATGGGTACGCCCGCCCAGGGGCTTATCATCGCGCTCCCCAGATGTGATACCAGCCGCCGAGCCTTGCTGGTCTGGCTGACCACGTGATGGACAACATCATTCACTCTCTCGCGCCTGCGCAGGTAGAAGTCCTCCCGATGCTCGCCCGGGGAGACTCCGTGCTGCTTCGAGATGACCTCGTCGCCCTCAAGGACTAGAAGCGCCTCAGGTCGAGACCCCACGACTCGCAGGAATTCGTTCATGTGTCGCGAGATCGCCGGGTCGGCATGCCCGGGATTCGCCGATTCGATTGCCGTCCGAACGTCGCTGAGGCCGACATTCTTTGTGGCGACGGTGGCGATCACAGGGCAGCCGATGAGATCGGAGAGGAGGTCAACATCAATCCGCAGACCCTCCTTCTCGGCCTCGTCCATGAAATTCAGCGCCACAACCATGGGAATCCCCATGTCGGCGAGTTGGAAGGTAAGGAAGAGGTCGCGCTCCAGATGGACGGCATCAATGACGTTGACGACGACATCCGCATTGAGGATTATGTCCCGGGCGACCCGCTCCTCGTCGTTGAAGGAAGAGACCCCATAGATGCCCGGCGTATCGAGGAACAGGTCCTGCCCCGAGTGACCGCTCGAGATCTCGATGGTCGTGCCGGGGTAGTTCGACACCTCGACGTACATTCCGGTGAAGAATCCGAAAAAAACCGATTTGCCGACGTTAGGGTTGCCCGCCAGGACAATTCGCCTGGCAAGAGCGTCGGTCGGTGAGCCATGTCTATGTCTATGCCGGTGACCGGCGTTTCCTATCTTACTTCTATCTTGCATGCCAGTTTACGGCCGATTGCTATCTCCTGCCTGTTGCACCTAAGGACTACCGGGCCGAATGGGAGCTTCTCCTGGCAGACGACCTTGCTGCCTTCGGAGATGCCCATGCGAACGAGTTGGGACTTGGCTTCGGGGCTGCCGATTGTGACAATCCGCACTACTGAGCCCCTCTTCGCCTGATCCAATGTCATTACTGCTTTTCCTTTCTCAATGAGGGAGGTCTTTGGCGCATTCGCTGCATACGCCGGTAATCTCCAGCTTATGGTGTGTGGGCTGAAATCCACGCGTTCGGCAAATGGACTCCTGAAGGCTCTCGATCCGCGGCTCGAAGAATTCGATTGTACCGCCGCACTGCGTGCAAATCAGATGGTCATGATGCTCGTGGCCGAATATGTGCTCGTAGTGGCTGTGCTTCTCTGCCGAATGCACCTCTCTCAGCAATCCGCTTTCCACGAGCAGTGGCAAAGTCCGGTAGATGCTTGCCCGCGATACCCGCTTCCCTCTGCCTCGAAGGCCCAGAACGACATCCTCGGCCTCGAAGTGGCGGTGAGTCTTGAAAACCTCTTCGAGGATAAGCTGCCGCTCGGTCGTGAATTTCAGTTCCCGCTCGTGCAGGTAGCTCGAAAACTTCCGCTTCTCGTCGGTATCCATATTGGTCTCCTATGGGTATTGAGACTGAGTCTCACTTACAATATACCCTATTTGCGCGGGATTGTCAACAACTATTCACAGGCAGTTTTGCGCTCCGCCTGGGGATTTAAGCGAAATTTAACTCTACGTTACCCCGTTCTTAATTGACAATTGCTAATATTAGTATTGAGTGGAAATAATCCTTGTGAAATTCTCCGCAAAGTGTGCGGAAATTCGCTTGCAGCGGCCTGGGTAAATGTGATAGACTTGTGTCGAAGCCCCGTGCAAAAGGCGAAAAAGCACAGGGGATGTGCCTTGGTTCGGGATCAGCGTGCCAGCGTGACGATGTCCCGTTTTATTTTTGCTGTCCCTTGTGAAAATCTTCACAAGCTGCGATTGCAGGGAATCGTCGCATACCATAAGTGAATAGAAAGGCGAAGGAAGATGAAAACACTTGAGGACTTGAAGAGGGTTCGAGACCACGCTCGGAAGGCGATGCAGGTGCGAGAGAGCGAGCAAAGGTGCAAGATCACCGTCGCGATGGGTACCTGCGGAATCGCTTCCGGCGCCAGGGAAGTTGTAGGGGCAATCATAAATGAGTTGGGCAAGCGCCGGATCACCGATGTGGCCGTGACTCAGAGCGGCTGCAAAGGTCTCTGCGAGCAGGAGCCCACGGTTGACGTCTCGAGGTCAGGTCAGCCGACGGTGACCTACGGCTATGTCACCCCGGAGAAGGCTCGGGCGATCATCGCTCAGCATATTGTGAACGACCATATCCCCGGAGAGTGGGTTGTGGCTACGGAACAGAAGTAATCGAATACGAGGAGGCACTGTTATTGGAATCGAAGGAATGTCCACATTGTGATCGGACGAGTAAGGATGTCAGAGAAGTCATCCGCAAGTTCGACGCCGATCAGGGAAACCTGATCCCAATTCTGCATGCCCTGCAGGATCAATTCGGCTATCTGACATCGGAGGCGATGGAGGAGGTCGCAGACTGGCTGTCAATCCCGGCCAGCGAGGTCTATGGGACGGCAACGTTCTATACCCTCTTCGCGACGAAGCCCCTCGGCCGGCATGTGATACGGCTTTGCGACAGCACGCCATGCCACATCGAGGGATCGAAGAGCATCAGGAAGGCCCTGGAGGCAAACCTGGGAGTTTGCGGCGGCCGGCATGATGAAGGAAGCAGGCATTGACCTTCCCAACCTGCCGGACGGCGAATATGACAATCCGCTGGGAATCTCGACCGGCGCGGCGGTCATCTTCGCCAACACCGGCGGCGTGATGGAAGCGGCCCTTCGGACGGCATATGCCATCCTGACCGGCAAGGAGTTGGAGAATGTTAATATCCATGCGGTTCGCGGCATCGAAGGCGTCCGCGAGGCGGAGATTGACGTTGACGGCCTGAAGGTCAAGGCAGCGGTCGCCCATGGACTCACTAATGCTCGAGAGATCATGGAGGGAATCAAGTCAGGGCGGTTCAAGGACTATCACTTCATTGAGATCATGTGCTGCCCGGGCGGATGCATCGGTGGAGGCGGCCAGCCTTACCCGACCAACGAGGAGATCCGCAAGAAGAGGATCGAGGCGATCTACGCGGAGGACGAGGGCATGGCGATGAGGAAGTCTCACGACAACCCGGCAGTCAAGCAACTCTACGAAGAGTTCCTCGGCGAGCCGCTGAGCCACAAGTCGCACGAACTGCTTCACACGCACTACACGCCTCGGGTGAAGAAGACCCCAAAGGCCGAGGAGAAGACAAGGGTAGAAGCGAAGTAGTCACTGCTCCGCGCATTGCAGATCAGGGGGAAGGTGGAATCATCTTCCCCTTTTTGTCGTATAATGTAGCTGACGGAGATAGGAGGAGAACATGCGGTATCTTTCTCTGCTGCTGGTCGTATTCGTTGCACTGACCCTTGCTTCCCCGGCCGGGGCGAAGCGGATGTATGAGGCGCGAACAACCGTTTTGGACCTGCATCCACTGCTGAAGGACGGCGATCTCGACAAGCGCATGGCGGCACTAGTTACGCTGGCGAAAAGTCAGACCGTCGTTCAGCGTGTCGCCGCGACCATGTCCAGTTTACGCATGAGCAATTCTTTCGAGATCCTCAGTACTCTTGATGTTACGCCCGTGAAGGACACCACGATCCTGGCTATCACTGTTAAGGCGGAATCAGAGGAGATGGCGAAAGTGGCGGCGGACCTCGTGGCCAATGAGTTCATACAGTACTACAATGAAACTATGGGCATCAAGTCGGGCAAGCCCGGGCTGAAGATACTGGAGCCTGCCGCAGCCAGACCCGCACCAAGGCATATGCCATGGTACCTGGGCCAGCGCGTACTGGAGGTCGTCGCAGTCGGCGTTGCCATTGGACTGATAATCGGCATCCCGATCGGCTTCCTGATAGGAAGACGAGCCCGGAGCAAGCGCCCTGAGCCCATATGAATCGGAGGATGACTATGGCATCACCAAAGCGCAAGGTTATCTATGGCTTCATAGCAATACTGCTTGCCGCAGTTGCAGTTGATGCGATCGTATCATGGCCTCGCTCCAATATGAGGTTTCGTGCCATCATTACGATCGTTGACAGCACTCCCGCCAAAGACCCGGAACGTCATTTTGCCGATCTAGTCTTCATCGCAGACAGTTACACGGTGCTGAATGAAGCATTCAGTCTCCTGAGCGACGAGGAATGCTCTGACGAAGAGCGCGACGCCGCCAGGAACGCGCTATACACTCGAGAGGCCAAGCATACCGCAAAGACCAACTACATGGCCCTAGACATAACATCGAAGGACAAGGCGGCGGCCGACATAGCTGTGCGAGCCTTAGCCCAGGCGTTCATTCGACGCTATGGCGAGTTGGTCGAAGCCGAAACGCCGCCTCTTCGGGTTATCGGAGAACCAAGGATCGTTCGCGTGCATAAGGAGGAGCGCGTTCCATTTTCCTGGGTCGCTGCCGCATCGCTGCCCTTCGGGTGTCGAGCGTCCCCGATCCGGCCGGTCGTCTCGGTACTCTTAGGAATTCCGGTCGGCATCTGGCTTGGAGGCAGGTTGAAGCATCGTCGGATCATATATGCTGGGCTGACGATTATCACAGTCATAGCCTTATCTGTTGGCTACCTGTTGCATTACATGTGGACTCGCCCCCATACGCACTCAGTATCGTCCGTGGTTGCCGACGTCCGAATGCTCAAAGGGGCTTCCGATGACCATCAGATCGCTGACATGATTCGCATTGCCAGGAGTCAGGCGGTAACCGATGACGCGATGGAGATTCTGGAGCATGCGAAGGTTCGAGGCGCAAAGAAGATCCTGTCAACGCTTCGAGCAGAGAGGATAGGCAACTCTGATCTCGTCCGCATAACTGTTGAGGCAGGAAACGATGAGGATGCGGGCAGAGCGGCAGAGGTGGGGGCGGCGGCATTTATCCTCAAATGGGAGGCGCTGGGACGAGGCGCCGGCATGATGAGGACGGTCCAGCCCCAAGAACGCGCGCAGGTGAACGATACGCTGACACTGGCAGCCGTATTTCTGATAGGTTTGCTCATTCTGTTGATTCTGACCGGTATGGAGATCGGATATATACTCGGCAGGCGCCTGGGATATCGCCCTGCCGCTGGACAAGAGGAGGGCTCGACTTCGCCGGACGTTTAGTGGTACAATAGGGGCCATGCGACATACGTTCAAGATGCAACTGACTGTTCTCTGCCTCATCGTTTTGGGAGTGCTGGTGCATAGCGTCGCGGTCGCTCAGATGTACGAGGCCCGTGTGACCATAGCGGATATGCGGTCTCATCAATATCAGGGCGCCGGCGATCAGGAAGAGCACTTGGCGAATCTCCAAAAGCTGGCCACGAGTCCCATCGTTCAAGAGCGAGCGCTGAAGACTCTCGATCTTCTCCAGCTACCGAACCCCCAGCTTATTCTCAGCAGCATGGTTGTTGAACCGGTATCCGGAACCGAGATGCTGTCGCTAAGAGTTACAGCCAAGACCAAGACTCAGGCAAAAGCCGCCGGAAATGTAATTGCGCTCGAATTTATACGCTACTATGACGAATACCTGCAAGAGCAAGGGCCCACCGGCAAGCCTCATGTCACGGCATTGAAGATAATCAGCCAGGGCACGGTTGGCACTACGTCTCCCATCCTGCTATTCGGCCGCTACCCCAAGACAGTTGCGATTCCAGCGATGGCCGGGGCCGGCGGGCTGCTGTTCGGTTTGCTGATAGGCATCCTCATCGGACGACGGTCAGCTAGGCCGCGCGAGTACTGATCCCTCACCATTGCTCCGCACACTCGACTTACCGACCTCGAAAGTGGTAAAATGCACTTGTGAGAATTCTCACGAATTAGCAGGGAGATGTCATCATGGGTGCAGTAACGCACGAGCAAGTCGGTTTTGTGGACGAAGAGAAGTTGTTCCTCGCGAGAGGTCGGAATTCCGCAACGAGCTCATTTCCCTGGGCGTGTCGCAGCTCAGCGCCGGATCGAGGACCTCGCCCGGCGGTTACCATGCGGCTAAGGCCCATAAGCCCGAGGCCGAGCAGTTCTCCATCGGCGACGAGCGAACTCTGGCCCAGATGATTACCCAGCTCTGCAAGGGCGACTACATCCCCAGCTTCTGCACGGGATGCTATCGAAAGGGCCGGACCGGCGAGGCATTCATGGGGCTGGCCAAGCATGGTGAAATCCACAACATGTGCGCCCCGAATGGCATCCTCTCGTCTAAAGAATATTTGCTGGACTACGCGGATCCTGAAACCCAGCGGCAAGGCGATACGATCATTGCGGAGGAACTGGAGGACCTCGAACCTCATCTTCGCAAGCGCACGATGGAACTCCTGGCGAAGGTCGAGCAGGGCGAGAGGGACGTGTATCTGTAATGGCTTTGAGACTCATCTTAGACAAAGCTATACACACTGGTGACCTAACCAGGGATGAGGTGGTTGCACTTCTATCGCTGGAAGGCAAGGATGTCCAGCGCCTGTTCTCTGCCGCCGACCAGGTTCGCAAGCAATACTGCGGCGAGGGAGTGCATCTTCGGGGGCTGATCGAGTTCTCGAATATCTGCTCGCGAGACTGCAATTACTGCGGCCTCAGACGCGGCAATCGCCGGATACGCCGATATCGCATGACCCCTCAGGAGATCATTGATGTCTCGGCGGATGTCGTTCGCAAGGGGCTGCAAACCATTGTCCTCCAATCCGGCGAAGACCCCTGGTACACAGCCGAGCGGATGGTCGAGATCATCCAAGGCATTAAGTCGCAGGCCGATTGTGCCGTTACCCTCTGCATAGGCGAGCGTTCCTATGCCGACTACCTGGCGATGAAGGAGGCCGGCGCGGACCGATATCTGCTGCGGCACGAGACCTCGAACCCCGAGCTTTACCACAGGCTGCATCCCGACATGCGGTTGGAGGACCGCGTCAGATGCCTCCGAGATCTGAAGGACATCGGATTTCAGGTAGGCGCGGGAAACATGGTCCGTCTGCCGGGCCAGACGATCGAGGATCTGGCGAACGACGCTCTCTTCATCCGCGACTTGGAGGCCGACATGATCGGGATCGGGCCGTTCATCCCCCACCCCAATACTCCGCTTAGCGACAAGTCCGGCGGCACGCTCGAGATGACGCTAAAGATGATCGCAGTTGTGAGGATCGTCACGCGGAACGCCCACATCCCCGCCACGACCGCCGTCGGCTCGATTGATCCGTTTGGTCGCAAGAAGGCGCTAATGGCCGGGGCGAACGTCGTGATGCCGAACTACACCCCCATCGAGTATCGGGTGAATTACGAGATCTATCCGAATAAGCGCTGCCTCACCGAAGACCCTTCGGAATCCCGGGCATGGATCGAGGCAATGGGACGGGTGGTGGCAGAGGGGAAAGGACACTCGCTCAAGAGATCAGCTCAATGAGCCTCCTTGCGTTCTCCAGCGCGAAGCCCTTGTAGTCATTGTTGAAGTAGACGTACACGTCGGCGGTCTTCAGCATCTCCCTGATCTGCTCTGCCCACCATTCGAGCTGCATATCCTCGAACTTCCCCTCGGTTTCCGCCCCGCCGCTGTGCATGCGGATGTAGGAGAATGGTGCGGTGATCCTCATGACCCTGGGAAGATCGGGCGCGGCCATGATGCAGTTCGCGACCCCATGCTCGGTCAGCAAATCAAAGACCTCGTCCACGAGCCAGCTTGGATCGCGGAACTCCATCGCGCAGCGGACGTCCCCCGGCAGAAGGCCCAGGAACTCGCACAGGCGCGGGACGTTCACTTTCCAATGTGGCGGGAGTTGGAAGAGGATCGGGCCGAGTTTATTCCCCAGGCCCTTCGCATGAGTGATCGTCCGTTCGACCGGCTCGGCGGCGTCCTTCAGCTTCTTCCTGTGAGTGAGATACTGGCTCGCCTTGACCGCGAATAGGAAGTCATCGGGCGTCTCCCTGGCCCATTTCTCGAACTGCTCCCGATCAGGCCACTTGTAGAATGAGAAGTTGATCTCGACGGTGGAGAAGTGGTTGGCATAGTACTCCAGCCACCTGGAGCTTGGAAGGTCTTCGGGGTAGAACCTCCCCTTCCAATGGTCATAGTTCCAGCCCGAGGTCCCGATGAAGTATTTCATGTCTTGATGATCGGGGCATAAAGCTCGGGGCGGCGGCCGGGTCGGGGAGTCTTAGGCTGGATGATGATCTCAGTGCGAACAACCTCTTCCTCCATGCCGCCGCGAGCGAGAATGTGCCCCTTCGGATCGAGGATCATGCTGTTCCCGATAGCGGTCAGATCGCCGTCCCTGCCTGTCTTATTCGCCCAAACGACATGGCAGCGCCCGTACTTGGCGTTGGCCCGCAGAACCGTCTCCCACGAATGAATAGTGCTCTCCAGAGTCTCCGGCGGACAGACCAGCCCCACCGATGGGATGAGCACTATATCCGCACCCTTGAGGTCCAGCACTCGAATACTCTCGATATGATGGGCATCGTAGCAGACGAGAATGCCCACTTTGCCCAGGTGTGTGTCAAAGACCTCCAAGTCATTGCCTGGAGTGAACCCCGCCTCTTCGTCGGCTTTGAACAGGTGAACCTTCCGATGCTTGCCGATCAGACTCCCGTCCGCGCCGATGAGGACGGCAGTGTTGTACATCTTGTCTCCGTCCCGCTCCGCAAGCGAGAAGCAAGTGACGACATTCCGCGTGAGGGCGATCTGCGATACAAGGGCGGTCATCGGGCCCGGAACCGGTTCGGCGAACTGCGCCATGTCCTTCCCGAGCCAGTATCCGGTGAAGGAGGTCTCGGGGAGCAGGACGAGGTCAGCGGTGTGAGCAGCCTCATCGAGGAGTTCGAGCGCTCTCTCCGTGTTGTCGGTCTTGTCATACAGGTCGGTGGCATATTGCACCGACGCAACTCGAATCGGAAGATTCATGGTAATCCCTCACTAGACTTATGGCGCAGGATATGATCGTCTAAAACATTTGGGCAAACGCACCGCTAATTCCTGAAAAAAACTTACACGCTCATGTTTTGCCTGCGTGTCGTACGGGTATTTATCTCGTGTACCCGAAAGTGCCCCCGGTACATTGCTTTGCCAGGCCGGACCACGAGCCTTGCATATTGAACCTGGCTGGAAACGGCTCAGGAACTGTATGCCGGGTTGTCCGTAGGGAACCCTAACCTCCCTATGGTGGTAACATCATAGGGGGTGGTAAGGAGACCGAAGGGCACGTCGTGATACGAAAGCGCCGCCGCCTGCCTACGCGATTGCATCAAGAGGCAAGGAGCGTCGTGTAAGTTAAACGGCGACTGTGCTAAAGCCTGGCATTTTTTTGTCCCCGGTGCTTGGTGCATTCTGCCGCGTCGCCTGGTATAATAACCCCATGGCCAAAGTAGACGCGATTGTATTAGCCGGCGGGACGATCAACGACCCCGAGTTTAAGGCCGCCGCCGGAGTGGACTGTAAGTCCTTATTGATCCTCAACGGAAAACCCATGGCGCACTGGGTCGTGCAGGCGCTGGAGTCGGCGGAGTCCATCAGATCGGTGGTAGTCGTCGGCCCCGAGGAACTCCGCAATGCCCTCGATGGCGCGACCGTCCTCGTCGAAGGATGCCATGAGGTCGAGAACCTCACCAAAGGCATGGACGCCATGCCCGATGCCGAGCGCATTCTCATGGTGAGCGGCGACATGCCCCTGCTCTCCCCCAGGGCGATTGATGATTTCGTGTTTAATTCGCCTGAGGCGGATATCGTTTACCCGACCATTGACAAGCAGGAGATCATGGCCGAGTTCCCCGACCGGAAGTGGATCTTCATCCGAGCGAAGGAAGGCGAGTTCACCGGCAGCAGCGCGGTCATGTTCCGGCCCGAGGTCCTAAGGCTTCACATGGATGCGATGCGCAAAGTCCTGGACGCCCGCAGGAGCGTGGGAGCACTGGTGCAGATGTGGGGGATCGGCTTTGCACTCAAGTTCGCCCTCGGGCAGCTCTCATTGAAGGATGCCGAGAACCGCATCAGTGAAGTACTGAATGTCAATGGCCGGGCGTACGTCAGCCCCTACCCCGAGCTCGCCTTCGACGTTGACCACGCTTCGGACATCCGGACTGCCGAGGATAGGCTTAGTCGCCTTTCGCCTGCCTGAGTGCCTCCAGCGCCGCTTCCAGGGCCTTCACTCCATCATCCCCTGACGGCAGACCGATCAGCTTCCCAGCCCTGATGCTCTGCGCGAACAATGAATACATCCGGCCGAAGGCCTTCCCTGGTGCGGTGATCTTCTCGCGATAGCACTCGTCCTTCGAGTAGAGGCTGAACTCCTTGCGAGTCTCCTCGCCCTCGATGTTCGTCTGCCAGTCGGCATATCCCATGACGCCGTCCGTGCCGATCAGGTCCGCGCGAAGATTCGCCTCATGGCATGGAGTCGTATGAGTGTAGGCCCAACCGGCCTCTATGAGCACCAGCACCCCGTTTTTCATCTTGCAGGTCGCCATGACGTGATCCGGATTCGGGTAATCCTCCACGTAGATGCCCTTCGAGCTGATCTCGGCGAACTCCGAGCCGCTGAACCACCGAGCCAGGTCAAAGTCATGAATCCCGCAGTCAACGATGGATCCCAGCCCCTCTGTCATCAGCATTCTGTATCGCTCGGCACTTGCCCAACGTCCGCCCTGCCAGTTGCCGATGAACCTCATCACCTTGAGCTCGCCGATTGCACCCTTATCGAGGAGTTCCTTCATTTTGGGATAGGGAACTGAGTTTCGCTTCTCAAAATCTATAGCCAGGAGCTTGCCCGCCTGCTTCATTGCAGTGACCATTTCCCGCCCCTGTTCGACGGTCTCGGCGATCGGCTTCTCGCAGAATGCGTGCTTGCCATACTTGGCGGCGTCCATTACCACCGGATAGTGCTGATCGAGGGGGGTCGCAATCCCCACAGCCTCTATATCGTCTCGAGCCAGCAGATCGTGATAGTCAGGATATGTCGCCCCCAGATTGTACTTCTCCTTAAGCTCCGCAAGCCGAGCCTCATTGAGGTCGGACACAGCAACCAATTCCACCTCGGGGGTGCTGGTCAATGCAGGCAAGTGCCCATAGCATGCGACCGTCCCACAGCCGATCATTCCGAATCTGACTTTTTCCATGATTTCTCCATTCATCGGTGGATAACGAGTAATGAGTAATCCGTAAGGGGGAGGGTCCGGTTACGCATCACGCCTTACGCATGACCCTCTCCCTTCCCGCATAAGACACCGTTTCCGTGAACCCGATCTCGCGAATCAGCCGATAAGCCTGATCGAAGCTCCTGGTCAGGTTCGCGGGGGTATGGGCATCGGCGGTGACGATGACGGGGATTCCGCGCTGAAGACACCCTCGCAAGATCGAGGGCTCGGGGTATGCCTCCTGAGCGGCGAAATGCCAGCCCGAGGTATTTAGCTCGACCGTCATCCCCGAGCGGGCGATGGCATCCAGGGCCGCCGAGATCAGGTCCGAGGCATCGAATGTCGGGCGGAAGCCGAACTTCTTGGTCAGGTCGAGGTGAGCCGCGATGTCGAAGAAACCCGTTTCCGCCATTTCCTTGACGCGGACCCAGTAGCCTCGGATGATATCATCCCGCTGGGCAACCGTCAGCGGCTCCCAGTCCTCCTTATGGCCGTCAATGGGAAAGCCATTCAGGATGTGCACCGAACCGATTACATAGTCGAACGGCTGCATTGAGAGGAGGTCCTTCACTTCGCTGATCGTTTCAGGGATGAAATCCGCCTCCACCCCCAGGCGAACAATGAGCCCCTCGCGAGCCTCTCCTGCAGTCGATTGGACTGCCTCCGTGTAGTCATCCAGCCCGTCAAGACGCATGCCCCAATTGGGTTGCCGGCGGCTGCGTGTCAGCACATAATGATCGGAGATTCCGACCTCATCCAAGCCCATCTCGTTCGCCGCCCGGATATACTCGGCGATCTCCCCTTCCCCATCGCTCCACTTTGAATGCACGTGATACGAAGTCAGCATCTAATCCTTCTCTCGCATCTGCAGCGAATCAGGGGTGAACTGGTGGAATTCGATGGGGTTGCCGTCCGGATCCTCTATCCACAACTGCCATGAGCCGTCGGCGCCCAGCTTGGGCTCGGACTTCGGAGTGATCCCCGCCTCGATCAATGAACGATACCACGCCTGCATGTCATCAACCTCGAGGCAGAAGTGGGCATACCCGGCGTTCGTCGGGCGCTCATAAGGCCCTTGCGCCCTGGGGAACAGCTCGATGAACTGGTTAGGCCCTACCCGCAGGTAGATCAGCCAAACACTCCCATCCTCCTTGTGAAGGCGGAAGTGCTCGGTGACACCCGGCATCCTCAGGTAGAAATCCAGCGAGCGATCAATATCCGTCACCCAAACGGCGACGTGCGAAAGGCCTTTCAGCATATGCTTCCTTTCCCCAAGGCGGCCCGCCGTCATGGTCCGCTGACTACTATATCCTCCAGCCTCCGAGGCCTGACCACTCGCTTCACTACGCCGCCTACCTTCTCGCAGGAGCTTATTCCTGTGACGATGACATAGTCTTCGGGATCGGCGGCGTAGTCGGGCCACATGACCTTGACTTCCACTGCAGATCCGTCATCCAGGACGAAGAACGAAGGCTGCTCACTCACGACCCGACCCCATACAGTCACCAGCAGGCCGATGTTGTTCAGCCCGAAGCCGCCGGTGACACCTTGCTGGCCCGCTCCGGTCAGCAGGTTATAGCGCAAATCTCCCCCGCCGAGGTTTCGATTGGTCATCGCCAGCGGCCCGACGCTCCCCGATGCGGAACAACTCACCGTATTCGCGGCAATACAACGTTCCCCACTCGGCAAAGTCTTCAGCTTGCCCGAGATCGTGGCACGGGTATTCTCCGCAGCCCCATGGAAGAGCTTTTCCACCCGAATCCCGGACGACCGGTCGTCGGCCTCGATGTAGAACGCATTGCTGAAGATGCCGCTCACGATGGCCCCGCTGCCACTGATCACCGCCCCGTCCGCGGCTTTCTTGACATCCCGAATGCTCAATACCGAGGACCAGTACTCATCCGCGCCGATATCCACCGCCGGGCCGAAGATCCTGCCCTGGTGGTCCATGTCGAACGTAGGCAATCCGGCCGCTGTGTCAATTCCGGCATTGACGCAGGGGGAGCCGGAGGACAGGTGATAGCCGGCATCGGCGAACTGAGGGTCGGTGAACAGATTGTCCGAGCCGGGAGGCATGCCAGCAGTATCGTACTCTGTGTTGTTGTAGAAGCAGTTGTTCGTGAAGACGGGGTTGTCGGATGGGTAATAGCCATACACACCGGACGAGTTGTTGGCGAAGATGTTATTCTGGATAGCGATGTCAGAATTGTCGTAAGTGCATAGAGCTCCGCCGCCGTATTGGCTACTGTTACCTGCGAACGTATTGTTGGTCACCGCGATCCAACTGCGGTCAGCATAGAGCCCGCCGCCCAGGCCAAATGCGCTGTTGTTGGTAACCAGATTGCCTGAGAAATGGAGAGACGAGTTCGCACAATATACGCCGCCGCCCCTGTATCCGGCATAGGTGCTCACGTTTGATCGGATCCTGCAGTTGCTTACGAAGAGCCGGCATCGCTCTGCATATATCCCTCCGCCATCGCGCTGGACCGTGTTATCGCTAATGGTGGAATTAGCTATGACCGGAGCGCCGTATTGGCAGAAGATGCCTCCACCGTACATGCCTCCGCCGCCGGTGATCGTATCATTCACGATCATGGGCGAAGCTCCCTGACAAGTTACTAGCTGCGAGCCAGTCCTGATGGTGAAACCGTCAATTGCGCTGAGCATAAACCCGGATTCACTTGCCTTCACAACCGGAGAGCCTGATTCCAAGAACGTCCCCACCCCTGCCCAGTTTCGCGCATCCCTGGTTTCCTCGATTCCGGTGAACCCGCCGTAGAGATAGATGAACTGCGGAAGAATGATGTCATCTGTGTACGTTCCACCCCTCACCCAGACCTCGCCGCCTTCAGAGCCGAGCGCATTTATGGCCGCCGGTACCGTCTTCTTGGCAAGAGGCCACGTTGACCCATCATTCAAATCGTTGCCCTCGGTCTTCACTCGGACGATTCTTGGGGTATATGTCCAGGTCGTTCCATCCGATTCATCAGCACCGATATCTACGTGCGCTCCCTGGATCCTGCTCTGGCCGTCTATGTCCAGCTGCTGAGCTTCCGAGTCATCGCCGGCATCACGGCAGGGGGAAGCAGGCTGAATATGGAAGTTGCCGTATTCCCTGCAGGCGAAGAGTGGGTCCTTGGAAATATCCCCCGCCCCACGTTCGACACCCTCATAGTCGTATGCCATATTCCCATAGACGCAGTTCGCTCCGGCCGTCACCGTCAACTGCACATTGCGCTTCCTGTAGATGCCGGAGGAACCGAAGGTGATGATATTGTTGATCAGGGTCACGCTTGCTGAGCCTGTTGTTGCGGCATCGAGGTGAACCCCTCCGCCGCCGAGGGAATCTGCGTTAGCAGCAATAGTGTTTCCGATGATCTCGGCAGACCCACCGAGGATATAGATGCCCCCACCTAGCATCCCATTATTGCCATAGATGATATTGCTGCAAATCTTGGCAGCGGAATTCTCGCAATGTATGCCGCCACCTCCCGGCCTGGTGACTGAGTTGGTGGCAATTGTATTGAAGACAATGAATGGTGAGCCGCCCTCGCAGTATATGCCCCCGCCTCTGCCGGTAATGTTGTGGGTGATCGTATTCCCGGAGACTACTGCACCTGAATCCTTAAGATAGATTCCGCCGCCGACCGTGCATGCGTAGAAATTGCCGTTTCCCGTGATCAGGTTGTTTGTGATGGCGGGGGAAGCGTTCTCACATCTTATGCCGCCACCCCATCCAGGAGCCCCCTTGGTGATCTTGAATCCGTCAATCCTGGTACTGGTGGTTGCGCCGGCAGGCACGGTTACGACTCCATTACTAGCCCAGTTGCCATCAAGGGTGGTGACACATACCTTGGGGTCTCTTTCATCGCCGACACCCGACCATCCGCCGGACAGGGTCGTACCTTCCTTCAAGGTTATCTGCCCGACGTAGGTCCCCTGGGCGACGCGTATCTCGTCACCGGCGACGGCGGCGGCAATCCCCTGGGAAACCGTGTGGAAACCGGTCGCCCACGAATCCCCGTCCGGAATCCCAGGCGAATTCCATTTCACATAGACGATATCGGCACAGCAAGTGGAGGCTGCTGCAAGAGTAAGGATAACTGCGATGATAGCTGTACGCTTCATTTGGGTTCACCTACCTATGTTGCAGTTTTGCTTTCGAGCTTCAAGAAGATTATACCGGGATCGGGCGGTTTGTCAATGGCCATGCTGGAAAACTGGTACTTGATAGTTATCGTTACACACAGAGAGTCCTTCCCCGATGCCGCTCGTTGTTGTATAATCAGCTTACCAATGATGAGGAGTCCCACATGACGCCGAAAGAGCGAGTCCTGATGGCGGTCAATCACCAACAGCCCGACCGCCCCCCGATAATGGTTTACGCGACGCCCGAGATTCACCAGGCCCTGTGCAGGCATTTCGGGGAGAAGAACTACGTCCTGGAGTTTGAGGTGGACTTCCGGTCAATCGGCCCGGAGGCGCTCAAGCCTCCTCCCCCGGCCGACCCCGAGCGTGGGATTGATGCGCGTGATATCTTCGGCACGGGCTATCGGAACGTCGCCAACAACGCGGGCGGGGTCTACAGCGAGGCGTGTGACCTGGTGCTTGCTCGCCTCTATACCGTGGAGGATGTCGAAAACCATCCCTGGCCGAGCGCCGATGACTATGATTATTCGGTCATGCCCGAACGCATCGAGCAGGTGAAGGATTATGCCGTATGCATCCAGGGCGCGGGCACGCCGGACATCATCAACAGCGTCGGTCGCGGCCGAGGCATGGAGCAGGTGCTGATTGACATCATCACCGAGGATGAGGTCGGGATCGCGATCATTGACCATCGTGTGGATTTCTACTATGAGGTCAGCAAGAGGACTCTGGAAGCCGGCGGCGGGAAGATTGATATCCTCTGGCTGGGCGAGGACCTGGGCACTCAGAAAGGGCCGACCATCGGCCCGGAGACCTTCGACCGCTTCTTCAGACCCAGGCTGCAGAAGTTCATTGACCTGACGCATGAGCATGGGGCGAAGGCCATGCTCCATTCCTGCGGCAGCACTCGACTCCTGCAACCTCGGTTGATCGAGATGGGCCTCGACATCCTGGACTCGGTCCAGCCCGAGCCTGTGGGCATGGACCCCGAGGGGCTGAAGAGGGACTTCGGCGACAAGCTGACCTACTGCGGGATGCTCAGCACCCAGGAGACACTCCCTCACGGAACAATCGCCGAGTGCCGAGCCGAGGCCAGGCATCGGATAGACGTCATCGGCAAGGGCGGTGGATACATATTCGCCCCCGCCCACTGCATCCAGCCGGACACTCCGCTGGAGAATGTCCTCGCGGTGTATGAGGAGGTCACTGGGAAACAATTCATGGGGTAGTGGGGCATTGGGTAAATGGGGTGATGGGATCCCAATACCCCAGCTCCCCACCACCCCAATACCCCATATAGGATTGTAGATAGGAGGAACGATATGAAACAGATTACCATCTCAGAGGCAGAGTATCGGGACAGGGTCTACGCTTGTTGGCTAGGGAAGAACATCGGCGGGACGCTGGGTGCGCCGACGGAAGGCAAGAAGGAGGTCCTGCACCTCACGTATTATGACCCCATGCCCTCGGAATCGGCGGCGAATGACGACCTTGATCTCCAGCTCGTGTGGCTGAAGATGCTTCAGGAGCGTGGGATCAACCCGAGGCTTCAGGACTTCGCGGATTACTGGATGAAGCACCTGTTCCCCTACCCCTGGGACGAGTACGGCTTCTGCCAGCGGAATCTCCAGCGCGGGCTTCGGCCGCCGATCAGCGGGTGCTTCGAGAACGATTTCATAGACCAGATGGGCTCGCCTATCCGCAGCGAGATTTGGGCGTGCGTGGCTCCCGGTGATCCCCAACTGGCCGCAGTCATGGCTTGGAAGGATGCGGTCCTCGATCATGCGGGCGGCGAGGGAGTCTGCGGCGAGATGTTCTGGGCCGCCGTCGAGAGCGCGGCCTTTGTCATCAGTGATCCCATAACCCTCATCCGAATCGGCCTGGGGATGATCCCCATCTGGTCGCACATCAGCCGGGCGATCCACTCAGCGGTCTGGTGCCACGAGAACAACATACCGTGGGAGGAAGCGCGGAATCGCATCCTTGCCAGGTTTGGCCACAATCACCCTTGCCATGCGCCTCAGAATCATGGGTTTACCATCATCGGCTGGCTCTATGGCAAAGATTACGGCGACAGGCTCTGCAAGGCGGTCAACTGCGGCTATGACACCGACTGCACCGGCGCAACTCTTGGCTCGCTGCTGGGGATACTCGGCGGCACAAAGAGCATTCCCAAGGAGTGGAGCAATCCGGTCGGCGAGGGCATCGTGCTCCACAAGTTCACTCAAAACCTGGACGCCCCCAAGACCGTCGGGGAGCTGACCGATCAGACTATCGAGATCGGCAAGCAGGTTCTTTCCAGGCGCTCGAAGGTCTCGGGCCTCGGCGAGAGTACAACTGTGCATGCCAATGTTATCCATACTTGTACACGGAATGAGGACGCGAGAGCCCTGTGGACCAGGGATATGGAAGCGGCAACTGTGCCGGTCAGCGAAGGCATTGAAGTAACCCTTCACTATCATGGCGAGCCGGTAATTCGACCTCGCCTGCCCAAGGTCCTGAGCGTGACAGTCGAACGGAATGAGGAGCGTATTCCCACGCATGCCCGGATTGAGTTCCCGGCCGATTGGCACGTCAAACCGCTGGAGTCATCGGAAGTCGAGATGGCGTATGAGGTCTTTGCCGATCAGGTGGAGGATTCAAACACCCTCAAGGCCAGGGTGGAGATCGGCGGCAAGAATCATGAGGCTGACTTCCTGATTCTCGGCCCGAATGCCGGCAAGGACTGGCAGCCCGCCAGGGGTGTGCCCACGTGCCCGAAGTGCGGCGCTCGCATCGAAGCTTGCCTTTGCCCGAAGTAAGGAGCGTGGGGCATTGGGGCAATGGTGTAATGGTGAGACGGGGGATCGGGGGATTGGGATGCCATCACCCCATTTACCCATCGCCCCACTTCCCCGCTACCTCGAATAATCATCCTGTACGCGGACGATATCCGACTCGTCGGACGGATTCGCCGGGTCCACGTGCTCCCAGATCTCGGCCACCCGCCCCCATGACGTGAGATTGCCGCCCAGCCGATGCATCTCACCGCAGTCCAGATGGATGACGTCGCCGGTGAACAGCACGTCCTCCTGTAGGTTCTTCTGATCCGGCCCATGGATCACCAGCACCGGGCCGTCGAGCACTCGCCAAAGCTCCGACCGCCGATGATGCAACTGAAGCGAAAGGCGTTGAGCCGGGGCGACCAGCAGCACCTTGGGGTCACGGCGGCCATGCGCCTTCCCGGTATCCACGCCCTGCCAATATGCGTCGAAGAAGGCTGGGAGGCAGTCCTCCGAGAAGCGCAGGAATCCACCCCACGGCCGCTCGAAATCCTGATCCACGACCTCCAGCCCAAAACCCTCCGCCTCGGCCTGGATTCTTCTGAAGACAAGGTCGGAATGTCTGATCTCGCTGATTTTCATTTCTCATACTCCTTCAGAATCTCCGCCACCAGGCGAACCTTCTCGATGTCGCAGACCGGCGAGGGCTCGTCCGAAACTCCCAGGACCAGGTTCGGGCTGAAGGTCTCGATGACCTGCCGAGTCACCCGCTCCAGGTCCTCATTCGTCTCATGAGGCAGAAACCAGGTCATCGGGATGCCGTCGAGGAGGACCATGTCTCCCAGGGCATCCTTCATCTCCTCGACGGTGACGTCCCCCTGCGGAATCGGAGTCAGCGCCTCGATGCCGTCCAGGCCGGTTTGGCGCGCATACGGCAGCAGCAGCTTGATATTCCCATCCCAGTGAGCATGCGTAAACTTGCCTGCCTTGCGGAAGAACTCAGCCCGCCGCTGATACTCCGGCAGCACATACCGCTCGAAGAGATTCGGCGGCAGGAAGTGATGGTCCACATTGTCGCCGAAATTGATGATAGGAACGGGGCTTTCGGCGACGACCTGAAGCATCTGCTGGTCGGTCTCATCTATCGTCCTTATCAGCTTCTCAACCATCGGGCGGTCATCAGCCAGCGCATAAAGCGTGTTTTCGACCCCCATGATCTCGATGAACAGCCGCTGCATGTTGATCCGCGGGATGAAGATCATGGGCGCGGCCCGATCGCCAATTTCGGCATTCCCCTTCTCGAACGCTTCATTATCGAACCACCAGGTCCGCCCTCGAAGGATGTACTCCATCGCCGGGATGTCCTCCGGCTTCTCCACCGGGTACTTGTCCGTGTGTGAGGCGAGCGAGGTATGGCGATTGCGCTGCTCCAGCGTGCTGGCCGGCGTCACCCAGCGAGTGGAGTAGACGTCTCCTTGCCATTCGCCCTCGGCCTTTACGCTCGGGGCATCGGCGCATTTCAGGCAGCCGTTGAACCAGGGATATGAGCGGATGGAGCACCCTAGGTCGTCATAGACATCGAGAAGTGTCATGTTCTTATACCGCTCGGGCAGCGTGCCCTCACGCTGATTCACGCCGTACCAGTGCTCGATCCTGGGCTGATAAACAACGTTATCCACCGGCTGATGAGCGAAAATCGCCATCGTTCGCTCTCGGAAGTTCATGCTTTCTCCAACCATCCTTCCAGGTCGAGGACGGAGTTCAACACTGCGAGCGGCTTAGCCTCCCGCCATGCGCTGAACTCGGGCCGATAGACCGCCTGCCTGATATACGTGCCGAAGACGCCTTCCAGCTTGTTGCTGGTATGATGATTCTTGATCTGAATGCAGGACATGCCAGAGGCGCTCGCCCCGATGATATCCGCCACCCAGTCATCGCCGACGAATAGGACTTCCTCCGCCGGAAGACTGAGGTCGGCCAGGAGCTTCTCGAATATCATCCGATGCGGCTTAATGATGCCAAGGTCGCCGGAAACCAATATGGGTTTGAATAACTTCTCGACATCAAACTTTACCAGCGAGAGGCGGATCGCGTCCGGAAGCGGGTAGTTCGAGAGCAGGGCCAGCCGATACTTCGACGATAACCGGGCGAGGAATTCTTTCAAGCCCTTGGGTGCGTTGCACACCCCGACGAACGCCTTTACGTGCGCATCCACCAGGTCCGCCAGATCGGCGGATGAGAGCGGCTTGCCGCACATCTCGGTTGCGGTCTTCTGGTAGATTCCCGGCAGGTCGTTCTCCAGAGACTGCGGCAAGTTGATGGACGAGTCCTCATTCCGATACCTGGAAAAGGTGTCCAGCACGGCATCGAGGTCCTTGCCCGGTATACGCGCACACATATGACTGAGGGCCGTGCGAGTGACCTCCCAGTACTGCTCCTCATCCCACGGGCACAGGGTATTTCCGAAGTCGAATGCGATGGCTTTGTAGTGCATAGTGCCTGGTGCTTCGTGCATAGTGCCTGGTAACTGAGCACCAAGCACTAATTGCTGAGTTAGTAATTCTCCATGAATATCTCGTAGTATGCCCTCGGATGAGCGCAGGCCGGGCAGACCATCGGCGCTCCCGCACCCTCGTGAACGTAGCCGCAATTCCGGCACTTCCATGCGACCGCCTTGTCACGCTTGAAGACCTTGCCGTTCTGGACGTTTTCCAGGAGCTTGAGATATCGCCGCTCGTGATGCGCCTCGACCTCGGCGATCTCATCGAAGACCGTCGCTATCTCGTCGAATCCTTCCTTGCGTGCGGTCTCGGCGCAGCCCGGATAGATCGAGCCCCACTCCTCTCGCTCACCGGCTGCCGCCGCCATCAGGTTCTCGCTCGTCGTCCCGATCCGCCCCGCGGGGTAAGTCGCGAGGATCTCGGTGTCGCCGCCCTCCAGGAACTTGAAGAATCGCTTGGCGTGCTCCTTCTCGTTATCCCCGGTCTCCGTGAATATGGCGGATATCTGCTGGAAGCCTTCCTTCACTGCCTGACTCGCGAAGAACGTGTATCTGTTCCTGGCCTGCGACTCCCCTGCGAACGCCTTCAGCAGGTTCTTCTCGGTCTCACTGCCCTTGAGTCTCATTTTCCCTCCCATAATTCGTTTCTTTGAGAAGACGGGCCAGCCTCGCCTTCATATTGCTAAGCACACTTACATGCTTCGGATCGTCAATCAGATTGTGAAGCTCCAAGGGGTCGCCCTTCAAGTCATAAAGCTCCGAAATCTCGCCCTCCCTGGAGTACTCGATGTACTTCCACCGGTCGGTCCTGACTGCCCGCATGGTCGGCGTTCGCCTGAATCCCGGATCCTCGAAGTACTCATAAAGCCATTCATCGCGCCACGGCCTCTTCCCTTTTCCGAACAAGTCGCACCATGACCTTCCCTCGACCGCTTCAGGTATCTTGACTCCGGCGAGCTGCAGGACCGTCGGCGCAACGTCAATGTTCAGCACCATGTCGTCCTTAACGGTTCCGGGCCGGATCAGCTTTGGGTACCGCATGAGCATCGGGATGCGGATGGATTCCTCATTCGCCGTTCGCTTGTCAATTCGGTGATGCTCGCCCAGGAAGAACCCATTATCGCTGGAGTAGATGATGACCGTGTTATCGAGCTGGCCTATCTCCTCCAGAGCATCGAAGATTCTGCCGACACTATCGTCCACCGCTATCAGACTCCGGCAGTAGTTCTTGACGTACTCGTCGAATTCCTTGGGGTCCACAAGTGCACCCCTGAAGTCATGGCCCTTCTCCATACCCAATTTGAACCACGTCGGGCGGCCCTCATAGTCATCGTCGAAATTTGACGGCCGACCGATCTTCACGTCCGAGTAGAGCCTGGAGTGCCGGACGGCGGGAATCATGGGACCGTGGCAGGCCTTGTGGGGGAGATACAGGCAGAAGGGCGCATTCCTGGGCTTCTTCAGCCATTCAACGGCATGCTTCGTCAGGATATCGGTCATGTAGCCTCTCGCCTTGACCTGCTCACCGTCAACGTTCATCTGCGGGTCGATATACGCGCCCTGACCCTTGAAACTGACCCACCTGTTGAAGCCCGGCATGGGACCTTCCTGGCCGTCCATGTGCCATTTGCCGATGAAGGCGGTGTCATACCCGGCCTGTTGAAGGAGTCGGGGGAAGGTCGTCTGGCTCTCATCGAAGGTGAGCCTGTTGTTGATCACGCCGTGGGCGTGCGCATGTTTCCCAGTGAGGAAACAGCCCCGGCTGGGAGCACAAAGCGATATGGTGACAAAGGCATTGGTGAACCGGACGCCTTCCTTGGCAATGCGGTCCATATTCGGAGTGAACATAAACGGATGGCCGGCGCAACTCATCGCATCGTAGCGTTGGTCGTCCGTAAAGATGAATATGAAGTTCGGCCGGGTCTCAGCCTGGGCAGGCATCAGGCCAAACAGCGGAAGACTCGCTGCGGCTGCCCCAGCGCTCTTAAGGAAATCCCTTCTACTCAGCATGATATCCTGCCTCCTTTTCCATCTCGGTCAACCTGGCTTTGAGTTCCGCCTGGATCTTCGCATACTCCGGCTTGCCCTGGAGGTTGTGCATCTCATACGGGTCGTTCTTGAGGTCATACAGCTCCGGAATATCCTCCAACTCCGGTGTCTCGGAGTACTTCCATCGCTCGGTCCGAATCCCACGAATCGTGGGCCGCTTCACATACGGCCTCTCCAGGTCATATTCATAGTAGAAGTCCTTGCGCCAATCAGCCGATTTGCCCTTGAACAATGGCCGCCACGACTCACCCTGGACTCCCGCCGGCGACTTGACTCCCGCCAGGTCGAGGATTGTCGGGCAAACGTCTATGTTCAGCACCATCTGATTGATCAGCGTGCCGGGTTTGACCAGCTTCGGGTAGCGCATGAGCATCGGGATGCGGATTGATTCCTCGTACATCACTCGCTTGTCACCCATGCCGTGCTCGCCATGGAGGAAGCCGTTGTCGCCCGCGAAGATGATGACCGTGTTATCCAACTCGCCCATGTCTTCGAGAGTTGCCAGCAGCCGGCCGGTACTCTCGTCAATGCCCACGAGGGTTCGCATGTAGTCTTTGATCTTCTCAACCTGCTTTGCAGGGCGCTCCGGATCAGCGGTCCTTATGCTTCCCTGCCATTTCGGCTTCCCCTCCAGCGTATCGAAGTAGTTCGGAGGCATCGGCACCTCAGCGTCCTCGTACAGCTTCGAGTGCCTCACTGCCGGCTGGAAGGGCTCGTGAACCGCCTTGTGGAACAGGCACAGGCAGAATGGCGAGTTCCTGGGCTGCTTCAGCCAGTCAACGGCATACTTCGTGAGCACATCGGTCATGTACCCATGAGTCTCCACCTGCTCGCCGTCAACGTTGAGAGTGGGATTGTAGTAAACGCCCTGCCCTCGGAAGCTTACCCAGCGATTGAACCCTGGCCTGGGATTGTACTGCTCGTTACCGTGATGCCACTTGCCGATGAATGCCGTGTCATACCCGGCGCTCTGCAGCACTTTCGAGTACGTGGGGATGACGTCGTTGGTGGCGGTCTTGTTGTCCTTGATTCCGTGCGACCAAACATAATGTCCGGTGGCAAAACTCTCCCTGCTCGGCGAGCACAAAGAGGTGGTCACAAAGGCATTCGTGAAGCGGACGCCCTCTTTCGCGATCCGATCCATATTCGGAGTCTTCAGGAACGGGTGACCGGCGCAGCTCATCGCATCCCAACGCTGGTCATCGGTGAGGATGAATACGAAGTTCGGCCCCTCCTTCGCCAAGGCTTCGGCGGGCAAGCTCAGCAACGGCAGAGTTACCGCTGCTCCAGCCCCTATCAAAAACTCTCGTCTGGTTGGCAAAATGATCACACTCCTTACGGTTTAGAGTTTGACCCGAACCCTTTCTTTTCCTTTGTCCGCAGAGGATTCGGGAGGCACAAAGCGCAACCAGCCCTGGGGGAAAACCACATGGACAGGCAAGTCACCTGCGATTCGAAGTCTTTCATCATCGGCGGGAAGCGAGAGTTCCTCTGCTCGGGGGCGATCCACTACTTCCGCTCGCCTCACGAGTCATGGCGGCACTTGCTGGAAATGGCAAAACTTGGCGGCCTGAACACCGTCGAGACATACGTCGCCTGGAACTGGCATGAGTACGACGAGGGGATCTATGACTTCGCGGGTGATCGGGACCTGGACAAGTTTCTCAGTCTATGCGAGGAGATCGGCCTGTATGCCATCGTTCGGCCGGGTCCGTATATCTGCGCCGAGTGGGACTTCGGCGGATTCCCCTGGTGGCTGGCAAACAAGGAAGGCGTTGTTTTCAGGACTGATAACCCGGTCTACCTCCAGTACGTTGATCGCTGGTTCGACGAGCTATTCCCCATCATTGCAGAGCACCAGTTCACGAAAGGCGGACGCGTGATCGCCGTCCAGGTGGAGAATGAATACAACGGCCAGGGCCAGACACCAGAGATGGCGGAGAGATACCAGGGCCATCTTCGGGACGGCTTCAAAGCTCGCGGGATTGACTTTCCCCTCCTCACATGTGCGGGCGGCTGCTCGGGAACAATCGAGTGCGCAAACGCCCACCGCCCGAGTGAGCTTTTCGCCGACCTGCGCAACCGTCAGCCCGATGCCCCCCTCTTCTCGACCGAGTTTTGGGGCGCGTGGTATGACGTCTGGGGCGGCGAGCATAAGACCAGGGACCCCAAGGATGTCTACAATGAGACTCTGCGAATCGCGGCCAGGGGTGGGAGCGGCTTCAACTACTATATGTGGCACGGCGGCATGAACTTCGACTACACGACGATGTACCTGCAGACGACCTCCTATGACTCGGATGCTCCCCTCTCCGAAGCAGGCCAGGTCACAGAGAAGTTCTATGCCACCAAGCTTGCCTGCGACTTCCTCCAGGCAGTTGCGCCGATCCTGACCGAGGCAGGCGATCCCACGGAATTGGACTCGCTCCCGGAAGGGGTCAAGTCGTGGGTTCGGCAGGCAGGGGACTCCTCAGTGGTCTTCCTGGAGAATACGACTGACGCCGATGTCACGGCCGAGATCGAGGGCGTGCCTCCACTTGTTCTTCCTCCAAGCGAAGTGATTGCAGTCGCAAAGAGCCCAGCGTTGAGCGATATCCTTGTACAAACTTATACTCCAGGTATTCCCCATCACCCCACCACCCCATTACCCCATTGGCGGATTGGCAATGCGCGCCCGGCAGTCCCGAAGCCGGCCCTGATTTCGATGACTCCGATTGGCAGTTTCCCGACAAGCCGACATCCATGCTCCTCCTGGGCAACAAGGCCGAGGCATACGGCTGGTACAGGACCGAGATCAATGCCGATAAGCCTGGCAAGACGACGATCAGCTTCACCGAGTGCGCGGACATCCTGACCCTCTTCGTAAACGGTGAACACATCGGTAGCTCCCCTGCCCCACTGGAGACTCGCAAGCCGCCCTGGGGCGCGCAGTTCGAGATCGAGCTCCTGGCAGGCCGCAACGTCATCGCCGTTCTTGCAGACAACCTTGGCCTGGCGAAGGGCCACTGGCAGATCGGCAAGCCTCATGAGCAGGAGGCCAAGGGGATCTTCGCCTCGGTCACGCTATCCGACGGCTCGGAGGTCAATGGCTGGAAGTTCCTTGGTCGCCTCAATGGCGAGCGGGCGGACGAGCTTCCCTGGCAGAAGACAAAGGGCGACGGCATCGAGTGGCACGTCACCTGGTGGGGAACGACCTTCGACCTCGACGATATCCCCGAGACTCCGGTCTTCCTCGACCTGGCGGGCATGCGCAAGGGCGTGATATGGCTGAACGGGCGAAATCTTGGACGATATTGGGACATCGGCCCGCAGAAGTATTACTTCCTGCCCAAGCCGTGGCTGAATCGGAAGAACGTCCTGGTTATCGTGAATGAGGGCGCGGGTGAGCCCAGCCGCATCAAGCTGGTTCACGCCAAGTCTGCTACAGCATTGACCGAGTCTTGAGGCTGCGGCCGATCTCATACGCCTCATCGAGGACGCCCGGTTTATCGAGGATTGCTCCCTTCGGCCCGACTCCCCCGACGAGGATCTTCTCGATCAACTCCACCCCGAGGTACTCGAAGCTCAGCTCGAACATCCGAACCAGCGGCTCGACGGCGGTTACGCCCTCCTCCTCGTAGGTGGAGACCAGAATCGCCGCCTTCCCCTCGATCAACGGCCTGCCCTCGGGACGGTTGAAGATCACCAGCCGGTCCATGAACCCCTTCATGGTCGCCGAGGGCGCGTACCAGTAGACCGGAGTGGCGAACAGGAGAATGTCCGAGGCGGCGATGGTCTCATAGAGGGCCGTCATGTCATCTTGATAGACGCACGGCCGGTCCTTCTGCCAGCACTTGTCACACCCGGTGCACGGCTTGATCCTCAGCTTTCGAAGTGCGATGGCCTCCGTGTCCAGGCCGGCACTTTCCGCGCCGTCGAGCACTCTCATCGCCAGGATCTCGGAATTGCCCTTCGCACGCGGACTTCCAAGGAATGCTGCTATCTTCACGTCAACCTCCCCCGCCCATACTATTGTATCTGAGCCGGCGTTGCTGCTCTGAACTTGGCGTACAATGCCTCGCAGAACTGCGCCCGGCTGACCGGCTCAGTTGAGCCCCCTATTACCTGAGGAGTCTGATCCGTCTTCACCCGCTTGACCCATGTGTCCCACAGGGAGCCGTCAATCCACGGCTGGATGCCCGAGAGCCAGAACTCCATCTCGCCCTCGGTCAGGACGGCATCAGGATCGCCGGCGGGGGTAATCGCAAGCTTCTCGAGCTGCGCCAGGCTCGACTCCGCCGTTCCGCCGCCCGAATGTTTGACCGACGGCCCCTGGGCGGTCATGAAGTCGCCCTGCCTGAAGGCGCTCATCAGCCACTGAGCCGCGACGCCTCTAGTGATCGGCTCGGTGGGCCGGGCATTGTACGAATCGAAGAATCCCCGAGTCCCCCAGAACTGCATTGCCTGCCAGGCCTCTTTCGAGAGGGAATCGCTCGGGCCTTGAGCGTCCGTGAAGGCGGTTATGATCTGATTGTTCTCCAGCAGCAGTGCCTGCAGGCGGCAAACCGGCACATCCCTGGGCTCGCGGCTGAGCTTTCTGGCAATGTACGCCGCCGTCCCCGCCGCCTGACCCGTCGCCATCCATACCGGCTCCATGCGCAGTGTCCCGAAACCCAGATGAGTCCCTGAAGCCGCTCCCGGCACGAGCAGCGCATCCACCTGTTGAGGCAACATGACCCGGTAAGGAATCTGATAAGGCTGAGTCATCCCGCCGAGGTAGTAGAACCCCTCCATCACGTCATGATCCGGCTCTCGCTTCCGAGTGGCATGGGAGTCCATGGCATATCCGCCGCACGCGATGCTGTCGTAATGGATAGGTGTCCGCAGCAGTCCCGGCGCAAGCATGGCATCGTGGGCGGTGAAGTTGTAGAGCCCCCACATCCGCCGAGCCTCGCGGACATAGATCTGCCTGGGGAAGTTGCCGTTGTCCGGATACTCGTCCTTCGCGAAACCCCACTGCCGGCACTCAGCCTTCAACGCTTCGGGCATCTCAGGGTCGTTCTGGAGGAAGTACAAGAGGCCGAGCGTATACTGCTTATGCCGCTCGATTATCTTCGCCCGGGTCTGGTAATCAGCCTCTGGGTACGCATAGTTCTCCTCCGGGAGGTCGGTCGAGATGAGGCTCTTCGGCATGTTATTGGTATCCGACTTGCCGTTCGGGATCGGCTCGATGTTCAGCACGTCCTGAACCGTCTTGATTCGGCCTGCCTTGATTGACTCGATGACTTGCAGGTACTCGGTGCGATTGTAGTACTTGGGCTTCTCGGGGAGAACCTGGTTGTCCGTGTTTCGAGTCAGGGTGAGCCGGAAGTTGTAGGCCTGAACCCTCTTGTCCCCTTCCCCGGTCGTGCCGGGAAGGATCATGCGCCCATAATGGTCCATATAGATCACGCCTGCATACGGCTCGCCGAACTCCTCCCTGGACTCGCGCCCGACTCGATATGCCACGCCTGCCATGGCGGCGATGTCTCCCTCGTAGGTAGCATCTATCACGACACCTGCCCGAACCTGCACCCGCTTTTCATGCTTGGTATCGTAGAAGGTCACGCCATAGATGCGATTCTGGTACTCGAAAAGTGAATCCGGGCGATAGTGGTACTTGAGCTTGATCCTCTTCTCGGCCTTGACCATCTCGTTGAAGGCATTTTCCGCCACCGACGGCTCGAAGTAGTATCCGCTGCTGCATGCCTTCACCTGCTGGGAATCCGCGCCGTAGGTCTGGACGTAGTGAGCGTAAATGCTGTCCACGAACTCCTTGAAGATCCCGGCGATGGTGTACCTCGGCCCAATGTCAGTCCTCCCCAGGCCGCTCGTCATCATGCCGCCCATGTGCTCCGTCGGCTCGGTGAGCACAACCTTCAACCCGCATCGAGCCGCCGCAATGGAAGCGGATATTCCGCAAGGCGTCGCCCCCACGACAAGCACATCGGTGCGAATAAGCTCATCGTAGTCTGCCTGTGGCGAGTCCAGTCGAGCCATGGCAGTGATCGCCAAAACGGGAATTGAAATCAAGGTCAGTCCAAGGATTATCAGCAGTCGCATAGCTCCTCCTCCGTCCGATAGTTTAACCGCTCGCGACATTCGGCGCAAGTCCTGTGAAGGGATTTCCGGCCATGGCAAGTAATGAGTAAGGTGCGTTCACGTGTTGAACGGTTACGGTTGCGCGACTCGTCTCGGCTTACGTCTGTTCGTTTGGCGTGAGGTAGCACGCAGGACGTTGGCCGATGGACGAAACGAGCAGCCCAACCGATGGACGTATGACGATTTTTGTATGGAGGACTCCATGAGAAGAGCTTTGCCGGCAATACTGTTGATCACCGCCGTTCTGATTTCGTCTTGCGCGAAGAAGACCGAGCAGGCGCAAGTTCCTACGGTTGCATTCGTCACGAACAACGTCTCCGATTTCTGGTCAATCGCGAAGGCGGGGGTCAGGGCCGGGGAGAAGGATTTCAACGCCAAGTGCGACTTCCGCATGCCTACGCAGGGCACCGCCCTCGAGCAGAAGGAGATCCTCCAGGACCTCATCGTCAAGGGGGTTTCGGGGGTTGCCATCTCGCCGGTGAGTCCCGACAGCCAGACGGACATGCTGAACAATGCCGCCGCCAAGCTCAACCTGATCTGCATGGACTCCGATGCCCCGAAGAGCAATCGCCTGCTCTACGTCGGCACGAGCAACTATGACGCTGGCAAGGTCGCGGGCGAAGAGCTCAAGAAGGCTCTCCCCAACGGCGGCGCGGTTATGATCTATGTCGGCACACTCGATGCCCAGAATGCCGCCGAGCGAAACAAGGGCGTGCATGATGCCGTCAAGGGCACGAAGATCAATATCCTGGGTACCATGACCGACAACGCCGACCACACCAAGGCTCGCGCGAATGTGGAGGATACGCTGGTCAAGCATCCGGATATCTCGGCGCTGGTCGGCCTCTGGAGCTACAACGGCCCGGCGATCGCCGATGCGGTCAAGTCCGGCGGCAAGGTCGGCAAGGTCAAGATCGTCTGCTTCGATGAGGATGCGAAGACCCTTCAGGCGGTGAAGGACGGAGTTGTTTTCTCAACCGTCGTTCAGAAGCCCTACGAGTTCGGCTATCAGTCCGTTTGCATTCTCGCTGCTCTGGCACGGGGCGAGAAGCTGGACATATCGGCGAATAAGATCGTGGACACTGGGGTCGAAGTCGTCAACAAAGAGAACGTGGATACGTTCTGGACAACGCTCAAGGAACGGACGGGCAAGCAGTGAACGGTGAACAGTGAGCAGTCAACGATTACCCCTACTGCGCATGCAGGGCATCACCAAGCGCTTTCCCGGGGTGCTCGCGCTCAATCGGGTGGACTTCGAGCTTTTCCCGGCTGAGATCTGCGGGCTGATCGGCGAGAATGGCGCAGGCAAGTCCACGCTTATCCGCATCCTGGCGGGGATCTTCCAAGCCGACGATGGCGAGATCAGCCTACACTCCCAACCTGTGAGGATTCTCTCGGTTCAGGACTCCCTCGCGCTCGGGGTGTCGGTTATCCACCAGGAACTGAACCTCGCCTCGAACCTCGACATAGCATCGAACATCTTCCTGGGGCGGGAGCCTCGTAAGGGACTCCTCGTTGATCGCAAGGAGCTTTACGCCCGATCGGCCGAGCTTGCGAGCCGAGTCGGGATGACTGCCCCGCTGACCACATTGGTCGAGAAGCTCTCCCCTGGTGAGCAGCAGCTCGTCGAGATCGCAAAGGCCCTCTCCGCGGAAGCCAGAATCCTCGTCCTGGATGAGCCGACCAGTTCCCTGACCCCCACTGAGGCCGAGAAGCTCTTCGAGGTCATGCGACGGCTGAAGAACTCCGGCGTCTCGATGGTCTACATTTCCCACCGACTCTCGGAGGTCCAGGAGATTTGCGACCGAGTGGTCGTTCTGCGAGACGGCGAGCGCGTCGGCGAAATCCCTAAGGAATCAATCGCTGCATCTGAAATGGTAAAGCTCATGGTCGGACGAGATATCTCCCGATTCTTCCCTCAGCACGGAGAGCACAAGGAATCAGCGGTCGCCATGTCGGTCAAGGGCCTGCGTTATGAAGGCTGCAAGTCCGATATTACATTTGATCTCTACTCAGGCGAAATTCTGGGAGTCGCGGGATTGGTAGGTGCCGGTCGAACTGAGTTGATGGGGGCGATCTTCGGCATCGAGCCGAAGTCCTCAGGAGAGGTGCTTATCTACGGCCAATCGGCAGACATCCGATCTCCGGCAGATGCGATCAGGGCCAGCATGGGACTTGTTCCCGAGGACCGCAAAGCCCTGGGAGTCATCCTCGAAATGTGCGTGTCGGAGAACATCACGCTACCGAGCATCGGCTCGTACAACCCGCCATTCATGGACCGCAAGCGCGAGAAGCAGGTCGCGACCGAGCAGGTGGCCGCGTTGGACATCAAGACCCCCAGCCTCACGCACGACGTTCAATTCCTCTCCGGCGGCAACCAGCAGAAAGTGGCGCTGGCGAAGTGGCTCAGCCTGAATCCGAGGATTCTGATACTCGACGAACCCACGCGGGGCATTGACATCGGCAGCAAGAGTGAGATATACAAGCTTATTCGAAATCTGGCGGACAGCGGAGTTGCCGTGATAATGGTTTCATCCGAACTTGAAGAGATTATCGGCCTGTCGGACCGGGTTATGGTGATGCACGAGGGCAAGTGCACAGGCACCCTCGCCCAGGATGAGATCAACGAGGAGCGGATAATGCAGCTTGCGACGGGAGGAGTTCATGGTGCATAGTGCCTAGTGCATAGTGCACCGAACAAAGCACTAAGCACTGAGCACTAAGCACGAGGTATGACACATTGAAGAAGATTCTCGGCATCACACTGCTGTTGGCAGGCTTGATAGCGGCCATCTGCATCTATCAGATGACATCCACCGGCAGCGCGGCGTTCTTCGGTTCGGGCAACCTCTCGAACCTCGCTCAGCGGATCGGGATTCTGGGGATCTATGCCATCGGCGCTGGAATAGTGATCCTGTCCGGCGGGATTGACCTCTCCATCGGTTCGGTCATCGGATTCTCCGGCGTCGTGATGGCGATGGCGGTCAATGCCTGGGGGCTGAGTCCATGGGTCGTCGCGCTAGGAGTGATCGCCATGTGCGTGCTCCTGGGGGTGTGGCACGGGTTCCTGATCGGGCGCTTCAACCTCCAGCCCTTCATCGTGACGCTCTGCACCTTGCTCCTGCTGAGAGGATTGGGCCGAGGAATATCCGGCGGCGTCAGCCAAAACCTTGCGCATTTCTCATATCTCGGCAACGGCTCGTTCCTCCACGTGCCGATCCCGTTTTGGATTCTCGTCGTCCTCGGGCTGATCATCGGCTTCTTCATGAACTTCACGGTCTACGGGCGCTATCTCTACGCCATCGGCCGAAACGAGGAGGCCGTCAGGTATTCGGGCATCAAGGTCAATCGCATGAGGACTGGGGCGTATGTCACTTGCGCGGTACTGGCTGGGATTGCGGGGATAGTGTCTGTTTCCTACACGGGCGAGGTTCAGCCGGCGAATGCGGGTCTGATGTTCGAGCTTTGGGCGATTGCGGCGGCAGTCCTGGGCGGGTGCAGTCTTCGAGGCGGCGAAGGGAGCATCCTGGGGATCATCATCGGCGCGGCGCTGATCAAGGTGATGTACAACGGCATCAATCTGCTCGGCGTGAACACCGAATGGGAGTGGGCCGTCATCGGCATAGTCATCCTCGGCGGCGTGATCGCGGATGCGGCGTACAAGCAGAAGGCGGCAAGGCGGGTCAAATCGGCGAAGGGTTAGGCGGTGTCGTTAACCGTGCCCTCGATCCTCTGGACTTGCCCGTCCTCGTAGATGACAAGCCCCTCCCGCGCGCAGATTTGCGCGAGGGCCTCCGCGGCGCTCAACCGCAAGTCAGAGTCTTCGTCTTTCAGGAGCGGGATCAGACTCTCCAATGCCTTTTCCCCGCCGATTTTCCCAAGGGCGGACGCGGCGCTCCACCGCACGTAAGAGACTTTGTCTTTCAGGAGCGGGATGACGCTCTCCAATGCCTTTTCCCCGCCGATATTCCCAAGGGCCTCCGCGGCGCTCATCCGCACGCCAGAGTCTTCGTCTCTCAGGAGCGGGATGACGCTCTCCAATGCCTTTTCCCCGCCGATATTCCCAAGGGCGGACATGGCGCTCCGCCGCACCCAATAGTTCTTGTGTTTCAGGAGCGGGATCAGGCTCTCCAACGCCTTTTCCCCGCCGATATTCCCAAGGACGTACGCGGCAATCCTCCCCACGTCAGAGTCTTCGTCTTTCAGGAGCGGGATCAGGCTCTCCAACACCTTTTCCCCGCCGATATTCCCAAGAGCCTCCGCGGCGCTCATCCGCACCCAATAGTCCTTGTC
>Ga0307379_10001485_pt1 | contig 37133 bp, 31 predicted proteins | sample UN2MG_FD_202237 | JGI IMG/M metagenome (GOLD analysis project Ga0307379, IMG submission 202237) | Soil microbial communities from Risofladan, Vaasa, Finland - UN-2 | ecosystem: Environmental > Terrestrial > Soil > Coastal area > Acid sulfate soil | place: Finland: Risofladan, Vaasa | collected...
TCCCGGCGCCATCCTCGGCTCGCACGGCCCAGCGGTAGGAAACGCCGCAGCCCAGGGAGACGGTGACATCCGTCGCGGTCGCGGTCCATCCACCGGCGCTCTGCCAACTCCCTGGAGTGATCTCCCTCTCCACCTTCACGTAGTAGGTGTCGATGCCGCTGGGGTCGCTGACCGGATTCCAGTCCAGAGTAACGCCATTGCAGGGCAGCTCGATTCCACCCGTGGGCGAGACCAGCGCCGTCGCTGGTGGCCCCTCGGTATCGGGAATGGGGCTGGGCTCCACAACCACCACCGTCAGCCTTTCAGTGTCCGCTCCGCCGGGGCCCTCAGCGCGGAGCTGGAAATCCCTCGTTGCAGTGGGACACACACTCCTGGAAGCGGGAGAGGTGACTCCCTCGCCGTCGAAGTAGATCGCGGTGGGGCTGCCCTCCACTCGCCAGCTGAAACTCACGCATTCGCCGGCGGTGATCTGGCTCCGACTGACCTCGAAGGAGACTATCCTCGGTGGCAACGGCGTCGCCGTGGGTGGAAGTGGAGTCGCCGTGGGAGGCAAACGAGTCCCCGTCGGCGGCGGCGCGGTAGGCGTAGGAGGTGGCGCCGTTTCGGTCGCCGCCATGGTAGAGACAGGCCCCTCCGGCGTGGGAGCAGGTGGCGGTGGTGTCTCCTCAGGCCCTGGCGTGGCAGTGAGTTCCGGACCCTCGCCCGTCACCCTCACCGTCACATCCGCCGGGCCGCTGGCTTGCCCGTTGGTATCGACGGCGACCACCGAGAGCAGGTAGAGCCCAGGTTCGCCGGCAAACCAGGCCGCGGAGACCTCGACGAACTGCTCGCCAGCCGGGTCAGGCGAAACCACCCTGTACGGCTGCCTGTCCACCTCCAGACGCACCTCCGCCACGCCTTCCTCGGCGTAGGCGTGGGCGATCAAGTTCACTGTCGAGCCTGGGCTGGTCTCGAATCCCTCCAGAGGCCAGTCGATCCAAGCTCGGGGTCCGACCTGCGCCGGCGCGCACGAGAGGACAGTCAGCAATAGGCTCAGTAGCAGTAAGGGAAGAATCCAGATCCAACGCCTGTGCCCTACTCTCATTGTCTTCCTCCTCTTCGTCAGCGAACTCTGACACAGGGCAGAGAGCGTCTTGCGGGGGCAAGTGTCTGCTGGCTAGCGCCCCAAGCGGTCACGCGCTGGCGGCTAACCAGGCTCTCCAGGGGTTAACATACAATAGCACAGCTGAGAACTGGCGTCAACCTAAGCCGCCTCTGTCAGGCGCGATGCATCAACTCTCGTATCCACAGAACCGCAGCGCAGTCAGAGCCAGCGTCCTGACCGCTGTCTCCAGCTCTTCCAGGGGCACGTACTCGTCGGTACGGTGCGACACCCTGACATCTCCGGGGCCAAAGAGCACTGTAGGGGTGTGGCCCACATTGACCAGCAAGCCCATGTCGGCCCCGTAGGTCATGCCCTCCAGCCGGGCCACTGATCCTGTGACATTCTCAAAGGCACCTACAATGGTCTTCACCAGAGGATGATCCACCGGCGTGCGCGCCGGGTAGAATTGCCCTCCCCACCACTCCACCACGGGGGGAAAATCTCTCAACCAGGGGTCGTCCTTCGCAGCCCCATGCACGGCCTCTTCGAGGGCACGCCGGGCAGCGGACTGATCCTCATCCACGGCTATCCCATAGCGTCCCTCAAAGACCAGGCTCTCTGCAACGGAGGAAGCCCAGGTGCCGGCCCTGACGTTGCCGATGCACAGAGCATGGGGCAGCTTGTAGCGCGCATACAGAGGATCTTGGTGTCTCTCGTTTCTCTCGCGCTCCAGCTCCATCAGCGCCTGGTGAATGGGCACGAACTTCTCGATGGGACTGACCCCCTCCTCCCTGACGCAGCCGTGGGCCGCCTTGCCGGGGATAGTCACGCGGAAGTTGAAAGCGCCTGCTTGGGCAGGAGCCACAATCAGTTCCGTGGGTTCGGCAACGATGGCGCCATCGGCTGTGTAGCCCCGCAGCACCGCCGCCAGAGTGCCCACACCGCCGTCCTCCTCCCCGATGACGCTCTCCACCATGAGCCTGCCCTTGAGACGCACTCCGGAATCCCGGAGGGCTTTGGCCGCGAACAGGGCGCAGCACAGTCCTCCCTTCATGTCCACAGCCCCCCGCCCATACACTCTACCCTCGGCGATGGTGCCCTCCCACGGTGGGTAGTGCCACAGGTCTTCCTCTCCTGCCGGGACCACATCCACGTGTCCATTGAGAATGAGGCTGCGACCTCCGTTGTCTTCGCCCATGACCCCTGCCACACCCAGCCCGCGCTGGCGCTCCTCCTCAATGCTGAAGAAGGGATGCTTGCTCAACTGGTCGAAGTCCAGTTCCCAGAGATCCACGTCCAGGCCACAACTCTTCATCTGCGCAGCGACGTGTTCTTGACCGGCCACCTCGTCTCCCACGAGACTGGGAACCGCGATCAGGCTGCACAGGAAGTCCAGCATGCCCTCCACATCGACGGCCTTCAACACCAGCTCCTCGACCTCCAGCAACTGCCTTCCCCCTTTCATGGAGACCTCAAAATCGGTCTGGTCAGACACGTGGGACCGCCCTCCGCCTTGAGGGAGATTTCGTTTCCCTTGTAGGTGAACACCTCACAGCCCGCTTCCTCCAAGCGCCGCCTGGTGATGGGATTGCCTTCCAGCATCAGACACTTGCCCGGGGCCAGGGCCAGCACGTTGGTGCCCATGCTCTCGAACTCCTCATGAGGCACCTCGATGAACCGGAAGCTCCGCTTCGTGAGGTACTGCCAGAAGGGCACGGGAAGCAAGGGCAGACAGATCACCGCCGCGTCGCAATCGACCAGGCTGATCAACGACATCAGATGCAGGCAGGCGTCCGGACCGCCGTAGTAGGGGAGAGGCACGGGGATGACGGTCGCCCCTAGTGGCTCGAGCGCCTCTCGCAACTGACGCAGCCCCTCCTCGTTGGTGCGGAAGCCCTGCCCCACAGCCAGTGCGTCGTGGTCGATCCAGAGCAAGTCACCGCCCTCGGCCCGGGCCTCGCCGTGGAGTTCATAGTGAATGGGCACCTCCAACTCCTCGAAGCGTCGGGCGATGGCGGCTTCCTCTCCGCGGCGCAGGTCCTTGCCCATCCTGAGGATGATGGCGCCGTGATCGGTCACGATGGCGGGGTCGTGCACGAAGATGGCGTCGGCACGGTCGTGCTGCAACTCGTCGTGGTAGAGGACCTCGGCGCCGGCCTCGCGCAGTATACTCACCAGGGCGTCATGCTCTTGCTGAGCGACCTCCAGGTCCGGTTGACCCGCATAGTGCCACGCAGCGGGGTCATCAACCGCGAAGGCCTTGTCCGGCCGTTTCACCAGCACCCGCCGCAGTGGGTCCACCATACTCTGGCTTCCGTAGCTCTTGGCCATCACACCCTCCCAAGCAGGTATGATAACCTTTCCAATTCCGCACCCGCAAGGCACGATCTCCTACGGTCCGCATTGAGGCTCGCGTCACTCTCCAGTGACCCTCTACCCGTCGCACCTTGTGACGCCGCCGGGAGCCGGTTATAATCTGGCTCAAATGCGACTGAGGAACGTGGGCCCGATACTCCCCTTGATGTTCGTTCTTGGAGCGACGCTGGCGGGCTGTGCCCTGGCCACCAAGGCACCGCCTCGGGCTTACGCCGGCCCAGACATCATCGCACACGTGGGCGAAACGGTGTCGTTCGATGGTTCCTTGTCCGTCGATCTGGATGGCGGCAAGATCGTCTATTATCACTGGAGCATCAGGGCCGCCCCCGAGGGACGCCAAGATGAGGTGGGGCGCGTGCTGCAAGAGGGTCAGGATGCGGCGGTGTGCACGACAGACCTGGCCATGAACGAAGACAACCTGGGCCAATGGACTATCGAGCTCAAAGTGACCGATGACGAGGGCCAGTCGGCGACCGACGAGATGATGCTCACCGTGATTCCATGATCGCCGATCCCTTCTGCAACTATCACGACAGAGCAAGGAGAAACATCGAGTGAGTGCCAAAGGGAGTTTCTTCGTAGTCAACCGTGTGGCCGCCGGGGGAAAGACCGGGAACGTGTGGCCCACCATCGAGGAGGGACTGCGCTCTCTGGGACTGACCTTCGACTACCGCTTCACAGAGGCGCCCAACCATGCTACTACCTTGGCTCGCGAGGCCGTGGAAGAAGGCTACGAAACCGTAGTAGCAGTCGGTGGCGATGGAACCGTCAACGAGGTCGTCAACGGCCTCATGGCGCCCGGCGCCAATAGGGCTGGCGCAACCCTGGGAGTGATCATCACGGGCCGAGGCAGTGATCTGGCCCGCACCATAGGCATACCCTCGGACTACACTGAGGCATGCGCTCGACTGGCCGGCGAGCGCACCATGACCGTGGACCTTGGTCTGGTGACATTCTATCAAGAAGGAGAGCAGCGGCAACGATACTTCGTCAACGTGGGCGGCGGGGGGTTCGATGCGGAGGTAGCCCACAGGGCGAATCGCGCCCCCACCTTCATGGGGGGCACCATACCCTACTTGACCAGTCTGGTGACCACCCTGTTGGCCTATCGCAACAAGGCCATAGATCTGATTCTCGATGACCAGGAGCCAATAAGTATGGTGGCGAACTCGGTCGTGGTCGCCAACTGTCAGTACTTCGGCGGTGGCATGAAGGTGGCCCCCGATGCTGACCCCAACGACGGGCTCTTCGACGTCATCGTCATAGGAGACATCGACAAGATCGAGTTCTTGATGACGGTCCCCAAGGTCTACGACGGCACCCACATCACCCACCCCCAGGTGGACACGTACCGGGCCAGGCGAGTAGAGGTGCGTTCGGAACAGGACCTCCTGCTCCAGGTGGAAGGAGAGGTATGTGGCCACACCCCTCTGACCTTCGACATCATCCCCTCGGCCCTCCAGATCCGGGTGTAGAACGGCAGAACGTAGCATCAGGCATGAGTCCACAGAAGTAGTCGGAGATGCTACGGGTGATGGTCCGAGGATTCGTAAACCACGACCAGGAAGCCATCGCCGAGCTACGCAGAGCGACGGCCATGGCAGATGTGACGGACGACGGGCTGATCGTCGTAGAGCCACCGCCCGATGCGCTGTTCTCCGGCCCAACACCGTATGACGACACCGTCGTGGTTCGTGACGATGAGGGACGGATCCTCGCCAACGTCCAACTTCAGGCAGAGATCGGCCCCCAGCAGAGCTTCATCTGGTCCTTCCCCACGGTGCACCCCGAGGGGCGCGGGACGAGCATCGAACGGCTGCTGCTGGAGCGCCTACGGCAACGGGCCAGCCAACGCCTCTCCGAGATACCCAGCGAGCTGGTCCACTTCTACGTGCACTGCGGTGCGCACCAGGGGGAGAGGATAGCCTTGTACGAGAGCTTCGGACTGCGCTTGATGCGTTCTCGTCCGCACATGGTCTACCACCCGCTGGAAGACCTCGCCCGCCCACAGGTCCCACCGGGCATAGAATTGCGGCCCTACTCCAGAGGTGCGGACGATGAATCAGCGGTGGACACGCTCGACCAGGCCTTCGCCGACGACCCGGAGTACGTGCCTCTGACAAGGGGTGGATGGCTCCACTGGCTGGACGCTCCCCAGTGGCGCGCCGACCTCAGTCTGGTGGCTGCCGACGGGGACCAGGTGGTCGGCCTCTGCCTCTGTCTGATCAATGATGAGCGAATCAAGTGGATGGGCCGCAAAGACGGATACGTGGACACGCTGTGCGTGCGGCCGTCACATCAGCGCAGGGGCGTGGGGGCAGCACTTCTCCTTGCGGGCCTTCGAGCCCTGCGCCAAGCAGGTATGATCTCCGCGACCCTGGAAACGGACGAAGACAACCCTACCCAGGCTGCCCGGCTCTACGAGAGCGTCGGCTTCCGCGAGATCTGGCGGTGGTCCGCTTACGGCACGGAGTTGAGGTAGGTTACGCAGTGGCCGCAGGCTGTCTGGCTGGGGATATCCTGCAACACTTCCACGAGACAGAGGTGCTGATCCAGTGAATGTAGTCGTGCGCAAGTATCGCGACGGTGAGCTGGAGGCCATCGGCGACGTAGGCAAGATAGAGTTCGTGATAACCGTCCCCAGAGTGTACGACGGACCCACATCACCGGCCCAGCTGTGGAAACATATCGCGCCAAGGTTGTGAGGGCGCGTTCCCAGCAGCGGCTGCTCCTCCAGGTGGAGGGCCAGGCTAGCTGGGAAGCCCCTCTCACACTTCAGATTGCTCACTCTGCCCTGCAGATGAGAGTATAGTTGATCCTCGCACGGGAACCGAAGGGAAGAGTGCTTGACTAACCTGTGAACTTCGGGTACGGTATGATTAGGATCTGATGGGCCTCGAAGTCAAGAGGGGGGATATATGTGACAGGCTCCTTTGTTGCACTCAACATCAGCCCTTCGTCAAGCGAGGGATCAGCCCATTGAGGACACGGGCTCTCAACAAGACTGTAGGAGGAGCGAAGATGGTTACGAGAAAGCTCTGTAGGCGTCTGGCGCTGCTTGTGACCCCTCTGGTCACCTTAACGCTCTCCTGCGCACTTTCAGCAGACGTCGCGGCGGCAGCGACGATACGCGTGGACGGGGACGCCTCGGGATGTGTGACTGGCGACCAGGGCGATCCTTACAGTGTGGTCTACTGCAATATCCTGGACGCCGTGAGAGACGCCAGCGCTGGCGATACCGTTCACGTCTATCCATTGTCCTCCGGCGCCTACGAGGAAAGTGTGGACTTGAGGCAAATGGGCACGAATGGAGGCTCCCTCGGGGACATCACCCTGCTCACCGTGGACGATGCGGGCAATCCTAGTCCGGGGACTGCTACTGTGGACGCAAAGGGTACCGGCCCCGCGATCTGGACGTCATATCCCCCCACCTTTGCCGGCAGCGTGACCGTAGATGGTTTCACTGTTGATTCGACCATCGCTCACGGAGTGTACCTTCTCGTGACCGGCGACGTAGTCGTCCGCAACGTAACCGCCAACCCGGTGTGGGGGCACGGTATCTACGTGACGGCAGCAAATGACGTAGAGATCGCCCACAGCACCGCCGCGAGCAACAATGTTGCGGCCACCGCCATCCTGGTGGTTGGAGTCAGTGGTAATGTGGCCATCACCAACTGCACTGCCAATCACAATCCAGGTGACGGAATCGCCGTGGTTCGACCGGCTGGGAACATTACCCTTGCCAACTGCACCACCAACAGCAATGTCCAAGCCGGCTGCCGAGTCGAGGCTCCCTATGGCGACGTGACGATAGAGAACATCACGGCTCGGGGCAATGCAACAGATGGGGTCATCTTGCAGGACCTGATGGCGGGCCGATCGTTCCGAGTGAATGGGAGCATTCTTTGCGAGAACAGCCGGGCTGGCTTGACTTTGGACACACTGAGCAATGCCGTTGTGAACGGTGAGGGCAACTGGTGGGGCTGCCCCGCTGGTCCGGATGGCCCAAAGCCCCCCTGCAATGGGCTGGGCATACTGAACGCTGGCACCGTAGATCACATCCCGTGGGTTGATACCATCTCGGCCAGTGCTCCGCTGGCCGACGTCATACCTGGCGTCCCCATCCCCATCAGCTTCCAGTTCGCGGACACCGTGCGAACGGTCTTCCTGGGGCAGGGGCCGGGGGACCGCCATGGCGACCCGACCTTCATCGTCAGCACGGATAACGGCACCGTCACGGGCGGGGGATTCATTAACCAGCCCGATGGTACAATGGAGGTGACTCTGGTGCCCGAGCATGGGCGCACAGCCACAGTGTGGATGAACGGGCCCTGCGGGCTGGATGCTACGGTGGGCGTAGGACAGGTGGAGTTCGTGCCCGAGCCAGCGAGCGCGCTGCTAGTGGCCGGCGGGTTGATGGGGCTGGCGGGATACGCGGGTTTGCGCCTTCGTAGGCCGTGATCTCGGAATCGGCCTTGCTGCTGACAAGCCCGCAGGCCTTCAAGCCGGCTGGCCTGGAGTCGGCCACGCTGGACACGGACACAGAGAACCCCACTGAGGCAATACACCTCTACGAACAGGCTGGCTTTCGCGAAGCGTGGCGTTGGGTCACCTACGGCAAGGAAATGGGATCAGAGACGACATTGGCTCCATATCCGCTGTGAGCGATTAGCCTCGCCAGTCCGGGCCCAAGCGCCCCGGCGCCGTCCGACTGATCTCATGGCGACAAGTCCCTTCCCTTGGCACCAACGGCGTGCCATAATGCTTCAAGGGAAAGAACAATGAAGCGGCCCTCGCCAACAGACGAGAGCCGCCTTGTTCCTTCACAGAGGCCCCGAGCGCCGAGGGCACCTAGCCAGCCGACCAGGTTCTCCCGCTAGGGCTGACCGACGAGTTCCACGGCGTCGATCTCGTCATAATAGCCGCCGTCGCTCTGATCCACATTGATGCGCACGGCGTTCACACGAGCATTCACCCCGGTGACCGGGATGGACACCACGCGCGGGCACTCCTCGACCTCCCCGGGCGTTCCTTCCCACACGGTGTAATAGAGGCCCGCTTCGTCCTTCACCTCCACCCGGTTGATGAACCCGGGCGAGTGCGTCTCATAGATGTTGACCCCTGTGGGTATCACCGCCGTGGCGAAGGTCACCTCCAGCCAGTCAGCCCCATCCGAAGTCTCAGACGCCCAGGCCGTCTCGATGTCACCGCACTCCATGGTGTTAGGTGCGCCCGTAGCCTGCTGCGCAGACCACTCTGGGCTCGAGTACTCGGAACTCGCCACCGCACCTACCGCCCACTGCCGCAGCGCGCCTGCGACCAGAGGTTGGGTCGGGGTGGCAGCAGGTTCGACCACCACAGGGGTGTCCGTAGGCGCCATCGTAGGGACAGCGGGCGGCGTCGTGGGGCTCACCTCCTCAGGTGGTGATGGCGGTGACACGGCCGACCCCGGCAGGCTACACGCCGAGGCCACAAAGATCAGTAGCAAGCCGGCCACCACTAACAGATGTTGTCTTTTGCTTACGATTTTCATGGTCCTTCAAGCACACTCCTTTTCCTATTGGTGTTTATTGACGGTGAGGGGTGGATGGCAACTTGGGCCAGATGGCATCCCACTCCGGGGGTTCGGCTGATCCGCCAGCCGAGACTGCCCAAACCTCTCTCCTTGTCCATCCTCTCCGCTACTTCCTGTCTCAGTCCTGAATCTGTGTCTGAGGCAATTGTTTGGCCTAAGTCCCTGCTCCTCCATATCTTTCACATTCTGCGCACGCGTTTACCCGATCAGGTCTGGGCGACTAGAGGTGCGTAGTCTTGGACACCAATTCGCCCGGATCGCAAAGCGGCGACCCTGATGGCGCCATGGAGCGGGCACTGACGTCACGCAGCCAAAGCCAGGATCTTCTCCACCATCTGGGGGTAGCCGTAGCCAGCCGCGAGTGCGGCCCTGGGAAAGCCTGAGTCGGGGGAGATGTCCGGATTGGGGTTGATCTCCAAGACGTAGGGCTGACCGCCCCGCTCGCGCATGTCCACCCGGGCGTATCCTCGGCACCCAGCTGCTTCATAGGCGGCGATCGCCGCACCGCGTATTCTTTCCGCCAGAGGGGAGGCCACGTCCGCAGGGCAGGTTACCGGGGTCAGATGGTATTCGTCTCTCTCAGGTTCCCACTTGGCTGCATAGGAGCAGATTCTGCGTAGAGGATCGGGAAAGGCGGAGTAGTCTATCTCCGCCAGCGGCAGGCACTCTGGAGTGCCGTTGCCCCACAGCGCTATGTTGAACTCCCTTCCGTCGATAAACTCCTCCACCAGGGCGGGCTCGCGATATGTCTGCCAGATATACGCAACCCTGGCCCGCAGTTCGTCCTGAGAAGTGACCACGGCCCCCTCATCGATGCCCAGGCTGGCATCCTCAGCCACTGGCTTCACGATGGCCGGAAGGGGAACGGAGACCTCAGCATCTGAGGCCTCACAAACCTGATAGGCTGGCGTCGGGACGCCCCTGGACACAAGCAGTCTCTTGCTCGCAGCCTTGTCCAGGCAGATGGCCATGGTCTCGGGCCGCGAACCCGTGTACCTGAAGCCCAGCCTGCTCAGGATGGCGGCGGCTTCCGGCTCCAGGTCTGCCCGATTTCCGAGACCTTCAAGCAGGTTGAAAACCACCCACTCACCGGGGTCGAAGTCGCGCAGTATCTCTGAAGGGTCGAAGGTCACCGGCAAGCATACGACCTCATGATGGGGCCTCAACGCCTCTTCCACCGCCTTGGCAGCGACCGCCGCACCTTGGGCTGACACCAGGTCCCTTGTCTCTCCCTTGTCTACAGACTGTACATCGTTGTATAGAATGAGTACCTTCATCGCAGAACCCCCGGCCATGCCCCTGTCATGCCAAGGCCAGTGCGGGCTCCGGCAGTGCCGGCATGACCAGCTGCGGATATCTCTCCAGAGCCGCGTCCAGAATGGCGTTGATCAACTGAGCATGACTCATGCCCTCCGCCTCGGCCTCCATTACCATGTCGCTAACCCCCGGGCAGAGCCCTGGCAAGGGGTTGATCTCCAGAATGTAGGGCTCCTCCCCATGATTGGCATCCAGTTTGAAGTCCACCCTCGCCATGTCGAGACAATCCAGCGCCCGGAAAGCAGCCACGGAGAGCCTTTGCAGTTCCTCCTCCTGAGATTCGGCCAAAGCCGCCGGGCACACGTACAAAGGCGAATCGGGGAGTTCCGACTTTATGCGGCCTGTGTAGATGCCCCTCTCCTCGGGAGGACAGCGACTCAGGTCCACCTCCAGAGGCGGTAGCACGTGGGGCCGCTCATTGCCCAGCACGCCCACGGTGATCTCTCGTCCCTCTATGAACTCTTCAACCAGGGCTGCCTGATCGTAGGTGTCGATGAGCCAACGCAGCTGGCTGCGCAGCTCGCCCTCGTCACGCACCACTGAATTGCCGGTGATGCCCATGCCCGTTCCCTCCCCCGTCGGCTTGACGAACAGGGGGTAGCTGAGACCGGGATCCAGTGTCTCACGGGGATCGTCGAACACCTGGAACCGCGGCGTCGGCAGTCCGTGAAAAGCAAGTATGCGCTTGGCCATGGGCTTGTCCAGCGTGAGCGCCAGGCAGAGGACCTTTGATCCCGTGTAAGGGATCCCCAGCATCTCCAGGATGGCTGGCACGTGGGACTCCCGGGAATCGCCACGATGGCCCTCACAGATGTTGAAGGCGATGTCAAAGTGCCCACGTTGCAGCTTGCCATACAGAGACTCATCGCCTTCCAGGAAGGTCACCTTGTGTCCGGCTTGCCTGAGGGCAGCAGCGATGCCCTCCACAGTGCGCTCAGAGTCCAGTTCGGACCATCTGTCCTGCGGCTCTCCGGTCCCGTGCGGAGCATTGACCTTCAGATTGGCCAGCAACGCGATTCGAAGGCCGCTCATCTCTTCCTCCCGGCTGGCTCGGCAGCAACGGCAAGCCTGTGGCCAGTCACAAGGGGCCACGCCTGATCTCCAACCTCCGGAGCCAGGATGGGGGTCTCGGCTGGCGTTAGCTTGGCTGCCACACCCACCTTGGGTCGCCCCAGCTGATCGGCGCAGAACCTGCATTGGGCCGGGTCGTGTGCCTCATAGCGCCGAGGCTCGGGATATGAGAACATCTGACCTTCGTAGTTTCTGACCACGACTCGAGAGTCCGACTGGGACATCAGGTATTGGGGCATCACCGGAACCTTACCGCCGCCGCCCGGCGCGTCGATGACGAAGGTAGGAATGGCAAAACCGCTGGTGTGCCCCCGCAGATGCTCGATGATCTCAATGCCCTTCCCCACCGGCGTCCTGAAATGCCCGATACCCTCAGACAGGTCGCACTGGTAGAGGTAGTAGGGCCTCACCCTGATCTTGACCAGTTCCTGCACCAGCCGCTTGATGACGTTGGGGCAATCGTTGATGCCTGCCAGAAGCACCGTTTGACTGCCCAGCGGTATGCCGGCATCGGCCAGCATCGCACAGGCCCGGGTCATCTCCGGAGTGATCTCTCTGGGGTGGTTGACGTGGATATTGATCCACAGGGGATGGTACCGCCGAAGCATCTCCACCAGGCTGGGCGTGATACGTTGAGGCAAGTAGACAGGCAATCGCGTACCGATGCGAATGACCTCCAGGTGCGAGATGCAGCGAAGCCCACTCAACAGGTGCTCGAGCACAGGTTGCGCGACGAACAGACCATCGCCCCCGGAGATCAGCGCGTCTCGGACCTCGCTATGCTCACGGACGTATTCGATCATCCTGTCGATCTTCTCCAGGCTGACCGCTTCGCGTCCGCGGCTCACCAGGCGTCGACGCGTACAGAACCGGCAATAGGCAGGACACTGGTCGGTCACCACCAGCAGCACACGGTCTGGATAGCGGTGCACCAGGCCAGGCACAGGCGAGTCGGCCTCCTCCCCCAGCGGGTCCTCCCTATCCGCCGCCTCCACAAGTAACTCGCTAGCAGTGGGCACCACCTGCCGGCGGATGGGGCAACCGGGATCATAGGGGTCGATCAGAGACGCAAAATAAGGGGTGATGGACATCCGGAGAGCTCCCCGGGCTCCAACCACCCCCTGCTCCTCTTCAGGAGTCAGCCTGATAACCTGTTTCAGTTCGTCCAGCTTGGTGATACGATTACGTACCTGCCAATGCCAGTCGTTCCACTCCTCCTCACTGGCCCCGGCCCACACTTGTGGCCGAGGGCTCGCGTGCGGAGGCTTCGTACCCGGAGGATCCTCCAGATCCTGGTAGCTCATGTCTTCCATTGTTCCCCCTTGTTCTAATACTCTCATAACAGAAGCCCGTTGCTGTGGCCTGCTGCCTCAGTTGAGAGACTGCGACCCATCCGCGAACTGCTTCACGTAGATGAATAGCGAATCGCCTACGCGATAGAAATCCTTTACCTCACCGGCTTTTCGGAAACCGTGATTCCGGTAGAAACGACGGGCGGCAAGGTAGCGTCGCGTCGACGACGTATCGACCAGGAGCATCCGCCCCCCGACCTGCCGGATCGCTTTCTCCACCTCACTCAAGAGAGTCGTCCCTATGGATCGTCCTTGATAGCTAGGATGCACGAAAATCCAGTATAGGTCGTACGTGCCGTCGGTCAGCGGTGTGGGCCCATAGCAAGCGAAACCCACGATGTATCCATCCGCCTCCGTAACCAGCGAGCGGTACTCCCTCTGCTGTGGATGGTCCAGCTCGGACTCCACCAACTCCTTGACTACGCCAACCTCCTCGCTGGTGAACACTCCCGTTCTCCGAGCCAGCGCCAGTATCTCATCCACGTCCTCGCTCCGTACGCCCCTAGTCATCATTCTCTCTGGCGTGGTGCCTTCGTCTCTACCATCTCTGCCTGGGCGTCGTTGTTGAGCAAGGACCCCAGTTACTCCGGCGCTGGATGTAGTTAAGGGCACGCCAGTCCTTGACCGGACAGCCTGCCCTCGCGCTGACCCGCCTGATTCCACCCCACGGGAACCAGACCGCCTCTCTTGGACCAACCGTGTCAAGTCTCCTTGGCCTTCACCGTTATTTATCCATGACAGTCGAGTATGGCAAGGATCGTATCGGGCGCCATGTAAACGAACCACCCAGAGCGGTCCGCCATCAGGCCACCTGCCATCCGTTGTCAGATGTTGCCGTCGCCCATCTGAGCTGTGACGAAAACGGTATACAAGTCTCGCGGTTAAGTATACTCCCAGAAGGCATCATCGGGGTCACAATCCAGCAACAGAACGGTACAAGACGTCGCTCTGAGGCATCAGTCCGGTATCAGCGCCCAAGCCCAGACGTGGAGGGATCCGGAGGCGAAGCTATGAGGGGTCTTCCGCCCCGGTCGAGGAGAAAGAGTAGCCAACACCCGTAACGGTCTTCACAAAGCGAGGATTCGCCGCGTCTGGCTCCACCTTGCGGCGCACCCGGCTCACCAGGTTCTTGACCAGGGTGGCCTCGCCCCGGCCACCGTAGCCCCATATTCGCTCCACGATGGTCTCAGTAGGGATCACCCGGTCCGGGTTCCTCATCAACAGATAGAGCAGCCTGAACTCCATGTTGGTCAACCGAACCGTGGAACCATCGGGCATGGTAACCAGATGCTGTTCGGGATCCAGGGTCAGTCCCTGAACAGTCACGGGCCCCAGTGCTGAGAGTGGTATCGGCTGTGCCCGTCGCAGAAGGACCTTGGCCCGCACCACCAGCATCTGCGGACTATGGGGTTTCGCCAGGTAATCGTCGACGCCCAGATCCAGTGCCTTCAGTATGTACTCCTCGTCCTTCGCTGGAGCTACCAGCATCAGGGGTACGTCAGACTCAGCACGTACTCTAGCCACGAGCGGCAACAACTCCGTCTCGTTCGAAGTAGCGTCCAGTAGTATCAGCGCAGGCTCTTCCTCCGCGCACTGGGTGAGGAACCTCTCCTCGCTGACGGTGGCAAGAGGCTGCAGCCCTGCCTGACGCAGCACAAATGCAACAAACTCCAGTTGATCAGCATCGTCGCCGAATATCAGCGCTTTCATCGTCCGTCGGCTCCATCCTTACGACCGGAAAGTACACCTGCATCTACTCGCTTAATAGTACGACGTTCTGCCCTGAAGTCAAGCCCCGTACGGCGACGCAGGCACAGTTCGCTTCCCAGCGCCGGCCTTACCTCCGTCGCCGCCTGGGCAGACGCCTCAGGCGGCCATACAGCTCCCGCATCTGATCCGCCGAGATCCTCTTCCTGCTCTCGAAGTAGGCCACCGCCACCTGACCCATAGCCCACGTGCCGGCCGCAGCAATAGATCCAGAGATGATCCAACCGGGCCCTGGCAGGAACTTGACCGCCTGCTGGGTGGCGTACCGCAGGAGCACACCTCCTCCGATGGTGGTAATGAGTTCCTTGGCTCGCCCGGGCCCCATAATCTCACCGTAGATGGTAGCGATGCGCAGCGTCAAGCGCACCTGGCTGGCCAGAAGGAGCGGTATGTCCAACAGGGGGATGGGTTCCATGCCAATGAGGAGGTTGAGCAGGCTACTGTTGCGGATGACACTGCGAGCCATCTTCCGGCGATAGAAGGGCAGTTCTCTGCCCAGTGCCACGGCCAGTCCCGGCCGCATGTCTATGATCCGCGGCAATAGCACACTGGCTACATTGGTGCCCGTCTTGGCGGAGATGGGGACGACCGACACACCGAGCTTCGCCTGTGCGTCGTTCAGGACCAGCTTCAGGTCCTTCTCTATCAGGTCGATCTTGTTCAGGGCAACGACGATGGGGCGTTTATCACTCCTCAGTCTCTGATAGAGATCATGGTCCTCCTTGCGGAGCCCAGCGGCGGCGTCGAACAGCAGCACGGCCACGTCCGACGCTCGCATCGCCTCCAGTGCCATGTCTCCTCGCTCCACGCCAGCTACCTCGCCGAAACCAGGTGTATCCATAATAGTGAAGGGTCCCAGGCGCTGGGCAACAACCTCTTTAGTCGTCCCCGGTACCGCTGTCACCGGCGAAACGCGTCCGCCCAGGAGGAGATTGACCAGTGTGGACTTGCCGGAGTTCACGGGGCCCACGATGGCAAGCCTGGAGAGGGCCTCCTCCTCGATGTCGAGGGACAGGCTCTCTCGGTCCAAAGCCTTGAGCAGACTCCTCAACTCACCCAAAGTCACAGGAATCCTGATCATGGGGATCCTCGCTGTCGGTCATATTCAATCATAGCCCATGGCTGTTGACAGCACCAACGGCCCAGGCACTTCCATGAGGTGCAGAAGTGGAGGACTTGGCGTATAATCTGGCAACTCGCCGCGCCAGCGCGCCAAACATCACCTGTCGGAGAGCGACGGCATGTTCCGAAAAGTGGATGTCCGCCTTCTAACACTAACCCGTATTCTCATACCCCTGGTGGCGGTGGCTGTCGCGGCACTGGCCGCATGCAGTGTTGCACCGCAGCCCACTGCCAGCACTCCCCGGAGGGAACCCACGTCCACTCCTCAGTCGACGACCGTTGCTGAGACTACTCCCTCGCCAGCGCCTACAGAACCCCGTCCTGCACACATCACTCTGACCGTTTGGGGTCCGGTCCAGTTTTCGCCCGGTGAGACCGACTCCGGCCGCAGCGTCCTCCAGGCGCAGTACGAGGATTTCGCGGCGGACAATGAGGGTATTGGCGTAGAGTATGTGCCGAAGGCTCCGTACGGCGAGAGCGGCGTCGTCGATTTCCTTCTTACCGCCAGTTATGCCGCTCCCGGCATACTCCCAGACTTGGCCATAGTGGACACCGTCGAACTCGAACCTCTGGTGAGGGAGGGGCTCGCTCAACCCATCGATGGACCGGTAGCCGACGCCCTAACAACGGACCTTTACCCGTTCGCCACTGGAGCTTGCACTTTCAACGGTGAACTCAGGGGCATACAGTTCGAAGCCGACATAGAGCATCTCATTTATTACACCAAGGTCTTGGAGGAACCACCTGCCAGCTGGGCTGAGCTGTTCAGCGGGCCGATCAGCTACACCTTTCCGGCCGGCGGAGAGAACGGGCTGGTAAATGACAGCTTCCTGATCCAGTACATGGCTCAAGGCGGCCAACTCACCGACCAAGAAGGGAGGCCCGCCCTCGACAGTTCTCCCCTCCAGAGGGTGCTGCGCATGTATGATGCATTACGCATTTGGAACGTGAGCCCGCCAAAGATCCGGGAATTGTCCAGCCTCGAGGACTGCTGGAAGACGTACACCGAGGGCAACATCACGGTCAGTCACGTCAGTTCCTGGAGGTACCTGACCAGTCGCCCTGTCATGCAAGACACGAGCTTCGCTCCTATCCCCACAGAGACCGGGATCCCTGCGACCATGGCTCGAGGCTGGACCTTCGTGATCGTCACCGATTCGCCCTACCGCCAGGAAGCTGCTACGCGCTTGATAGAATGGCTCATGACCCCGCAGAACCTGGCCCAATGGAGCGAGGCGTCAAACCACCTGCCCGCCCGCCCTTCTGCCCTGCGGCTGACGGGTTGGCCTCTCGACTACACCAAGTTCCTGGATACCCAACTGGCCAACGCTTTCTACCGCCCCTCGACACCAGAGTTCGAGAGGATTGGCCGGGCCCTACAGGTAGCGGTGCAAGACGTCCTGTCTGGTGAGCAGACTCCTCGACAGGCGACGACGCAGGTCATGGAGAGTCTACAATAGACGACCCATGCCCATCCTCAGAGGTGCTCCCCACAGTGCCCTCGGTGCCCGCAGGCACCACAACGCCGGGGGCTGTGATGATTGGGGGCCACCTCGGCAGTGGTTAGATCGTGCCTCATGCTCTCCATCGTAGCCAGCAATTGCCGGCGAAGTCGAGCGGTGTACTCCACTGGGAACGTGGCCGTGGCGTACTTGAGGATACCGTAGGGAGGCATTCCCTCGAAGTTGTCCTCCACGAGCAGGCAGTAGGCAGCCAGTTGAAGGACGTCGGACAGATACGGTCTCCCGGCAGTGCGCCGCGGCTTCACCTCCACCGGTATGAGATGCTCTCCGCGGGCCACGACGTAGTCGGGCTTGCCTGCAAGTAGATAGCGCTGGGAAAACAGCGGACTGGGGCACTCTTGCCAGGCACCGGTGTCGTCGTAGACGATCCGCCCATGTGGAACACCTGTCTCCCGTCGCCAGTGCCCGGCGAGCCAGAGCACAAGCAGGCCTGCCGTCAGCAGTAAGACCCCGACACCGAGCAAGATCATGATCTGGGGCGTCACCTGCTCACCCCACCAGTCCGATGGCAAGCCACCAGATCACGGCAAGAAGACCCACTCCTACGCCGAGGAACACCAGGGCGTAACCTAGCCGCTCCAGCCGGTGTGAGATCACCACGGCACGGCCATGGCCCAGATGTTCCTCTTCTCCCATCGCCATCTGTTCCCTGTGTGCTGACGGGTATCCCAACACACTGGACAGCCACCAGCCGCGCGCACAGTAGGCATAGCTGCCTATCTCGCTGGCCCTCAGAACCCTACTTTTCCCCGAACCTGTCAAGGATCCTATCCTCGAATTCCCTCAAGGTGGCTTCCAGTCGCTGCTGGCGCACTGTCATGGTCAAATCACCCCTCGTCCTCTCCAGGACACCGCGTACCATGTCGGTCGTGCGCCGGAGGCCTCTGGTGATGGCATCGGGGTAATCCACGGTGACCAGAATCCCGTACACGTCGTCCATGATCCCCAGCAACTCCTCCCCCTTCACCAGCTCTCCCCGCCGGATGAGGTCCAGTATCGCCCGTCTCAGCTCACCCATGGCCTCGGCCAAACCATTGAGGTAGGCGGGGTAGTCGATCTCGAGATCACCAGGGCTCGGGAGAGGCTGCCCCGCAATGAACGCATAGGTTATGGAAGCCTCGGCATACTCTTTCAGGGCATCCTGCACATACCCCGCCTCATAGATAGCCATCTCATCCACCAGGTCCGAGCTGAACTGCTCCACCACGACCCGCCCTTCGTCCAGCATCTCCTTCGCCTTCTCGAACTCGCCCCGGTGAATGGCGCGGATCGTGTTCGCCGAATGGCGTATCAGTCGTCGCGAGAGTTCCAGCGCCTGCTCTCGAACTCGATGGCGAGCCTCCAATGCCTCCAAGGCCTCCGCAGCGATATCGTTTAGCCTGTCCACTTGCTTCCGACCCTCCTCTCTTCTTCGCGCCTAGTCCATAGACGCAAGGCACCTTCCGCGGGGTATCCACGCTGTCACGTCATACCCGTCCGCGATAGGCAGTCTCTCGAGCCAAGAATGTAGCCATAGGGACGAAGACACAACCATTCTAGCACAGGGGTGACCCAGCAACAAGGCAGGGTGTGGAGTCATTTCCTCCTCCCATCCGTGCACCCCATGATTCCATGGCGAGACGCCGCGGAGTACAACCTCCCCGCCCGGAGTTGGTGTCGCGCAATGTAGGAATCCCGAGCACGAACGGGCATAGCTCTGATTCCACGAGCTGAATAACATCGGCAGTATAGTGGCCACCAGGAAGCGGGGGGATGCTTCGTGACTTCGGTTCGACAGGGCAGAGGAGGTACGAGAAGGGCCGCGCTTCTTCTACGTCAGGGTTGTCCCGACAAAGGCATCAAGCTTAGTCCAGCCACCTCTGGGCGAACTACGCCACGCTGGCTACCACTCACACCGAGACGCTGTGAGGCTCCCGCAGGCCTGAGATCACCATAGTCGCAGTCCGGCCTAACTGGGCACCGTCGGGGAGCGCACTGTCGCCCTACCTCACCGTTATCAGTTCCCTGACGTCTTCGAAGACCCCCTGGCCGATGCCCTGCACATCCATGATCTCTTCGACGGTGCCGAACGGTCCGTGGGCCTGCCGAAAGTCGACGATAGACTGTGCCAGGGCGGGACCGATGCCAGGCAACCTCTCCAGTTCTGCGGCGCTTGCGGTGTTGATGTTGATCAGCCCTTCCCCAGAGCCACCTCTGCTGGTCGATGGCAGGTTCTCCTCACCGACCTCTGGGAAGTAGATCTGATCCTCGTCGTGAACCCTCTCAGCAAGGTTCACCCGGTCCAGGTCAGCGTTGACAGTCGGACCACCCGCGGCCTCCAGCGCATCCTGCACCCGGCTCTCCTCGGGGAGATAGTACACACCGGGGTTCAGCACCGTCCCTGTGACGTACACGGCCAGTTCAACTGGGCTAGGCACAGAGGTTAGCGAGGGCTCCACGATCTCAATGCGCTGCGTCACCGGGCGTCGCACATAGATGACCGCACCCGCGGACAAGAGAAGTACAGAGAGCACCCCCACGATGGGGACCCGGTAGCGCTCTACGGTGCCGGACATCATCAGTCTCGCATCATCAACTCGATGGGGAAGAGAGGCTCGATATCCACGGGAAGATCTGCCATACGCGCCAACGCCTCCTCCAGTGGCGGCGTGAGCACACCATAAGTGTCCAAGAACTCCCTGGCCTCGCTGTAGCTGCCGTCTGCCTGCAGCAGCAGTACCTTCCTCGCGAGTTCCCGAATGCCCTCCTCTACCCTCTCGTGGTCGACCGGGAACCTACCCGAGCTTCTGTCGTGCACCAAGCCAGCGCGTTCCAGAAGCCAATTGAGCTGCAGCAACCCGGCCCTACCATGGGCTTCGTCGATGCCAAAGCGGATCGATCGCAACAAGGTAACAGCATAGCTTACGCACGCCTTGCGAGCGTCGGATAGGACTCCCTTGTCTATAAGATGGAAGAAGCTGCACATGCCAACGAGATCCGCCTTGGCCTCCTCCAGGGTGGGGTATTGCTCCTTCAGCGCCAGGCTCACTGTCGTCCGTGATCCGTCCGGCGCGGTGACGAAGCCCGGCCCCATGCCGTGAGCCAGCTCGTGCATGAGCACAATGTTGAACACAGTGTCGAAATCCAGTAGCGACTGTTGCTCTTCCGCCAGAATCCTCCTCGCCGTGGGAACTGTGCCACCCCGGAACTTCGCCTCACCAACGTTCTTGAGCATCACCTTCTTGCTCCCCTTGACCTGCCTGACTTGCTCGTCGTTCGGGAGGATGAAGGCCGTGGTTTGTACGCCGGCCTTACCGTCGCCCGCGCAAAACGCTTGGCTGACAACGCTGATCGGAGAGCTCGCACCCCTTTCCATAGGTACATACTCGTCCGCGCCGGGGAGGTTTGCCTCCAGTTCCGGCACATATTGAACGAGTCTCTCCAACCTCTCGCTCTCCCGGGGGTCTTTGATGCCGACGTAGGCTTCGAAAGCCGCCTTGTATCCTAGCAGCCGGTCCTCGTACACCTCGTAGGGGCCAATGGTCACGTCGATGAGACTGTCCTCGATGTCCACCCAGTCCACATCGCTCTCGACGTACTGGTTGGTTCGGAAAGCCTCTGCCCTGCTTCTTAGGAATCGGGACAGGGACGGGTTGGCGCCTATCCCGGCAGCCTCCTCCAGCAACTTGGCCGCTGGTTCGAGGAACTCCTGATAGGCTTCGGAATAGGGCACCGCCACCAGCCTGTCGCCGTCACGCTTGATGGCGGTGTAGTAGCTGGCGAAGGCCTCCTCGTCTTCGGGATGACGCTCCAGCCAGTCCTTGAACTCGTCCTTGGTCAAGTCCGGGGGATAGAAGCCAGCCCCGAGGGGCTTCTCTTCTTCGCCCATGAAGAGCCTGTGCTCCTCGAGACGATCCCACGGGCCGAACATGATGCGAAAATAGTGCAGCAACTGCTTGTCCTCGTTCGTATGGGAGGACTCCAATCGGGCCAGCCACTCCGGATTCGACGGAGAAACCTGCCTGAGGAAGATGTCATCCATGAAGCGCGAGGCTTCCACAATCTTCCGGAGAACTCCCCTGTCGTCCTCGCTGAGCGGGCTTTCGTCGAAGGTCAGTTCGGTAGGAACGAACTGTGTTATCCTCTCCCCAATCGTCCTGCGCATAGCCTCTCCCAGCCTCCCCTGGCCACTGCGTACGCCCGTGGATATCAATCATTCTATCACTTGCCCATCGCAGCTTCAAGGTTTGCGCCACTCACACCGCGCTTCGCGGATGTTTGACAGGACCGCCATCACAGCGTACACTGATCTTGTCGAGGAGGTTCGCTGTTCTCTCTGAGGCTTCTGCCCTCAGGCGTTCAAAAGGATCAGGCGCGGCCCAGAGACCAAGCCTTCGAACGCAGGCGGCCGACGTAAGGTCCTTCACGTGCCAGCATTGAGGGCGGCGAACTCCTCGTCTTCTTCTCTTGGCCTCCCGCCAGCAGGCGGAGGACCAATCGCTCGCGGCGGCGACTATCCACCTGAAGACAGTTGGGTATGGACCTCATCTCACAGGTAGCTGACCTGAACCACCTGGCACAGGTGTTCAGCCACTATCAGCAGCGACACAGGAGTGGGTCTCGCAGGGGCCGGCTGCGTCCTGGGAGCGATGGGGAGACTCTCGTCCAGTTCGCCGACCAGCTGGACAGTAATCTGCACCTCATCAGCGACAGCCTGCTCGCTGGCCAGTATTCGTTCTCGCCCTTCGTCGAGAGGAGACTCACCCTCGCCGGCGGCACGGCCAGGACTTTCTCCACAGCAACGGTGAGAGACTCCATCGTCCAGAAGGCCCTGGCCCTGGTCGTGGAGCCGGAACTGGACTCGCTTCTGGTCGAGAACTGCTATTCCTTTCGCCTCGGCAAGGAAGCCCCGACTATTCACGACGCCATTACTTCCGTGGTCAGGTATCACGGCTCAGGCCGGTACTGGGTGGTCAAGGATGACATCAGCGCCTACTTCGACAATCTGGACCACGGCCTGCTCCTCGCTCGCCTGGAGGAGGCCCTTCCCTCCGACTTTCCAATAGTCTCCCTCTACCGCAGCTACGTGAAGGCTCCTCGCCTCACTGACGGAAGAATCGTGCCTCGCCAAAGAGGAGTGCCGCTGGGCAGCGTTCTGGCCAACTGCCTCTCCAACCTCTATCTAGCCCCGCTCGACAGAGTGATGCGGGAGGAAGGCCACCTCTACCTGCGTTATTGCGATGACCTCATCGTCTTTGCCGAGAGCCAGTCGGAGGCGCAAGAGGCTAGGGAGGCCATCGCTGACTTGGTGGCGAGGCTGGGACTGACTCTCAATTCGCGGAAGAGTTCGCTGTTGCCACCCGGCGGGCGCTTCGTTCATCTCGGATACGAGTTCGACGGACAACGGGTGAGAATAGGCGCACGTGCTCTGAACAAGTTCAAGGCCCGGATAAGGGGTGCCACCTCCCGGAAGTCTGGTGGCAGGCTTACCAGCAAGGCCCGTCACTCGGATGCGGGCAGAACGGTTCTCCGAGAGGTCATCGCGCAGGTCAACAAGGAGATCGGCGGCGACACACCCCGTAACTGGGCGCGCTACTTCGCCAGGTGCGACTTCGATGATCAGTTCCGAGCCCTGGACTTCTGGATCAGGGATCGCGTCCGAGCGGCCGTCACCAAGCGCTGGAACAAGGGGAATTATCGAGCGGTACCCACACCTCTCCTGCAGGAACTGGGCCTAAGGTCGCTGGTGGGAGAGTACTACACCTGGAGGAATCGCTGGCGTCACCGTGATCAAAGCCTCATCCAGGCCATTGCGAGGCTTGACCGCCTCCGCGACGTACTGGAATCCTACCGACAGCGGTACTACAAGCCTCTCCGAGGCACACATGACTTCCGCCCTGGGGCCGACGGCGTCACCCTGGAGCAGTTCATCTCCAACGAGACCTCCAATCTGCGACTCATCCAAGACCTCCTGCTCGGCGGCGGGTATCAGTTCACGCCCTTCATTGAGTACACTAGGGCCAAGAGAGCCCGCTCGGACGACAGGGTGATCTGCCGGGCCTCCCTAGCGGACACCGTTGTGCAGAAGGCTGTCGCTCAAGTCGTAGATCGGAAGCTCGATCACGTGCTCGGCGAGCAGTGCTATTCCTACCGTCGTGGCAGGAGTCAGTTCGGTGCCGTCGGCCAGGTCCTGGCCAGAGTTAATGCCAGGGCGGACTGGTGGGTAGTTAGATCCGACTTCAGTACCTTCCTCGATACCGTGAACCTCCCCATCCTGGTGTCCCAGCTGGAGGGACTTCTGGTCGACGAGCCATTGGTGTTGGACATGTACTTGAAATACCTCTACAATGGAAGGGTTCGTGATGGCAGGTTTCTGCCGCGTACCTCGGGTCTGCCCCGGGGTGGCATACTGACCCCGTTCTTGGCCAACCTGTATCTGACACCTCTCGATGACGCCATGGCAGGTGAGGGGTTTCACTACATCAGGTACGCTGATGACATCATCGTCCTCGCCGAGACGGAGCAGCGAGCTCGACAAGCCCTCGAGCGCATAGACCAGCTATCCAGCAAACTATACCTGATCCAAAGCCCGGAGAAGCGCGAGATTTTTCCCCCCGGAGAGGGGTTCGAGTTCCTGGGCTACCACATCAAGGGGGCCGAGGTGTCGATCAGGCCGTATGCCATAAACTCCTTGAAGAGACGCATCAGAAGGGTCACGGCCAAGCGGAAGTACCCGCAGTTGGATGCGAAGAGCCTATCCACAGAACAAGGGAGCGCGGCGCTTCAATCGATCATCGCCAGGGTGAACCGCACCTACGTCTACAGGGGCGGGAGCGACTGGGCCAGGCATTTCTGTCGGTGCACCAGCGACCGCCAACTTCGCGAGCTCGATGGCTGGATCGCCGATCGCATCAGGATGGCGGTAACCAAGAGGTGGGCCACCAAGAACCGTCGATTCATATCCTACCGGTTGCTGAGGGAGTTGGGCTGGCAACCACTGGTGCCCCTCTACTACCGGTGGCGAAGAGAGGTGTGGAGACAAGGAGCACGTAGTTCATAGCCCCTGCTGCCAGATATGGGCTGAAGCCCATGTACCTCGCCAGTTCTGGGCCAGGATGCGTGTCTGCCCTCGGGTACGGGTGCGTCCTGGTGGGGGAGCTGCGGCAATTCCATTGCCAAAGGGCACTACGGTGTCTGCTGGCAGCAGGGGCTGTCCCCTACTCTCCTGGACCCGGCTTCGCATCGGGTGGCAGGACAGGCTAAGGGGCTGCCACCTCTTGACACCTCGGGCAGATGTACGTGCCTCGACCCCCGACCACAATCCGCTCGATATCCGTCCCACAGCGAGGGCACGGCTCTCCACCCAGCCCGGAGACCAGCAGCCGTTCCTGCTGCCTGCCGTGGCTCCCATCCGGACGCACGTAGTCGGAGCGGCTCGTGCCCTGATGGGCTATGGCCTCCAGAAGCACCCCCCTGATGGCCTCATAGAGACGACCCAATTCCTCGACAGCCAGACTGTCTGCCCTCCGCCGAGGATGAATGTTCGCCCGAAACAGGGCCTCGTCCACGTAGATGTTGCCCAGACCGGCGATGAAGCGCTGATTCAGCAAGAGCGGCTTGACCGTCCCCCGACGGTTGCGGAAGAGGCTCCGGAATTCGGACAGGGAAAAATCCTGTTGCAGCGGCTCGGGCCCCAGGTCGCCCACGACCTCTTCCGGTCGTTCCACCAAGTAGAGGCGTGCGAACTTCCTCACGTCCACGAACCGCAGCTCCCTGCCGTCGTCTAGCTGAAAGGCAAGACGCGCATGAGGCCCCCAAGGCTCGGAGGCTCTCTTGAGCAGTAGGCTCCCAGTCATCCTCAGATGCGCCAGGAGGTGCTTGCCGCCGGAGAGCGTCAAGACCAGGAACTTTCCACGGCGACTCACCTTCTCGATGCGTTGTCCCACGATCTGCTCGCAGAAAGCGTCTGCCGAGGGGCGGTCGACGCACCCCTCCCAGGCCACCACAGCCCCCGTGATCGAGCGCCCGACCAACTCTTGGCGGAGGTCGCGGCTGATGGTCTCCACCTCTGGGAGTTCTGGCATCTCAGCTAGTGGCCTCCTTGCGGAAGGCGGCGTCCCAGCTGCCCTTGATCATACCCAGTCCCAGGGCAACCGCGCGTAGAAAGAGAAAACAGGGCGAGAGCAACCCGATCAGCACGTCGCTGCGCAAGGCCCTGACTGTGAAGGGCAAGGCGCTGAGCAGGAACAGCAGTGTTATCACCCCAGCAACCCACCAGACCGCCCATCTCAGAGGGGCCACGACCAGGAGGATAAGGAGAACCAAGACCAGCCCCATCTGCGCCTTCAAAGTCTGAGGCGTATGGGAGTCACGCACCGCCTTGGCAGGATGCCTTTGCAGGACCCTCACCTTCCAGTAGCCGATGTTGAACTTGCGCCCGAAGTACGCCCTCAGCGTCTCCGGATGCCGGTGGTAGACGATCGCTCTGGGATTGAACACCATCTTGTAGCCTCGTTCTGCCAGCCGGAAGGACAACTCCTGATCTTCAACAGAGGCGTCGGGATAGTCGGTGTCGAAACCTCCCTCGGTTAGAAAGATCTGACGCCGGTACCCTGCGGAGTAGGTGTCCACGAAATCTATCCACCTCTGCCTCGCCATCAATGCATAGCGCTCCTCGTACTCGCACTGAACGAAGCGCGGCATGATACCCCGTTGTCGAGTGCGATAGACCCCTTTCACGCCGGAGATCCCCGGGTCCTCGAACGGCCGCACCATCTCCTCTATCCAGTTCTCGTCGGGAACGCAGTCGGCGTCTGTGAAGAGTACTATCTGCCCATTTGATGCCGCGACCCCTCGGTTCCTGGCCGCCGCCGGTCCCTCGTGTGGCTGGTCTAGCAGTGTGACCTTATACCCTTGCACTACCTCGCGGGTATCGTCAGTGGACCCATCGTCCACGACGATCACCTCATACCGTTCCCGGGGCTCGCTCTGCGTCAGCAGGCTGTCGAGGCACGCGCCGATCGTCTGCCCGACGTTTCGAGCCGGGACAACTACCGAGACTTCCATCGGCCACCATCCACGTCTGCGGCCAGACGATACAAGGACAGATTCTCCTTCCACAAGCACACCAATCCCACGACCATGACGGGCAGCACCACGACGCCATGCAGCACCAAGCCAAAGGCCAGCGCCACGCTCTCCTCTACACCGAGGAGTGAGAGCGCCAGAAGGCAAAGATAGTGGAAGACACCGATGCGCGCCGGCGAGGTGGGCACCACCAGACCAAGGTGCACCATCGTGAGAACGAGGACTGACGCCAGCATGAGAGGGACCTCGATGTGCAGGGCCAGGAGAACAAAGTAGTTGGTCAGTCCAGCCAGGACCCAGATCGCTGCCGTCCAGATCAGGAGACGAGCCTGGACGCCCCATGCTCGAAGAGACCTGAGACCGTCACCCAGTGAGCTGACCCGCTCCCCCAACCTCAAGCTCCCCAGTACCGGCACAATCTGGCCCAACCTCTCTGAAGCTCTGATCACCCACCGCCTCGCACCAGTGAGTAGCAGTACCATCGCCAGCAAGGCGCCTGTCATCAACGCCGCCACGACGCCTGACAAGCGCAACCAAGGAGGCACAGGCATGAGCAGCAGAAGCATTCCCAGAAGCAGGAGGAGCGCGAGGCCATCGAATGTCTTTTCCACCACAATGGTGCCCAGCACAGACAGGGAGGGTCGTTTCTCTTTTTGGGCCACGAGATACGCGCGGGCCAATTCACCCAGGCGGGCGGGCAGCAGCAGATTGACAGTCTGACCGATCAGCAAAGCCGAGACGAGGGTGCTCAACCGCAGGCCCTCATGCGAGGGATAGAACAGCACCCTCCATCGCAGGGTTTTGGCCGCGACCGTTCCAGCCACCGTCAGCAGGCCCACGGCCACCCACCAGGGATTGGCGCCGGTCAGAGACCGTATCAGGGCCGAAGCGTCAACGCCTGCGACCGCCAGCGCCAGCAGTAGGACGCCGAGCGCCAGTCCGACACCTAGATACGTCCACCGCACTCCAACGCGGGCTGTCCCCACTCGCACCTCGCGGATCTCGCCATCACGGGCCGCCTTGACGTGGTCAGGAGAACCAAGACAAACAAGAATGATCCGTGCCCCATGCTTTCCTACTCTTTTGGAGGTCCACCGTCGCGCCGCACTTCGCCCGGCCTTTGGAACCAAGTGCTCCCACTAATGAGACACGACGTAGCTGCCATACGCCAGCCCCAACGGGGTTATCTGACCGGTGGCAGGATCGAAGAGGTTGCCGGTAGGATAGACCGTGTCGCTCAGGCTGTACCAGCACCAACGTTGTACGAGCCGATCATCGTCGGGGGGATAGCCAAGGTCCGGATCCGTGGCCGTCATCAAGAAGTCGAAGGTGGCATACATGAAGTCCCGGACTCTCTGGTGCGAGAATCCATACTCGGAGGGCATCACAATCCCATACTCAGTCACAATGAGGGCCTTCTCTCTCTCGCCTCTATCCTTCATCCACTGCCGAAAGTCCAAGATGTGCTGCCGGAAGATCTCCAAGCTATCGTGGTCCTCGATCTCGAACAGTCGCCCCTGATCCACGGAGATGCCTGGAGGGATATCCACGCCCCACGAGCCGCGCTCCTCACGCAGGACGAAATTGTGCACGTTCCACACGTCCACAGGCATCATCTGGCCGTAAAGGTCCCTGTAGGCGTCGAGGATCATGTCCAGGTACTGTAGTCGGAGTGGCGTGGCCTGGGAGACGCCTCCTATGGCCACCTGACAGGTGGGATCTGCCCCCTTCAAGGTGGTATAGACTTGATGATAGACCTGAGCGTATTCCTCAGGCGTGGAGTTGTCCTGCCAGAGCACATCAGGCTCGTTGCCAATCAGCCATAGAGACCCAGGGCTGCTGCGCACGATCTGTTCTAGATCGGCTCCGCTGGGCGACGCCTGTGCCCCGCGGACCCTGATCATCTGCACGAATTCCAGGTTCTGAGTAGGGGATGGATTAGGCTGAGCGCCCCAGGTCAAGTACCACCCCGCATGAAGTTGGCCGACATCGTATCGATCGACGGGCGGGATAGCCACACCGAAGCCGAACCTGTCCCTGGTGGAATAGAGAGACGGCAACGGGGTCACCACCGCAGATTGCGACGTGGATGGGGAGGCTTCCCCGTTGGTTTCCTCTGGCTCCGGTGTGGAAGTCGAGGTCACCACAGCCGTGGGAGAGGGAGCGCCAGACACCGCTGGCGGCTCCGCGGCCTCAGCCGCCGTGGGCACCAAACGCTCACGCGGAGTCGGAAGTTCGCCAGGCAGCCCCGGGCTGGCAGAAGCGCCCGCACGGCTGAGATCGGACTTGTACAAAACGATGAAGGCCGCCAGCAGAACAACAACCACAACGCACGCCACTATCAATAGCAGACGGCTTGTCCTCCTGAGAGCAAAGATAGTCAACACCAGCCCCAGGCCGAGTAGAAGAACGCCTCCCCCGAGACAGAGCAATGATCGCCAAGATGCGGGACCGGCTGGACCACTGGCGGCGGGAGCGGTGCCAACTGGCCAGGGTGTTACGATGGCTGACGTGGGCTTTACCACCTCTGGTGTGGCGGCGGGTGGCAACGACACGCTGATCGAGTAGTCCTCGGTCTCACCGTACGCGAAGGCGCCCCGTCCATCCCAATCATCGCCGGAGACCACCTCTGCGTAGCTCAGGCTGAAACGAGCCCATACTTGCCCGGTCAAGGGGCCCGTGGCAAGCACAATGGGCTCCATGGCAGAGAGCGCACCATCCGGCCAGGACGAAACGTCTATGGGCAGGTTGCGCACCGCCCACTCCGAGGCCACCGACCCTTCCGGGCAGTAGACCCGACCTGACCAGGACCCGTCACCATCCCAATCCACCAGGACGTTCAGATAGAGGAGATGCTGAGCATCGTAAGGGTGCTCGAGATCGTCCCTGTCCCCGACCGTGACTCCGACCTGAAGACTCTCTTGAGCGCAGGCCTGCAGCTCGCCGATGATCATGCCGTCATCGTATAGGTCGCGGTCAATCTGCCGTGAATCCGCCTCGGCATCCACAGCGGCGCCCAGCCACTCGAAGGAGATGAGGGAATGGCGAGCTCCGTCGCTGACCTTCAGGGAAGGGAATCCCGGATCCGGAGCGTCGCCGAAGTCCCAGGCTTCGCCTCCCGCCGGCTGAGTTGACACCCCGGTGGCGACAACGCTCTCGCCTGGGGCAGGGGTCAACGATGGCTCCACAGTGCGGGCAGTGGTAGATGTTGGTGCCGGCTGAGCCGTGCCGGTGGGCGCAAGCGGAGTAGGAGTATCCTGTACCACCTCGCCTGTCGGCGTGGAGGGTCTCGGACTCCGCGAAGGCGAAGTTGGGGTCCTGGTGGGCACCGTCTGGCGAAGCGGGTCCATCCACGGCGCTGCCCATGTCCCGCTGCTCGAGGAGAGGAGGGTGAGCACCAGCACGCCTGCCAGAGCAAAGACCAGCGCCGCTCTTCTCATTGCTCCACCTCAGAGGGGGGTTCGCGCGGGTTGATCAGGTGCCTCATCGGCGGAAAGTCACCTCGAATTCCCGATCCTGGCGGAGGTCGGTCTCGAACACCACACCGCCATTGGCCAGCGAACCCGCCTCAGACGCCGTGGAGACGACCGACGAACCGGGCGGCAGCTTGACCTCCACCCGGAGGGGGACAGCCAAGGTGCCCGGCTGCTTCTGCACTAACAGTCGATATGTCCTCGACACCTCCCCTTTCACTGCGGATGAAGGTTGCTGGTACTCAAAGACCATTTCCCGTCGCTCGCCGGGCGCCACCACGAAGAAAACCCCATAAACGCCCTTCCCTGCCTCTGCCGGCCCCACTTCGGTGGCCAGTAACGCGCCCTCCATCTCGCCCTGCCTCGCTCTCAGGCTACCCTCCGGCAGGGTCAATTGCGGGCCCTGTACCAGTTCGCTCCCCTCGGGAACGTAGATGCGGAGGTAGTTCCAGTAGCAGCCTTCCATCATCTCCCGATACGTCGGGGGGTACACCGATTCCTGTACACATCGCTCTGGACCACTGCCACTGCGGTTACGGTATGTGACCACTACCCGGCTGGTGATGCGGCCTTCGTCCTCGATCGACACCTGGTACTCCACAGTGCTCTCCACATTGGGGTTTACTTTGTTGAACCCCATGTTGGTGTCGACCACCATCAGGAAATCACCCTCGCTCTCGATGATGGCGCCGTCCCAGCTATGCTCGCTCATGATCTCGCTGATTGTCGGATCCACAACGTAGACCAGGATATGCTTCTCCCTAAATCCCTTGAGAAGGGCGCTCGCCAGTCGGCTGGGGTCTACGGATCCGACGTCCGTCTCTAGTTTGGCCATCATGGCCCCGAGCAACTCACCCATGAAATCCTTGCGATGAGCCCACCAGTCGCCGGTCTGCCCTTCCCCCGTCGGAGAAGCCCAGTGCTCTTGCATCAATCCCAGAACATTGGCCCCTGTGACCTCCTGATCGTACTCCTCGAGCGCAATAGGCTCCAGCGCCCCCACGAGTGACTGCATCGCTGTTAGGTCCACAGCGATCACGCCGTCGACCAACACCCCCTGGTCCAGTTCATACAGGTCTCGTGCCACCCGCGCGCTCGTGGGGAAGTCGGCATACCAGTTGGCGTCTCTTAGTAGCCAGATCTGGGAAAGCATGTACCGCTCCAGGGCTTCAGGGGCATCGGGGTGAGGTTGGGAGAGGTCGTCGACAGCGTAGCTGTCCCGGAAATCGAACTGCACGACCTTTCCATCGGCGACGCCCAACAGCGCCACGCTGCTGATGAATCCGCCCGTGGCCCGGAGTTCATGCTCGTTCTGCGCAAGCAGGAGATACGTGCGGGGTCCGTCAACTCCGAGTAGATACGGAGCCACCAGCAGTCCCTCCACCCCAGTCTCCAACACAGGAAGGTAGCGGTCCAGCCGGCCCAGGAGTTGGTCCAGTTTGGGGGAGAGCCGTCCCTCGTCGATTCGCTGTCGCAGTTTTCCCACCCTATCCAGTTCCATCTGGGCCGCCAAAAAGTGAGGCTGCCCCTCCGACACAGCTATCGCCACCGCCTCTCCCACGCCAGTCCCTGGGGAGAAGTCCCCGGAGTCACCGAGGAGGGGAAGCAATGGCTCAAGGCCATCGAACACCAGGTCGCCAGCCACCGATACGCCTATCCCCATCTCCAAGAGGTTCGCCCCTGCAGCTACGTCTCCACCGACGAGCGGAAGCCAGCCTAGATACGGCGCTATGACCAAAGCCGGGCCTAGCTCGGCCTTCAGGCCCTTGAGCTCGATCCCTACCTGGACCAGTTCGTCGTGCACGGCCCCCAGTTCTTCCGCTTGCAGACTGTACAGTAGCTCCGCGTCTCCTCGGGCCTCCAGGCTGTGCAAGTGCTGCCGTAGAGACTCCACATGGCTCATCACGCGGACATACTTGGTGAGTCCGAACAGCACTGTACAGACCACCACAGTCAGCAGTGCGAGGGCGATGGCCGCAACTCTTGTTCGTCGGGACATAGAGTCCTCCCCAGAAGAATTGGCCCGCTACGGAACGCTGCGAAGATGGACGGAGTGGCACAAGCCAATCGCCAAGTATACCACACGCAGACTGACGGGACAATGGCCTGATGGCGCTGCGCGACGGCGGTCTCGTGGAGCCGGGGCAGAGCGAATGCGGTCAACTGCGACCCACGACTGGGCAGTCGGTCCCGCCTCTTTGTGTAACATAAGTTTGGATGGTAGAATATAGATACATCACCCACGAGCCTACAGAGATGGCGTCCAAGGCACGCACAGCCCTCGCTTGTTCACTGCTCCTACTGCTGCTACTCTTGGCCCTGAACAGAGATTCTCTGCATCCGGCCGACTACTTCGGCTATCGCACAGATCCCCTCACTGGACCCCACAAATTCGATTGGAGCGCCTACGAGGCGCGGACAATCTGGGAGAAGCTCACCAGCCAAGCGTTTGGGATCGATGAACCTCACGTCTTGGATGACGAGGAGCAGGTCCGCACCGTGCGAGAGTACTTCGCCGTGGTGCAGGAGATCGGTCGGCTGGAAGGCGAGATCGCCATCGAGAGAGCAGAGGAAGGGGAGGCGGCAGACACAGCAAGCCTTCAAGCTCAGTTAGAGGAGGTGAGGGCAGAGCGCCTGCGGTCCGAGAACCTCGTGGAGAACATCATCCGTCACCAGGCGGAACAGGTTCTCCTTTCCCAAGGGATCACCCTACGTCTTCCTCTCCTTCAGGGCCGGGTGATGCCGCCAGTGGAGTTCGAATTCCAGTCCTCGCCAGACTTCCTGGTCATATCTAGGCGAGACAGGATAGAACGGATAGCAAGCGTCTCCCTCCAACCGGGCCTGAGCCTGGAGCGCATAGAGGAGATCGAGGACTATACGGACCAGTTTGATGTCTCCTCCCTGGTGGTCCCCACTGGAGGCGTGGGCGCATACCCCACGGTCATCGTGGAGAACACCTCTCTGGATTTCGCCATCAGAGTGGTCATCCATGAATGGACTCACAACTATCTGTTCTTCCACCCCCTCGGACAGCACTACGCGGACAGTCAGGAACTGACGAGCATAAATGAGACTGTCGCCAGCATGGTGGAAGACGAGCTTTCTCTGCAGCTGGCGAGGCGCTACTATCCCGATATCTACCAAGGAAGGATGGCGGCCCTGGCCCACGAGCCGTCAGGCCCTTCGGAGCAGGTGCACGAGGACGAGTTCAGCTTCAACGCCCAAATGCGCAAGACCAGGCTCCGCGTAGAGGAACTACTGGCAGCGGGCAAGGTGGAAGAAGCGGAAGCCTACATGGAGCAGAGAAGGCAGAAACTGGTGGAGATGGGATACTACATCCGTAAACTGAACCAGGCCTATTTCGCGTTCTATGGTTCCTATGCCGCTGGAAAGGGCTGGGCCGCCGAGACCAATCCCATCGGGGAGCAAATGCACAGCCTGAGAGAGAGAAGCCCCTCCCTGGCCGACTTCCTGTTTACCGTGGCCCGCATGAGCACCTACCAAGATCTGCAGGACGAACTGACTGAAGGATAGGCCATTCCCGATATGGCGAAGGAGTCCTGCCAGTCTCTGTCGCTATTCGACGTACCAGCCCAGCCCTAGTGTGCCCGGCCCCACGTGAGTGCCAATGGCGGGAGTCAACTCCGTGAGGTAGAACTCGGCAGGCTGGAAGCGTGACAAGACTTGCTGCTTCAGCTCAAGTGCCTCGTCCGCTCTGTCGGCGTGAGCCACAGCGGCATGAAGCACCCCGTTGGAGCGATCCTCCTGCAGCCTCTGGGCCATTATCTCCAGCATCCTCTCTGTGGCTCTGCACTTTGACCTCACCCTCTCCAGAGGGTTGACCTCTCCATCGCACAAGTGCAACAACGGCTTGATATTGAGAGCCGTGCCGAGCATCGCCGACGCACCTCCGATCCGACCCCCCATGTGCAGGTACTTCAGCGTATCCACCACGAAGATCACGTTGATCTTGGGAATCAGCTGTTGGGCCGCGGCCACCACCTCGGGGAGGCTCTTGTCCAGCCGAGCCGCCCGGGCAGCAGCCAGGACAACGAACCCCAGCCCTAGACTTGCAGAACGCGAGTCTATCACCTCGATGGGGACGTGGTTCACCAGCTCCCGGGCAGCCAGGGCGGACTTGATCGTCCCGCTGAGCAGTTCAGAAAGGGGGATGGAGACGATCGCGTCCGCCTCCTCACTTAGCCCGGAGTAGACTTCGAAGAAGTCACCCGTCGAGGGCTGTGACGTTGTGGGCAATTCGGAAACTGCCCCCAACAACTCGTAGAAGCGCGAGGGCTCAACATCTACGCCATCCCTGAGGGTCTGATCCTCGAAGATCACCTTCAAGGGGACGATGCGGATGCCATACTGGTGCTGAGCCTCCAATGGCAGGTTTGCGCCGCTGTCGGTCACCACGGCTACTCTGGTCACGAGTCTCCTCCCCGGGCCTCAGTCTACCGAGGCAGTCCTAATAAAACAAAACAATTATGCAAAAAAAGCAGCCTACGGCAAACGGGTCTCTCAGATCTTCTCACCCTCCACAGTCCTCACAACCTCCAAGAAGAACTCGGAGAGAGCCCTCTTGCTCTCGGCGCTCAACCTGCTCAGATCGTCTTGATACCTCTCGACATGCGAAAGCAGCCTGCTCGTGAGGCCCCCATCACCACCCTCGGCAACGAACAGGCCGAGTGGTAGCCCGGCGAGCGCAGCCAGCCCAGATTCGCCTGCTGCCAACAGCTTGCCCACCTCTCGCAGCAGCCGGGCTCTGGTCTCTCCTCCCAGCTGGCACACCTGGAGCACAATAGCCGTGATCACCTCAGTGCTGTGCAGCATGGGGGATCTGCGGTCCGGGATGCGGGAGATAAGCTCGTCCAACATCTCATCGTACCCATCCTTCCGCTTTCGCAGGCCATGAAGGATCTTCTCCTTTAGATCCTCCCACTCCCTGCGCTCGCCCTCCTCAGCGAAGGGACGGGTCAAGAGAGCCTTCGTCATTTGTGTCGGATAGAACACAACTGTGGAACGGCCGGGCCCACGCCGCTTCTTGGGCAGGAGGTATTGTGATGCCACGAGCCCCTTTCGCTTCAGCAAGCGCAGCATGTCGTAGGCCGAGATGTTGCTTACCCTCAGCTTCTGTGCCACGACGGAGTAGTGCAGAGGTGCTTTCACCTCCCGGTATAACTCCCAGAACTGCTCCAGAAACGCCTGCTGGCGCTCAGTCATGGACATTGAAGTCCTCCCTGCATTTGTCATGATACAGTAACTCGCACCCTTTGTCAAGCCCAGGCGCCGCGAACCTTCGAGGAATGCATCAGCTGCCCTTGCGCCGCGGTGCCAATCCGGCTGCGACGGGCCTCTGGTTGACTTGACAGCAAAAGTATGTTAGTATCAGTGCGGGAGGTTAACAAAATGCCAGATAAAGAAGACACCATTACATCACTGTTGGACGAGAAGAGACTCTTCCCTCCTTCGGAGGAGTTCCGATCCCAGGCCAATATCAAGAGCTTGGATGAGTACCATGCCCTGGTCAAGGAGGCTGAGAAAGACCTGGAAGGCTTCTGGGCCAGACAGGCCGAGGAGCACCTGGACTGGTACAAGAAGTGGGATAAGGTCCTCTCCGGTGATGCCCCCTTCTGGAGATGGTTCGCCGGTAGCCAGATCAACGCTTCCTACAACTGCCTCGACCGCCACCTTCTTACCCACCGCCGCACCAAAACCGCCCTCATCTGGGAAGGCGAACCCGAGGGCGAAAGCAGATCCTTCACCTACGAACAACTCCACCACGAGGTCTGCAAGTTCGCCAACGTCCTCAAATCCCTCGGCGTCTCCAAAGGCGATAGGGTCTGCCTCTACCTGCCCATGATCCCTGAACTCCCCATCGCCATGCTCGCCTGCGCCAGAATCGGCGCCATCCATTCCATCGTCTTCGGCGGCTTCTCCGCCGAATCCCTCAAAGACCGTATCCTTGACGCCGAAGCTAAACTCCTCGTCACCAGCGACGGCTCCTACCGCCGCGGCAGCATCACCCCCCTCAAAGCCAGCGCCGATTCCATCCTCGACGATTGCCCCTCCACCGAGAACGTGATCGTAGTCAACCGCACCGGCGCTGACATCCCCTGGACCCAAGGCCGTGACCACTGGTGGAACGACCTCATGGCCAACGCCTCTCCAGAGTGCGAACCAGAGGTCATGAACGGAGACGACATCCTCTTTATCCTCTACACCAGCGGCACCACCGGCAAACCTAAGGGCGTCGTCCATAACACCGCGGGTTTCCTGCTCTATACCGCCGTGACTATGAAGTGGATCTTCGACGTCAAAGACCAGGACATCTACTGGTGCACCGCCGACATCGGCTGGGTCACCGGTCACTCCTACATCGTCTATGGACCCCTCGCTGTCGGAGCCACCAGCCTCATGTTCGAAGGCGTCCCCAACTACCCACAGCCAGATCGCTTCTGGGAAATCGTCGAAAAACACAAGGTCTCTATCTTCTACACCGCACCTACCGCCATCAGGGCCATCGCCCGCGACGGCGACGACTGGCCAGCCAACAGGGACCTCAGCTCCTTGCGACTCCTGGGCACCGTCGGCGAACCCATCAACCCCGAAGCCTGGATGTGGTACTACACCAACATCGGCCACGAAAACTGCCCCATCGTCGATACCTACTGGCAAACCGAAACCGGCGGCGTCGTCATCACACCACTCCCAGGCGCTATCGACCTCAAACCCGGCTCGGCCACCAGACCCTTCCCAGGCATCTTCGCCGAAGTCGTACGCGACGACGGTTCCCGCTGCTCACCCAACGAGGGCGGCTACCTCATCGTCAAGAAACCCTGGCCCGGGTTCATGATGACCATCTACAAGGAACCACAACGCTTCATAGACACCTACTTCACCCGCTTCCCCAGCCGGGGAATGGTCTACTTCACCGGCGACGGCGCCAGACAAGACGAAGATGACTACTTCTGGCTCATGGGTAGAGTCGACGACGTCATCAATGTCTCCGGCCACCGCATCGGTACCATGGAAGTGGAAAGCGCCCTCGTCAGCCACCCCCTGGTCACCGAGGCCGCCGTCGTCCCCTTCCCCCATGAGATCAAAGGCCAGGCCCTCTATGCCTTCGTCACCCTCATCGGCGGTCAGAAACCCAGCGAGGAACTCCGCAAAGAACTGGGCAAGCACGTCGGCAAAGAGATCGGCCCCATCGCCAGACCAGACAAGATACAGTTCGCCGATGCCCTCCCCAAGACCAGATCCGGCAAGATCATGAGACGGATCCTCAAGGCCATCGCCGAAGGCAAAGAAGAACTGGGCGATACCACCACCCTCGCCGATCCGTCTGTGGTCGACGAACTGGTGAAAGATAGACAGTAAGACGCGGTTCTCCTCGGCTGGCAGCAC
>Ga0307379_10001487_pt1 | contig 37068 bp, 29 predicted proteins | sample UN2MG_FD_202237 | JGI IMG/M metagenome (GOLD analysis project Ga0307379, IMG submission 202237) | Soil microbial communities from Risofladan, Vaasa, Finland - UN-2 | ecosystem: Environmental > Terrestrial > Soil > Coastal area > Acid sulfate soil | place: Finland: Risofladan, Vaasa | collected...
GCCAAGACGCCAAGAACGCCAAACGCGATGTTTTTGTTAAATTCTCAAGCCGGCCTCCCGGCAATTTGATCCTTCTTGGCGTTCCCTTCGACGGGTTCGCCAAGCGGGTTGGAGTCAGAGCGATGCAACTTTTTCCGAAGCTTGCCGCCAAGAAACATCCGGTTTTACTTGGCGAACCTTGGCGCTCTTGGTGTCTTGGCGTTTTTCTTGATGTCTATTTTGGACAAGGGTGGTCCTGAATATCCCCGGCATCCTGGTTGCTCATCCGTCGGCGCAGGCGTCGCAGCGGGCGCATTTTCCCGGACGGCAGGGGGGCGATGGCTGCTCCTCCTCCGCTTTCACGGCGTCGTCCCATAAATATTGCTTGCTCACTCCGTGCCCGATGAAGTCCCAGGGCAGAATCTCATCGCGCGCGCGTTCGCGGTGCAGGTACCAGGCGGCGGGCGGGGCGAGCCCGGTCCCGGCCCGGAAATGCCGCGACAGTACGTCATTGCCGGTCACGGCCTCGGCCATCACCCGCCCGGTGCGGCGGTCGCCGCGCGCGATCATGCCCTGAAACAGGGCCTCGCGAACCGGCGTGCCGGAGACGCTCACGCCCCCGATCTTTTTCAGCGCTCGTTGCAGGAGTGCGAGCTTTTCCTTGAGCGCGGCCTTTTCCTGCATGGGCCGCCATTGGAAAGGCGTGCCCGGCTTGGGCACGAACGGATTGATCGAGATCTGCAGTTTACCGGGCCATTTCCTGGTTCCCGCGCCCTTGGCCAAGAACGCGCGCATCATGGCGATGAGGGGCACCATGGCCTCGACGTCCTCCCTGGTTTCCGTGGGCAGGCCGACCTGGAAGTAGAGTTTGACGCGGCCGAGTCCCGACTCGCCGATCATCTCCATGGCCCTTGCGATCATGCGGTCGGTAAAGGGCTTGCCGATGACGCGGCGCAGCCGCTCGGCGCCGGTCTCCGGCGCCAGCGTGATGGTGCGCAGCCCGCAGTCCTTGATGTCGGCCAGGATTTCCGAGGTGATCTGGTCGAGGCGGAGGCTGGCCAGGGAATGGGTGCGGCCCTGGGCGCGCACCCAGGAGCGGATGCGGGCGAACTCCGGATGGTCGGTCACCGACGCCGCGACCAAGCCGGCGCGGGAGCGCAGCTCGAAGCCCTTCTCCAGCGCGGCCTCCACCGCCTGGGCCCCGGTCCAGCGCGGCGGCCGATAGATGTACGCGGCGGCGCAGAAGCGGCAGGCCTGCACGCACCCGCGTCCGAGCTCGACGAGCGCCATGTCGCCGAACTCGGCGGCCTCGCTGAAGACGCGGGTGCAGGCCGGGCCCTGCGACAGGTCCTTTTTAATCGTGCGCCGGATCGTGGCGGGAGCGTCGGGATGGAGCGCGCGGCGGAGGGCGATGGTCCCGTCGCCGTTATAGCTGACGTCGTAGAACGACGGGATGTAAACGCCGGGCGCCCGCGCCAGCGCGGCGAGCAGCTCCGGCCGCGCCCGTTCCCGGGCCGCGCGGTAGGCGGAGAGCAATGGGGGAATGATGGCTTCGCCCTCGCCCACCGCGATGACGTCGGCGAATGGCGCGAGCGGCTCCGGGTTCAGAAACGCCATGACCCCGCCCACGAGCACTAATGGGGAATTTTTTTGGCGGCGCTTTTCCGGGCTGAGCGGCACTCCGGACTGGTGGAGCATCATGGCGAGGTTCATGAGGTCGGCCTCGTAGGAGATGGAGAAGGCGATGATCTCGAATTCGCGGAGCGGGAGCCCGGACTCGATGGTGAGCGGCCGGCCGCGTGAATCGAGCATGGCGCGCTCGCAGGCCACGTCGTCTTCCAGGTTGAACAGGTGATAGGCCTGGTGGAAGCCGAGGTTGCCCATGGCGAGCTCATAGGCGTTGGGATAGCACAGCGCGATCCGGATGCGGCCGTGATGCGGCTTCCGGATGACTCCGATTTCCCCGGCGGCCGGGCCTCCCTGTCCCCGCCCGCCGCGCAACAGCCGCTTGAACCCGCTCCGCCTCTTTTGACCGGCCATTATCTTAAGGGTAGCACGCTTCGGGCGGTTGATGAACAGCGGATGGCGCGGGGTCACTGGGCCGCGAGCCGGGCGAAGATCTCGGCCGCGCGGTCCTGGTTCACAATGCCTAACACGCAGGGCCTGGCGATCTCGATGAAATTTTTCGAGAGCCGAATATGGGGATGGTGGTCGAGCATCTTGAGCCCGAGCTCGGACATGGCCTCGCCCACGCCCTCGTCCGCACCCGGGATGAAGCCGCGACGGCCTCAAGCGAATTGATTTTTCATCCGCTCGATTAAACTCCGCGACTCCGCGGGAATTATTGCCTTTACCGGTCTATTGTACTATATTTAAATAAATGCGGCGACATCAATCGGCCCCGGGGCGGTCCCCGCCCCGGGTGCCGCGGGCGGGCCGAAACCAAACTCATGGAGCGATCTAAGTCTATTTTGACGCGCGATCCGGCGCTCGACATTCTACGGGTCTTGGCCCTTTTTCTCATGGCCGCCATCCATTATTCGAAGGACGTCCCTGCCTCGCACGAAGTCAGCCGGGTCTTGATATTCATCGGCCAATCCGCCCCTGCCTTCTTCTTTTTCGCCTTCGGCATAACCTTTGATCGCTTCCTGGCCAAGAACGCCCGTGAAAAATTCCAGCTCCACGTGCTGTTCTTATACGTGGCCCTCATGCATAACATCTTTACAAAATCGTTGTTCCGCTTCGAATTCCTGGCCGTGCTTTGTTTATGGCGGGTAATCTTGTCCCTGCTCGAGGCGCGGAGCAAGCGCTCGAATCGTTTTTATCTTTTAATTTGTGCCGCCGCGTTCCTGGCGCCGGCGGTAAATCCCCCGGAATTTTATCTTGCTCTGGCCTCCTGGTTGGCCAAGGGTCTTACCTTCAGATTTACGCCGGTGCTGTGGAGCGTATTCGTGCTGATGGGGCTGGTTTACTCCAGGACCGGAAGTTCCAGAGTCCGTTCCGCCTATGCCGCACTGCTGCTCGCCCTTTCCGCGATATTTTATTTTCTCGACCTGGCTGTCGGTTATGATTATTTCAAATTTTCTAAAGAACCTCTGACCACCCCTTACGTGGTCTTCTTCTGCGCGATGAATGTTTTGTTGCTGGAAGGCTTGCGCGTCAGGCTGCCTCGATTTTTGCAAAGGCCCCGGGTGTCGCGCCTGATGGTATTCATTTCCAAAAACCTGTTATTGGGCACGGTCCTCCATTACGTGCCGTTAATTTTCATGGCGAATATCCTGGCCATATTGGTCGAGAAAAAATACCAGTTCCTTCCCTCGATCGAGCGCTATGATTATGGTTATATTGCGGCCGGCTCCTTGCTGATGATATCGGCCACCGTCATCCTCCTGGCCCTGATCCCCCGGATGTGGCGACTGATCACGCCGAGGTTGTTGTCGCTGAAATTCACCCCACAATACCACGCCGGCGCCGTTGCTTTGATCGCCTCCGCCACGGTGCTCATGCGCTTTAGAAAATTGGGGCCTTGGGATACCGCCTTTCAACAATGGGCCCAGTTGCATCTGCCCCATGTCCCCTTCGTCCTGCTCCAAAAAGGGATCACGTTGTACCCGTTATTCATCATGATATATCTGACTCTCGCGATGATGGAGTATCGCTTCGTGGCGAAAAGTCCCGAGCCCGGGCCGAGGGTGCTGGCAGGCGCGCCGGAACTTCCTTCCTGAAATTCCGGCGCCGGCCCCCGCATGAGCGGAGCGGGCCGGAGGGAGCAGGTCAGAGGAATTGATGATCCAAGAGCATCCGCCGGGATCTTCCGTCTTGTCCATCGCGCCCGCGGGCAACATCTTTGTTTTGCTCATCGAGCCGGCATCATCGCCAGCGCCAGATGCGAGGGGTGCTCCGCGTCGTGGCAGATGGTTTGGTGCGCTACCCGGGGATCGCCGGGCACACCGCCCAGGTTCGTATTGCGCTCGCAGCGGGGGAAGTTGGAGGAGCTGACTTCCCCCGCAGGCGGTGGCCCTGCAAAAACACGTTCGAGGTGCACCACGGGTCATTGGTGTATTCGTAGACCTGGCCCGGCTCGATCAGCGCGGGCTTATCGCGTCCATCCCGGAAGCGCGCGCGGATGATGCCGTCGTTGATGAGCACGGCCTGTCCGTCCGGGTACAGGTCCACCAGCTTGGCCGTGAAGTCCGTGTCCTGGGCCGAGCTCGCGGCATAGATCACGGCTGAGAGCGGGCCTGTAACTTCCAGGTCGGCCTTCAACACCTCGGAGGTGTACACCAGCACGTCGGCGCGCTCTTCCCCGTCGTTCTGCGCGATGGACCCGGAAGGCGGGAGCAGCTTGCCGCCGCCGCGGGTGGGGACCGGGGCGTCGGGGTCGTAATCGAATTTATCGGGCGGCTCCGCTCCCGGCTCGTCCCAAGACGCCGCGCCGTCGCCGCGCGCCGAATTGACCGCGCCCGCCGAGTGCAGGTATAAATTCGTCAACCGGGTCCGCGCAGCATCCGAACGGGGCGGTTGCGCACGACGACAAGGCCGCGCCCGCCACGCCCTCGGCCGTACCCGGGATGAAGCCGCGACGGCCTATAGCGAATTGATTTTTCATCCGCTCGATTAAACTCTGCGCGAATTTTGCCTTTCCAGGCCTATTTTACTATATTTAGATAAATGCGGCGATAATAATCGGTCCCGGGGCGGTCCCCGCCCCTGGCGCCGCGGGCGGGCCGAAACCAAACTCATGGAGCGATCTAAGTCTATTTTGACGCGCGATCCGGCGCTGGACATTTTGAGGGTCTTGGCCCTTTTCCTCATGATCGCCATCCACTATTCAAGGTCCATTCCCGCCACGCACGAAGTCAGCCGGGTTTTGAAATTTATCGGCGAATCCGCCCCCGCTTTCTTCTTTTTCGCGTTCGGCATGACCTTTGATCGCTTCCTCGCCAAGAGCACCCATGAAAAATTCCGGCTGCACCTGCTGTTTTTATACGTGGCCATCATCCATAACATCTACGTAAAGTGGGTGTTCCGCCTCGATTTCCTGTTCCTGCTTTGGTTATGGCGGGTAGTCTTGTCGCTCCTTGAAGTGCGGAGCCGGCGCTCGAATAGTTTTTATCTTTTGATCTGCACCGTGGTGCTCGTGGCGCCCGCGTTAAATCCCCCGGAATTTTATCTCGACCTGACCTCCTGGTTGGCCAAGGGAATCACCTTCAGATTTACGCCGCTGAAGTGGGGTGTATTCGTGCTGATGGGGCTGGTTTATTCCAGGACCGGAAGCTCCCGGGCCCGCTCCGCCTATGCCGTGGCGCTGCTTGCTCTTTCCGCGACATTTTATTTCCTCAACCGGGCCGGCGGGTATGATGATTTCGAATTTTCCAAAGATTCTACGAGCACCCCCTACGTGGTCTTTTTCTGCGCGGCGAATTTTTTGCTGCTGCAAGGCCTGCGCATCAGAGTGCCTCGATTTTTGCAAAGGCCCCGGGTGTCGCGCCTGACCGTATATACCTCCAAAAACCTGTTATTGGGCACGGTCGTCCATTTTTTGCCGACAACCATCATGGTGAACATCGCGGCCATATTGGTTGAAAAAAAATACCAGTTCCTTCCCGCAATCGAGCGCTATGATTATGTTTATATTGTGGCCGGGTCCTTGCTGGCGATAGTGGTCACGCTCATCCTCCTGGCCCTGACCAACCGGATGTGGCGCCTGATTACGCCGAGGATAGTTTCGCTTAAATTCACTCCCCGATACCACGCCGGCGCCGTGGCCCTGATCGCCTCCGCCCTGGTGCTCATGCTCTTGAGAAAGGCGGGGCCTTGGGATGTTGCGTTTCAGCAATGGGCCCATTTGTATCTGCCCCATGTCGCCTTCGTCCTGCTCCAAAAAGGGATCATCTTGTACCCGATCTTCATCATGATATATCTGACGCTCGCGATGATGGAGTATCGCTTTGCCGCGAAAAAACAAGGGCCCGAGCCCGGGGCGCGAGCAAGCGCGCCGGAACTCCCCACCTGAAATTCCGGCTCCGGCCCCGGCGTGAGCGGAGCAGGCAGGAGCGAACGGATCATATGAATTGATGCTCCATGAGCATCCGCCGGGATCTTCCGTCTTGTCAATCGCGCCCGCGGGCAACGTCTCGGTTTTGCTCATTGAGCCGGTATCACCGGCAGCACCACGTGCGAGGGCCGCGCGGCATCGTGGTAAATGGCCTGATGAGCGATAAGCGGATCGCCGGCGCCTTCATCCGTCGGTGGACGTGAACTGCGGGTAGAGGCAGGTCATGTCCGGCGAGTCCGCCACCATCCACTGCGTCCGGCCCAGGAAGCTCTCGCCCCACGCCCCCATCTTGCCGTTGTACCACGGCTGCTCCTTGATCCAGGCGATCATGTCCCAGCCGTCGTCATGGTCCGAGATCACGGAGATGAAGTTTTTGCCCTCGCTCTCGCCGGAGCCGCGCGTGTCCTGGATCACGAACACGTAGCCGTTGCCCGCCAGGATGTAGCCGACCGCGCCCCACTGCTTCTTCTCGTAGGGCAGGCGGCAGGTGATGGTCGGATGCCTGCCCTCGGGAAGCGGCATGTACACGACGGTGGCGAGCTTGAGCCCGTCGCGCATCGGCACCATGATGTTCTTCGTCACCTTGACCCGGTGACCGCCGGTCCGGATGCCGATGACCTTCGCCGCGACCCGGGTGGCCCGCTCCGCGCTCGGACCCTCGAACTTGCCGAGCAGCGACACCGGATCAATCTGGCCGCAGCCCGCAACCACTATTAGCCCCAGCGCGAGGACCATGACTCTGATCAGTTCCGCCCTCTTCATCCCCCCCTCCTTTGCCGTCCTTCATAACCAGGCTCGCCGCGTACCCCACGATGATCACCGCGAAACAGCCGAGCACGCCGACCATGATCGGGTGCCAGGGAAAGCTGAGGCCGCTGTCCGCCGGCAGGACCTTGGCCCAGGTCAGGCTGCCCCACGCCGTAACGATAAAGCCCGCGCCGATGCCCGCGATCACGCCGCGCGCGTGCGAGCGCTTCACCACGAGCGCCAGGAAGAAGACGCCGGTCACGGCCCCCAGCACGATCGAGACGATGCTGAAATAAAATTGCAGGAACGTGCCCACCTTGATCATGGCGATGGCGATCACGATGCCGAGGCACCCCCAAAACAGCGTGAGCAGGCGCGCCACGGCAAAGGCCCGCGCCTCCGCGACGCCCGGCCGCAGGAACCGCCGGTAAACGTCGGTCACGAACAGCGTGCTCGAGGCGTTCATGCTGGAATCGAGCGTGCTCATGGCCGCGCCGAACAGGCCCGCCAGCAGAAGCCCGGAAACGCCGGGCGGCAGCCGGGCCGCGATGAAGTGGGGGAAGATCTTGTCGGGCTTGCCCTCAAGGATAAAGGCCTGGACCGCGGGATCGGGATGGTGCTGGTAGAACACGTACAAACACGTGCCCACCAGCAAAAACAGCGCCCATGTCGGCACGCTGAGCAGGCTGCCCAGCAGAGCCGCCTTCTTCGCCTCATGATCCGAGGCCGCGCACTGGTAGCGCTGCACCTGGTTCTGGTTGCCGGCAAGGAAGTAGAAGTAGTTGGTGAGCCCGGACAGCGCGAGGACGTAAAAGGTGTCGCGGGAGAGGTCGGGGGTGAAATCGAAGAGCGTGAACTTGTGCGCCGCGGCGGCCTCCGAGATCACCGCAGGTAACCCGCCGGGAACTTGCAGGCCCACCGCGATCACGGTGATGACCCCGCCCGCGAGCAGGACGATGGTCTGGATCAGATCGGTCCAGATCACGCCCCGGATGCCGCCCAAAACCGCGTAAACAACCGTGATGGCGCCGATCACCACAATGACCAGCACGATGTTCAGGCCGGTGATGGTGTGCACCACCAGCGAGAACAGATACATCACCGTGGCCACCCGCGTCACCTCCGAGATGAGAAGCACCGTGAGCGAAAACGTCCGTACCCCCGGGCCGAACCGCTCCTCCAAAAACTCGTTCACCGAAGTCTTCACGCGCCGCCGGTAGAACGTCGCAACATGCAGCCCGCCCGCGAACAGAACCACCGGAAGCATCAGACCCTGCACCAGGTACTCCCAGTCATGGGCAAAAGCAAAGCCCGGATACGCCACGTAGGTCACGCTCGAAACGCACGTCCCCAAAATGGACACGCCCACCAGCCACCCCGGCATCCGCCGGCCGCCCACGAAATAATCATCCGTGTTCCGGTCCCCCCGGCCGGCCCACACCCCGAGCCCCACCACCGCCGCCAAATAAACCGCCAGAACCACAAAATCTATGGCCGTCAAATACATGTCCGTCCGCCTTCACCCCATCCTTTTGGCACCATACAAAAAAGCGCACGGCATGGCAAGCGTTTTGTCGTTGCCACGGGAGTAGCCGCGCTCGACATTCGGAGATGCTTCACGGCCTAAACCGCGGGCCGCCAGCAGCATCCGCCGCGATTTCCCGGAAACCGTCCCAATCTTTTCCATGGGTTTCACGCCGCGCCTTTCATGGAAAAATTTTCTGTTGCCGTCTGGCCGGCGTGAATGCTAAAATCGGGGTGGGCCATTTGCTATTGTTGGAGGTAGACAAGGACAGTGAGCGAGGCAGGGAAGGAAAAGGGGGCCGCGGGGAGTGCCGGCGGGGCGCGGAAAAAAAGCTGGAAGAAGCGGCTTGGCCGCAAGCTCGCGCTTCGGCTGGTCCCGATCGCGGCCGAATACTACATGCGGCTCTACGACTTCGGCGCCCAGGCCGGGAACCGCAAGCGGCTCACCCTGATCAACATTGACGATCTGATCGCCCGGGTGGAGAGCCACACCAACCCCACCATCCTGGCCTTCTGGCACAACACCATCGCTTTCGGTCCCACCGCATACGAGGCCATGCACGGCAAGGGGGCGGTGATCATGATCAGCCGCAGCTTCGACGGTGACATCATCGAGGCCACGATCAAGCGTTTCGGGAACATCATCGCGGTCCGCGGCAGCTCGTCGAGGAAGGAGACGGAGGACAAGGGCGGGCAGGAGGCGCTGGCCGAGATGAAGGAGCTGGCGCGGCAAGGCTACGATTTGTCCATCACGCCGGACGGCCCGCTGGGCCCTCGATATAAAGTCAAGCGCGGGATCATTGAGCTGGCCAGGGACACCGGCCTGCCCATCGTGCCGATCGGGTGCAACTCCAGCCGGTACCTCAAGATCAACTCGTGGGACCACACCCGCCTGCCCCTGCCCTTCTCCCGGGTCGTCTACAAGGCCGGGCCGGCCATGCTGGTGCCGGCGGACGCGGACGAAGAAATCATCGAGGCCAAGCGCGCGGAGCTCGAGCGCATCATGGTCGAGCTGGGCGAGTTCGTCGAAGGGTTCTTCAAGCCCGGATCCGCCCTTTGTGATTTGGGGGTCAGGTCTTGAAAATTTACTATTTATTTCACTCTTGTCCAAAATAGGCCGTAAGAAAACCGCCAAGACGCCAAGAGCGCCAAGGATCGCCAAGTAAATCATGATGTTTTTTTGCGGCCCAAAAAAGAACAGCTCCGGAGCGTTGGCCCCAACCGGCTTGGCGAACCGGCCGACGGGAGCGCCAAGCAAGAAACATTCGCACCCAAGCCCTCTTAAAATCTTGTTAAAAAATAATCCTTGGCGCTCTTGGCGCCTTGGCGGTTCTCCGGTCCGTTTATTTTGGACAGCACTGTTAATAAGTAAATTTTCAAGACCCCGAATCTCAGGCGCCTTTGAGGAAATCCTCGAGCTTGGATTGGGAGTCGGGGGTGACGGCGGTGAAGGTTATGCCCATTCCGGGGAGCTGGTCGCGGTGGAGGGGGTCGGGAGGGACGATGCGGACAACCTCGCCCTTGACCCGGATGCGGGCTTCGGTATCGGGCAATTCGAAGTCGAGGTCGAGGCGGGTGCCGACCTTGAAGGGCTTTCTGGTTTCCAGAAACATTCCGCCCAAGGACAGGTCCTGAGAGTAGTAATACTGGAAGCTGTCCGTCAGGACGTAAGTGACCTTGCTCACGAACGGCACGCGGCGGTGTCTTCTTCTTTCATTCATTGCCATCACACGACTCCCTTTGTGGGGGTCAGGTCTTGAAAATTTACTTTTGGGCGGTCAGCAACATATCTCCATCTCTAATGCAATAGAGTATCAAATAGTAAATTTTCAAGACCTGACCCCAAATCGTTGCCAAATCGTTGTTCGGTTGCCGCCCTTGGAAGATATATAGTATATTTATCGAGGGATGTAAACAGAAAAGTTTGATGACCCGCGATTTACATGACGGCATAATTGTTCGGGGTCGCGGGAGGCGGGACAAGGAGGCGCAGGTGGTCGGGAAAAAGGGCGCGGCCAAGGGGGAGAAGATGCGTCTGTATCTGGTGGACGCGTCGTCGTACGCTTACCGGGCGTATCATGCGACGGAGCGTCAGGGGATGACGACGTCGGCGGGTCTGCCCACGGGCGCGACGCTGGTGTTCACCAACATGCTGCTTAAGCTGATCCGGGAGGAGAAGCCCACGCACCTGGCGGTGGTGTGGGACGCTCGGGGCAAGACGTTCCGGCACGAGCGCTTCCCGGAGTACAAGGCGCAGCGGGCGAAGATGCCGGAGGACCTGGGGGTGCAGCTTGCTTACATGCGCAAGATTTCCGGGGCCTTCAGGTTCGCCAACCTGGAGTTGCAGGGCTATGAAGCCGACGACCTGATCGGGACTATTGCCAGGAAGGCGGAGGCCGCTGACATCGAGACGGTGATCGTGTCCGGCGACAAGGACCTGACTCAGCTCGTGAGCGAGTCCACCACCATGCTCGACACCTTGAAGGACACGCGCATGGACGTGGCGGGGGTGACCGAGCGCTTTGAGGTGGGGCCGGATAAGGTGATCGAGGTGCTGGCGCTGTGGGGCGACAGCTCGGACAACATCCCGGGCGTGCCCAAGGTGGGCGAGAAGACGGCGAAGAAGCTGATCCGGGAGTACGGGTCGGTGGAGAACGTGCTCAAGCACGCGGGCGAGGTGAAGGGGGTGGTGGGCGAGAACCTGAAGACGTACGCGGACCAGGCCAGGCTGTCGCGGGAGCTGGTGACGATCGTCACGGACGTGCCGGTCCAGATTGATTGGGCCGATTTCGACATCCAGGAGCCGGACCGGGAGAAGCTGACGGAGGTGTTCAAGGAGCTGCAGTTCACGCGGCTGTTGCACGAGTTCGGGGAGGAGAAGCCGGCGATCAGCTACGAGGGGTATCGCGCGGTGACCGACGCGGCGGAGCTCAAGGCGTTCGTGAAGGAGGCCGAGAGGGCGGGGCTGGTGTCGGTGGACACGGAGACGACCTCGATTGACCCGGTGCGGGCGGACCTGGTCGGCGTGAGCCTGGCGGTGAAGCCGCACGAGTCCATCTACGTGCCGGTGGCCCATGCCGGGCTCGGCTCGCACGTGCAGATGAAAAAGGAGGAGGCGCTCGAGATTCTCGCGCCGCTGCTCACGGACCCGAAGGTCAAGAAGATCGGGCAGAACATGAAGTACGACTTCAGCGTGCTCACCCGCGCGGGCATCGAGATGAAGGGCCTGTACTTCGACACCATGGTTGCGAGCTACCTCATCAACTCGAAGCGGCGCACCCATAACCTCACCGAGCTCGCGTCCGAGTACCTGGACCACAAGATGATCACGTACGAGGACGTGACGGGCAAGGGCAAGGCGCAGCTCCCGTTCGCTGAGGTCTCAATCGAGGACGCGGCGCGGTATTCGGGGGAGGACGCGGACGTGGCGCTGCTCCTCATGCAGAAGCTCGGGCCGCTGCTCGAAGACATGGGGCTCACGAAGCTGTTCTCGGAGATCGAGATGCCGCTGATTCCGGTGCTGGCGCGCATGGAGATGACGGGGGTGTTCGTGGACGTGCCCCGCCTCGAAGGGTTCTCGAAAAAGTTCGAGGCCGAGATCGGGGAGCTCCAGGCCAAGATTCACAAGCTCGCGGGCCAGGAGTTCAATATAGATTCGCCCAAGCAGCTCGGCGACGTGCTGTTCGTGAAGCTTCAGTTGCCGAGCGCGAAGAAGACGAAGACGGGGTTCTCGACGAACCAGGAGGTCCTGGACAAGCTGGCGGAGGACCACGAGCTGCCGCGGCTGGTGCTGGAGTACCGCTCGCTCTCAAAGCTCAAGGGCACGTATACGGACGCGCTGGCCAAGCTGGTGAACCCGGAGACCGGCCGCATCCATACGAGTTACAACCAGACGGTGACGAGCACGGGGCGCTTGAGCTCTTCGGACCCGAACCTTCAGAACATCCCGGTGCGCACGGGCGAGGGCAAGATGATCCGGGAGGCGTTCGTGGGGGAGGGCAAGAACCTGATCCTGTCGGTGGACTACTCGCAGATCGAGCTCCGGATCATGGCGCACATCGCGGAGGAGCCGGCGCTGCTCGACGCGTTCAGGAAGGGGGAGGACATCCACGCGCGGACGGCCTCCGAGGTCTTCGAGGTGCCGCTCGACCGGGTGACGCCGGACCAGCGCCGGCACGCCAAGGTCATCAATTTTGGTATTCTCTACGGCATGAGCGCGCACGGTCTCACCCGGCAGTTGCACGTCGAGCACAAGCAGGCGCAGGCGTTCATTGACGCCTATTTTAAGCGCTACCCGAGGGTGAAGCTCTACATGGAGAATACGGTGGCCGAGGGGCGGGCCCGGGGCTACGTGAGCACGATCATGGGCCGGCGCCTGCCGCTCCCGGAGATCTACTCCAGCAACTTCATCGTGCGCCAGGCATCGGAGCGCGAGGCCATCAACGCGCCGCTGCAGGGCAGCGCCGCGGACATCATCAAGATCGCCATGGTCCGGGTGGACGAGGCCATGCGCGAGAAAAAATTCGCGTCCAAGCTGATCATGCAGGTCCACGACGAGCTGGTGCTGGAGGCCGTGCCCGGCGAGCTCGACGACCTGTGCCGTCTGGTGGTGAAAGAGATGGAAGGCGCGGCGCATCTCAAGGTCCGGCTCAAGGCCGACGCCAGCTCCGGCAAATCGTGGGCGGAGGCGCATTGAAGAAGGTAATTCCGTGGAGCTAACCACGATAAAGGCCGCCGGCCCTTTCCTGGCCGAGCGCTGCACCCGTTGCGGCGAGTGTTTTGTCCGCTGCCCGTATCTGGAGCTCGGCCGGGAGGAGGCGGTGGAGGAGATCGGGCGGCTGATCGCGGGTGAGCCCACCCGGGCCGTGATGCAGAAGTGCGTAAGCTGCGCGGCCTGCGACGCCTTCTGCCCGGAGGGGGTGAGGCCTTACTCCCTGATCCTCGGCCGCTGGGACCTGCGCTACCGCGAGCGCGGGCTGCCGGCGCGCGCGGCCTACATGCTGCCTTACACCACGCACAACTACCGCCAGGACATGGTCGCACAGATGGACCCGCGCGAGCGCGAGCTGCTGGAGCGCTGGCGGGAAGAGCCGGACGCGGAGGAGATGCTTTATCCCGGCTGCAACATCCTCACGATGCCGCGTCTCTTCGACCTGCCGGCGCTCGCCTCGCTGCCCGTGGCCGGGGATTGGTCGCTGTGCTGCGGCGAGCCTTACTACCGCCTGGGCGCGTTCGAGGTCATGGAAAAAATCGCCCGCGCGCTGACCGATTACTTCGCGGGCCGGAAGATCAGGAAGATGGTCTTTGTCTGTCCCGCCTGCCTCAACATGTTCCGGACCATATTGCCCGAGCGCTTCGGCGCGCGCTTCGACTTCGAGTGTGAATACCTCGTGCCCTGGCTTTTGCGCAGGCTGGACTCGGGGGAGCTCAGGGTCACGCGGCCGCTCGGGCGGACGGTCACGATCCACGATTCCTGCCACGGCCGGACGCTGGGCGACGAGATCATGGAGCCGACCCGCGAGCTGCTAAAGCGCCTCGGCCTCTTCATCGTCAACCCCCCGCGCCACCACCAGGACGGCATCTGCTGCGGCATCGCCGCAGGCTGCAACCGCCAGATGCCGCAGGACATGGTGCGGGTCGGAAAGCGGGCGCTCAAGGAAGGCCTCTCCACCGGCCTTTCCGAGATAGCGATCTACTGCACCGGATGTTACCTCCACCTGGGAATGGTGCAGCACCTCGGCCGCGCGCCGATCAAGCTCGTGCACCTGCTCGAATATCTTGGCGAGGCCACGGCCGCGCCCGTGCCGCGCGTTCTGGAGAGCCGCACGCGGAGCATGTTGTACAACGTGATCACAAAGCCGCTCACGCTGATGCTTTCGCGGAGACGTTACAAGGTGGGAGACATCAAAGCGGGGAGCGGGGGATGAAATACCGCGGCCCGGCCCGGCTCGATTTATGAGCGCGCAATGGAGTATACTTGCCGCGGAGGGCACGGCTAAGGAGGCGAATTGAGCGGGGATAAAAATTGGGTGGCGGCGCTGGACATCGGCGCGACCAGCGTATCCGCGGGGCTGGTAAGCGCGGCGGGCGAGATCCGGGAGCGGCGCTCCATTTTGACGCACGATCCGGCGGACCAGCGGCCGCTGCGGCTGCGGCTCATTGAGCTGGCCGCGGGGCTGATCGAGCGGGCGGCGGCGGACGGGACCGGTCTGGCGGGGATCGGGGTGGGCGCTCCGGGGATCGTGGACTCGGGAAAGGGCGTTTTGGTGGTGGCGGGCAATTTGCCGGAGCTCATGGGCCTGCCGCTGGGGCAGGAGCTTCACGAGGAGTTCGGGCTGCCGGTGTATATCGAGAACGACGTGAACGCGCAGGCGCTGGGCGAGATGGCGTTCGGGGTGGCGCGCGGCAAAAAGAATTTCGTGATGTTCTCCATCGGCACGGACCTGGGCGGCGGGATCGTGATTGACGGGAAGCTGCACGCGGGCGCGCACTTCATCGCGGCGGAGTTCGGGCACATGACCCTGGACCTCGCGGGCAAGCCGTGCGTGTGCGGGGGCGTGGGCTGCGCGCGCGAGTACGTGTCGGGCGCGGGGCTGGCCGACCGGGCGCGCGACCTGCTCTCGGACTCGTCGGCGGTGGTGAAGGAAGCGGGCGAGCGGAAGGCCATCACGGCGAAGCTGTTGTTCCAGGCGGCGCGCAACCTGGACCCCGAGGCCCAGAAGCTGGCGAGCGAGTTCACGCGGCGCTTCGGCGCGGTGATCGCGAACGTGATGAAGGTGCTGGACCCGGAGATGGTGGTGCTGGCCGGCGAGCTCATCCGCAAGGAGCCGCAGCTCATCAACGACGTCATGCACTGGACGCGGCATTACTACTTCCCCATTCCGCAGCTCCCGGACTTCCGCGTGTCGGAACTCAGCAAGGAGACCGCGGTGCTGGGCCCGGCCGCGGCCTTCTTCGCCGCGCACGGCATCCCGGCGGGTCCGGAACACGGCCGCCATCACCAGAAAGGCTGAACATGCCCCTGATCTTCATCAGCGGCGGCGACCTGGTGCTCCCGGACCGGGTCCTGGAAAAGTCCTCGCTCACCATCGGGGACGGTCGGATTGCGGCGGTGGGGGCGCCGCCGCCCCCCGGCGCCGATGTCATTAATGCGTCGGGCAAGTACGTTCTGCCCGGGCTGATTGACGTGCACGCGCACGGCCGCATGATCTCTCTCGACCCGCTGAGCATCCGCGACAACCTGGTGCAGGATTGCATGGACTTTGCCGCGACCGGCGTCACGCGGTTCCTGCCGGCGCTGGCCTCCGCGCCGGTGGCGGCGTGGCTCGCCTCCATGCCGGCGCTCACGGACGCCATCAATCATCCGCTGGTGGGCGCGGTGCCGATGGGCGTGCATTACGAGGGCATCTTCCTGAATCCCGAGGCCGGCGGCGCGCACCCGGGTCCGCTGATCAAGGCGTTTGACGCGGACGACGCGGACCATCGCGCGCTGTTCGAGCGATGGCCGGGCGTGGTCAAGATGATCACGTTCGCGCCGGAGGTCGGCGGGAACGAGAAGCTGATCGAGATCTGCCGCGCAAAAGGGATCGTGATGTCGCTGGGGCACTCGGCGGCTGGTCCGGAAGAGGTGGCGCGGTTCGCGGCCCAGGGCGTGCTCCACATGACGCACCTGTTCAACGGGATGAAGGGGCTTAACCACCGCGACCCGGGGCCGCCGCTTGCTGGACTTCTGGACGACCGGATCAGCGTGGACTTCATCTGCGACGGTTATCACCTCCATCCGGAGGTCGTGCGTCTGATCCACCGGATGAAGCCGCGCGACCAGCGCATCCTCATCACCGACTCGGTGGTGATCCAGATGCCGGGCGCGGAGGCGGGCAAGGTGGACGAGCCCAACCGCCTGCCCGGCGGCGTCTTCGCCGGCTCGCGGCTCCGCCTGCACAGCGCGGTCCGCAACTACATGCGCTTCACCGGCTGCCCGCTCCCCGAAGCCGTCTCCATGGCCAGCCTCAACCCCGCCACGCTCCTCGGCATGCAAAAAACCCTGGGCAGCCTGGAGCCGGGTAAGATCGCGGACCTGTGGATCGCGGACCGGGACCTGGAGCCGGAAGCGGTGTTCGTGGGCGGGGAGCGTATCAAGTAAGCGAGCAGTATGGGTGGACAGGACTAATATTCCAGCAAGCGAAAAAATATGCCTTTATCCTCAGTCCTTGCCCGGCCTGAATCCGATCTCTTTCTTTGGTTTTGGCGGGGGTTCCATCAGTTGGCGGATGGCGGCCACCAGCGCGCGGATGTCGTGGTCGTGGGAGTCGAGACGTTTTTCGAGTTCCTTTAGCTTTCCTGCCATTTCCTTGTGAGACGCGAGCATCTCGCGGAGCTTGACGAAGGCGCGGACTACATACACGCTGGCCTCGATGGCACGCTCCGAGTTAAGCACATTGGCGGCCATAATGGCGCCGTGCTCGGTGAAAGCGTACGGCAGCTTTCTTCGCCCACCATGTCCACTTGATATCGCAATTTGCGACATCAAGTTTCTAACTTCTCGATTATTAAGCTTAAACATAAAATCCTTCGGGAAGCGGTCCCGGTTGCGTTTGACGGCTTGATTTAAGACTTTAGTGGTTACTCCATAAAGCTCTGCCAAGTCCGCGTCAAGCACAATACGCTGCCCGCGGATTACCAAAATCATGCTCTCAACTTGTTTCACGAGAACCAACGTGTTTTTTTTCGTCATCTCGGCGACCCGTCTCAAATCTCCATGTGGCCGCAATTTGCGACCACATGAGATTACAAGCCTTATACCATCTTGAGGTCACAATTTGTGACTTCAAGTTTATAACTTGCTGATTTATAAACCCTAAATCACCCTCGCATCCCTTGCTTCAACTCTCCAGCGCGGCCACTCCCGGCAATGTCTTCCCTTCCATGAATTCGAGGGACGCTCCGCCGCCGGTGGAGATGTGGGTGATCTTGTCGGCGAGGTTGGCTTTGTGGATGGCGGCCACGGAGTCTCCGCCGCCGATCACGGTGACGGCCCCGGAATCGGCCACGGCGCGGGCGATGGCCATGGTGCCCTTGTCAAATGGGGGTGTCTCGAAGGCACCGGCGGGTCCGTTCCAGAAGATGGTCTTGGCGGTCTTGATGATGCCGCAGAATTTCTCGATGGTCTCGGGCCCGATGTCGAGGGCCATCTGGTCGGCGGGTATTTTATTCTGCTTGACCACGCTCACGGCGACGTCTTGCTTGAGCTCGGCGGCGACCACGTGGTCGAGCGGGAGCTCGACCGGGACCTTGAAGGTCTTGGCGCGCTTGAGGAGGCGCTCGGCGGTCTTGATCTTGTCGTCTTCCACCAGGCTCTTGCCGGTGGGCATCTTTTTGGCGCGGAGGAAGGTATAGGCCATGGCGCCGCAGATGAGCAGGGCGTTGACCTGCTTCCCGAGGTTCTCGATGACGCCGATCTTGTCGGAGACCTTGGCGCCGCCCAAGATGGCGATGAAGGGGCGCTCGGGATTTTTGAGAAGCCGGCCCAGGAAGTCGAGCTCCTTTTCCATGAGGAAGCCGGCGCCTTTTACGGTGACGTGATGGGCCATGCCCTCGGTGGAGGCATGGGCGCGGTGGGCGGTTCCGAAGGCGTCGTTGATGTAAACGTCGCACAGGGATGCGAGCTTTTCGGCGAAGGCGGGGTCGTTCTTTTCCTCTTCGGGGTGGAAGCGGAGGTTTTCGAGGAGGATGACGCCGCCGTCTCCGAGGTCCATGACGTTCTTTCTGACGCCGTCGCCGATGCAGTCGTCGGGGAAGACGACGTCCTGGCCCAGGATGTCGCGCAGCCGCTCGGCCACGGGCAGGAGCGAGTACTCGGGCGCTCTTTTGCCGTCGGGGCGGCCGAGATGCGAGGCCAGGATGACCTTGGCCTTCTGTTCGAGGGCGTAGCGGATGGTGGGGAGCGCGGCGGTGATGCGGGTATCGTCGCGGACTTTCCTGGTCTTCTTGTCCAGCGGCACGTTGAAGTCCACGCGGATGAAGACTCGCTTGCCGGAGAGCGGCAGCTCATTAATGATCTTTACGGCCATGACTTTTCCCTCCATGCAGGGGTCGAATATCGAGAGAGGAGAAGAGAGCCGCAGATGAACGCGGATGAACGCAGATTATTTTTTTAGGTCGTATGTGGCACGTGGCATGTCGCCTCGGTGCGAGGCAGCCTCATCCGACATACGACATCCTCTTCATTTATCTGCGTTCATCCGCGTTCATCTGCGGCTATTCTTTAATCCACTGCCTCCTCCAAACAGGCTCAGGCCATCTTGCGGACCAAGTCCACCATGCGGTTGGAGAATCCCCACTCGTTGTCGTACCAGGCCAGGACCTTGACCATGGTCTTGTCCACGACAAAGGTGTTCTTGGCGTCCACGGTGGAGGACACGGCGGTCTGCATGAAGTCGGATGACACCAGCTCCTCCTCGGTGTAGGCGAGGATGCCCTTGAGCTCGCCCTCGGCGGCCTTCTTCAGCGCCGCGTTCACTTCCTCGACGGTGGTCCCCTTCTCGACCTCGGTCACCAGGTCCACCAGCGACACGTTGGGCGTGGGCACGCGGATGGACAGGCCGCTGAGCTTTCCATTCAGCTCGGGGAGCACGAGCCCGATGGCCTTGGCCGCTCCGGTGGATGACGGGATCATGGACAGCGCGGCGGCGCGGGCGCGGCGCAGGTCCTTGTGGGGGAGGTCGAGGATGCGCTGGTCGTTGGTATAGGAGTGGATGGTGGTCATGAGGCCGTGCTTGATCTTGAAGTTATCGTTGAGGACCTTGGCCACGGGGGCGAGGCAGTTGGTGGTGCAGGAGCCGTTGGAGACGATATGGTGCTTGGCCTTGTCAATGAGCTTGTCGTTGATGCCGATGACCACGGTGAGGTCGGGGGGGTCCTTGGAGTCTCCGGGGGCGGAGATGATCACCTTCTTGGCGCCGGCCTTGAGGTGCAGCTCGGCCTTCGAGCGAGTGCGGAAGAGGCCGGTGCTCTCGATGGCCACGTCCACGCCGAGGTCCTTCCAGGGCAGCTTGTCCGGCTCCTTGATCGCGGTGACCTTGATCTTCTTGCCGGCGATCACGATGGCGTCGCCCTCGGCCTTGACGTCCTGGTCCCAGGTGCGGTGGACCGAGTCGTACTTGAGGAGGTGGGCCAGGGTCTTGGCGTCCACGATGTCATTGATCCCCACGACCTCCACGTCGGACCCGAAAGCGATGCGCACAAAGCAGCGGCCGATCCTTCCGAAACCGTTGATGCCAACCTTGACTCCCATTTAACTATCCTCCCTTTGCTTGGTTTAATCTTTTTCCGGGGCCGCGGCCGCAGGGGCGCACGGCAGAGCCGATACGCTGACGTTCAATAATGATGATGTAATCACCGGAAAGCGGACCCGTTATATTATTTGCATCTTTGCGCGGCAATTTCAAGTGCGGGAGCCGGCCCCTGGCCATGCAATAAACAGCGCCGGAAACCTTTTCAGGCCCCGGAGCGCGCGTTGACTCTTTTCCAGGGTTATGGTAGCTTCCAGCCATGGCCGGTGAAGAAAACATCGCCCCACGATGTAGGCTGACCGCCTAGCCCCGCCCCGGATCCTGAACCATGGCCCGGCCGGGGCCGGAGGGTTCGGGACCATGATCCACAATGTCATATCCTGTATAACGGCCCGCGCGGTTATTGGCGCTGGAGCGCCGGGTCCCGGCGCGCGCCCGGTCCTTGTGATCCGGCGGTGATCCTCGGGGAGTGGAACATGCAGAAAGGGTTTAACGTCGCTGATTGCAAGGTGGTGAGCGCGGGCGATGGTCCGTGCGAAGTGCAGGTTTTCATCAACCCGGACGCGGAGGAGAAGAAGTACCTTATCAACGAGCTCAAGGTTGACGAGCACACTCTGAACTCGGCGCTGGACCCGGACGAGATCTCGCGTCTGGAGTTCGAGCCGTCTCACGCGGCGCTGATCTTCAAGATCCCCAAGAATTACTCGGGGGCGGAGCAACTGCTGTTCCGGGTGGGCTCGGCCGGAGCGTTCCTGTTCAAGGACCGGCTGGTTATCATCTTGTCGGAGGACGTGCCCTTGTTCGAGGGCAAGCAGTTCGGCCGGGTCCGGTCGCTGCCGGACCTCTTGCTCAAGATCATCAACCGGTCCACCTTCCACTTCCTGTCCCACCTCAAGATCATCAACATGCTCTCGGACGAGCTGGAGCAGAAGATCAACGCCTCGATGGAGAACCGCTACCTCATCAACCTGTTCACGCTGGAGAAGAGCCTGGTGTATTACCTGAACGCCATCAGCTCCAACGGCGTGGCCATGGACAAGCTGAAGCACAACGCGGCCAAGCTCGGGTTCACCACCGAGGAAGCGGAGCTCTTGGACGACATCATGGTCGAGAACAACCAGTGTCTGCGTCAGGCCGAGATTTACTCGAACATCCTGGCCTCCCTGATGGACGCGCGCGTGTCCATCGTCAGCAACAACCTGAACATCCTGATCAAGTTCCTCAACATCATCACCATCGGCATCATGGTGCCGACCTTCGTGGTCAGCGCCTTTTCCATGAACGTGGGACTGCCGCTCCAGCACCATCCCTCGGCGTTCTGGATCGTGATCGGCCTGTCCTCGATCTCCGTGCTCGGATTCATGCTATTCTGGAAATACAAGAAATGGTAGGGGCCGGCCCCTGTTGCCGCGTGGCGGCGTGCTGAAATGATGAGGATTTTTTATGGACAGGATTTACAGGATAAGAAAAAGAAAAATCAGGACATGCTTTTTATGAATCCTGTAAATCCTGTTAATCCTGTCTCCAAAATTTTCCGCAAAGGAGAGATGAAACATGAGAATCATCGCATTGGCGGGGAGCCCGCGCAAGCGGGGGAACACGGACATTCTGGTGGACGCTTTTCTCGAGGGCGCCGAGGAGGCGGGAGCGAAGACGTCGAAGGTCCGGCTTAACGATCTGGACATCAACCCGTGCCAGGCCTGCTACGCGTGCAAGAAGACGGGCAAGTGCAAGCAGAAGGACGACATGAGGCGGCTGTACAAGAAGCTCGTCAAGGCCGACGCGTGGGTGTTCGCGACGCCGGTTTACTGGTGGGGGCCGTCGGCGCAGCTTAAAGCTGCGCTCGACCGCATGTTCGCGCTGTGCTGGGGCGACAACCCGAAAAAGATCGAGGGCAAGAAGGCGGTCCTGATCACGGCGTCGGAAGATGAAACGGAAAAGGCCACGCCCCACGTCGCGGGCATGATGCGCGAGTCGTTCGCCTACATGAAGCTTACGCCCGCGGGCGAGCTTTTCATCCGGGCCTACAAGAAGGGCGAGGTCGCCAAGGACAAGGAGGCCGTGAAAAAGGCCCGGGAGCTCGGGAAGAAGGTCGCCAAGGCCGGGTAATGGCGTGACGGCCTCCCCGCTCAGAGAATATACAGACAGGATTAACAGGATTTACAGGATGTTCAGAATGCGCGTTTTGTTTTTCATCCTGTAAATCCTGTTAATCCTGTCTGAAAAAATCTTCACGATTTAAGGGCGCCGTCTCGCGGCATGAGGCGCTGTTTATTGTGATCCGCCTCGCAAATGCTACCATAACAGGCCATGAGGAAGGACGACCTCAAATTCCTCGCCATGTTCGCGGCCACGGTCTGGCTTAGCGGGTTCGTGGTCTATAGCTCGTATCTTCGGGACCTGCGCACGGCGGCGGGGCCGACGGTGGACATGAAGAGGATCGAGCGGCTGGTGGGCGAGGGCAGGCTCACGCTCCATCCCGCGGATTACTGGGAGCCGGACGGGGAGGGCGGCAAGTGAAGGGCGGGGTGAAATGCACGCTCTGCCCGCGCGAGTGCGTGCTGGGTCCGGCGCAGCGGGGCGACTGCCGGGTGCGCGTCAACGTTGGCGGCAAGCTGGTGACGCTGGTTTACGGCAAGCCGGTGTCGGCCAACCCCTACGACCCGATCGAGAAAAAGCCGCTGTTCCACTTCCTGCCCGGCACGCGCTGCTTCTCCATCGCCACGGCCGGGTGCAACCTGCACTGCAAGTTCTGCCAGAACTACGAGATCAGCCAGTTGAACCCGGACGACGCGGACCGCGTTTATGACCTGCCGCCGGACAAGCTGGTGCAGGCCGCGCTGCGAAACGGGTGCAGGTCCATAGCCTATACCTACTCCGAGCCGATCATCTTTTTCGAGTACGTGCGCGATACGCAGGTCCTGGCGCGGGAGCGCGGCATCCGGAACGTGCTGGTCACCGCGGGTTACATCAACGAGGCGCCGCTCCAGGAGCTGAACCGGCACGCGGACGCGGCCAATATTGACCTCAAAGCGTACTCCGACGATTATTACCGGACCGTGTGCGCGGGCACGCTCGCGCCGGTGCTGCGCAACCTGGAGATCTCGGTCAAGGACGGGGTATGGGTGGAGATGACCAATTTGATCGTGCCCACGCTGAACGATGACATGGACATGATTAAAAGGATGTGCGAGTGGGTGACCGAGCGCCTGGGCCCGGACGTGCCGCTGCACTTCTCGCGCTTCATGCCGCTGTACAAGCTGACGCACCTGCCGCCGACGCCGGCGGATACGCTGGTCAAGGCCCGGGAGGTGGCCATGGCCCAGGGGCTGCACTTCGTGTACGTGGGCAACGTGGACGTGCCGGGAGGAGGAGACACCATCTGCCCGGGATGCAAGAACCTGCTGATCGGCAGACGCGGCTACGCCATCCTGGCCTTGAACATCAAGGACGGAAAGTGCGCGGCCTGCGGCCGGGCGGTCCCGGGGGTGTGGAAGTGAGAACAAGAGTAGCCAGTAGCAAGTAGCCGGTAGCCAGGGGAAAGAAGATGAAGAAAAGAAATGATAAGAGTGAGCGGGCGCTCACGAGGCGCGGGTTCGCCGTCGCGGGACTCGCCGGGATGGGAATGATCATGGCGCGGGCGGCCGGAACAAGGCGCGTCGCCGCCAATGTCTCGATGAAGGAGGCCGCGCATTACGTGGCGCTCGATAACGGAGAGAGGAAAAATGAGACGTAGCGCGGAGAAAAAAATGAGAAGCAACGCGGAGAGGAAACAAAAGAGACGCGGGACCAAGGGACCAGGCAAGGCCGGCCGCGCGATGGCGGATGTCGCATCAACGCCCCTTCTCACCCTTCTTACCCTTCTCACCCTTCTCACCCTTCCCTTCTCCGCCTGCCACCGCGCCACGCCCGAGCCGGGTAAAGGCGATGCCGCGCCCGTGCAGCAAGCAGCCCAGGCCCCCGGCCAGGCGCAGGCCCAGGCCCCTAACACCGGCACGGCTGCCGCTCTGGTCCAGGAGCCGGTGGTGGCGGGCCAGTTTTACGAGGCCGACCCGGCGCGGCTCAAGAGCATGGTTGACGGGTTCCTGGCCCAGGCCCAGCCGCCGAAGCTCCCCGGCCGGCCCCTGGGAATAATGGTCCCGCACGCGGGCCATCGTTTTTCCGGGCCCGTGGCCGCGTACGCGTACCGGGAGATCAAGGACACCGGCGTCAAGCGCTTCGTGATCATGGGCCCGTCGCACCACGTGCCCTTCCAGGGCGCCTATGTCGTGGACAAGGACCTGTACCGCACCCCGCTGGGAACGGTCAGGATTGACCGCGCCTCGGTCCAGCGCCTGGCCTCGGCCCGGCCGTGGATCTCCACGGACCCCAGGCTCTACGACAGCGAGCACTCGGTGGAGGTCCAGATCCCGTTCCTGCAGGAAACCGTGGGCCCGGACCTCACCATCGTGCCCATGGTCATCGGTTATATCACCGACCTGCAGGCCGCGGACCTGGCCCGCGTGTTGAACGAGACCTTTCCCGCCGATGACGTGATCTTCATCGCCAGCACCGACATGTCGCACGGCAACTACCCGCCGTACAAAAGCTCGGACGTGATCCGGCCGGTGGACCTCCATACCCTGGACCTGATCAAGATGATGAACGTGGGCGCTATCGCCGGCGGCGTGCGCGACGAGTCCACCCCGCTGTGCGGCGGATTGCCCGTGCTTACTTTGATGGACCTGTTCAAGCTCCGCGGCGGGACCGACGTCGAGATCCTGAAATACGCGGACAGCGGCGACGCCACCGGCGACCATTCCAAGGTCGTGGGCTACGGCGCCGTGGCGTTCATCGCGCCCGCGGGCAACGGCGGTCCGGCCGCGGCCGCGCCGGAGTCGGGCCAAGCGGAGGGCAACAGCATGTTTACACTCTCGAAGGATGAAAAGATCGAGCTCCTCAAAATGGCGCGGGCCAGCGCGGAGGCCGCGGTGAAAAAGGAGCCGCAGCCCAGGCTCGAGACCGGCGACGCCAACCTGAGAGGCATCGGCGCCGCCTTCGTGACGCTCAAGAACCGCGGCGAGCTGCGCGGCTGCATCGGCACCATCATCCCCAACGAGCCGCTCTATTTGTGCGTGCAGCGCCGCGCGGCGGACGCCGCCATCCACGACTCGCGCTTCTTCTTCCATCCCATCACCCCCGCCGAGCTCAGCGCCCTCGAAATCGAAATCTCCGTGCTCACCCCCCTCGTACCCGTGAAGTCCCTGGACGACGTCCAGGTCGGACGAGACGGCGTGCTCCTCACCCTGGGCGGGAACCGCGGCGTGTTCCTGCCCCAGGTCCCCGTCGAGCAGGGATGGGACCGCGAGACTTACCTCTCCCAGCTCTGCCACAAGGCCGGCATCGCCGACGGGAACTGCTTCCGCGACCCGGCCGCCAAGCTCGAAAAATTCCAGGCCATCGTCTTCTCCGAGCACGAAATGGGGCCGTGACCAGGCGCAATCAAGCGCTGCTGGACCTGAATTTCCAAACCCTGTATAGTGAAACTGTCAGTGACGGACGCGCCGGCGATCATTCGGCGCGACAATCCCCCATGGAAGATCAAGGGTGAGAGTCATGAGCAAGAAGATCATTATTCCCATGGCCGTGGCCATTGCCGCGGTCCTGGCCTTGGCCTGTCCGCTCGCGGCCGCTGACGGTCCGAACAACCTGGGCCCGCGGGTCAACTCCGCGGACTCGGACTTCGGGCCCATTGTCACGGCCGACGGCAACGCGCTGTATTTCACCTCGGACCGCGACGGCGGGTTCGGGGGCCAGGACATCTGGCTGTCGCGCCGGGTAAACGGGGAATGGACCCAGGCGGTGAACCTGGGCGACGGGATCAACACCAAGTACAGCGAAGGCCCGGACAGCTTCGCGGTGGACGAGCGGACCATGTACTTCACCCGCTGCGACCGGCTGGACCAGGCCGGCATCTGCGACGTCTTCACCGCGAGCTGGGACCCCGCCAAAAAACAGTGGTCCAACGCGGCCAGGCTCGGGACCGAGATCAACTCCGAGTACAACGACGCCAACGCCTCCATCTCCTTCGACGGCAAGACCCTCTACTTCGTCTCCGACCGGCCGGCCCCGGGAAAAACCGAGCGCAACTGGGACATCTTCGTGGCCCGGAAAAAAGGCGATAAATGGCAAAAGGCCCGGCGCCTGGGACCGCCCGTGAACACGCCGCTAAACGAGATCCACGTGGTGGTCCAAAAGGACGACAAGACGCTGTACTTCAGCTCCGACGGCCACGGCGGGCAGGGCGGCACCGACATCTTTTACTCCCGGATCGAGGACGGCAAGTTCAGCGAGCCGGTCAACATGGGCGACAGCATCAACACGCCGGACAACGACATCTACTTCACCATTCCTTCTTCCGGCGACATGGCGTACCTGGCCAGCAACCGGCCGGGCGGACTGGGCATGGAGGACATCTATTCCGTGCCGCTCGACCGGATCGAATTGATGCCGTCGTCAAAAGGCTTGGTCCTGGTGCGGGGAATGGTTGCGGACAAGAGCACCTGCCAAAAGCCGGCGGGCGCGGACAAGATTGACGTGAAGACGTGCAAGCCGCTCGCCGCCACGGTCCGAATCAACCAGATGGGCAGCATGAAGCCGGTGCTGGAAAAACCCACCGGCGCCACGGGAGCGTTCCAGGCCACGCTGCCCCTGCAAAAGGGCTACACCATCACCGCCTCCGCCGACGGCTTCAAGCCGGTATCCGAGGAATTGCGGGTGGAGGAAGGCAAGCCGTATCAAGTGGTCGAGATTAATCTGCTGCTGGAACCGAACTGAACCAAGCCCAGGTCTGTTGACAAAGATTTAACGCCAAGACGCCAAGGCCGCCAAGAAATATTAATTGTTCTTGGCGGCCTTGGCGTCTTGGGGTTATCTTCCGTGCCTCCTTACTGGTCGGCGCGCTTGCCGTACGGCTCCAGGCTTTTAGGGTCGTCGGCCTGGAGGGCGTCGAGGCCGCGGCGCTCGAATTTTTCGAGGTTGTCGGCGCCGATGATGGGCATGGTGATGATGCGGAGCCCGATTTGGTGCGCGCGCTCGATCACGCGCCTGGAGGCCAGGCCCTTCAATGTTCCCACCGCGTCGGCGCCGGAGCGCTTGGCCTGCTTCAGCGTGAGCGCCGGCCAGGGCCAGGAGGCGCAGGTGCTGATCTCCGGTTTTCTCCGCTCGACCATGCGGCAGGTAGCGTTGTGCCAGCAGCCCACGATCACCTCGTCGGTCATGCCCGCGTCCTCGATCAGCTTGATCAGCAGCGCGGCGCCGTCGGGCGGCGGCTCCTTCATGTCCAGGTACACGCCCATGCCGTGGCCCTTCGCGAACGCCAGCGCCTCTTGCAGGATGGGGACCTGTTGGCCCGACGGCGTGCGCAGTTCCTTGATCTGGTCGAGCGTCATGTCCGCGACCTTGCCGTGGCCGTTGGTGGTCCGGTCAACCGTGGGGTCGTGCATGATCACGTAAACGCCGTCAAGCGTGAGACGAGGATCAAGCTCGAACACGTCCACGCCGTGCTCGTAAGCCGCCTCGAAGGCGGCCAGCGTGTTCTCGTCCGCCAGCACCGTCGTGCCCCGGTGGCCCACCGTGATCGGACGGTCGTCCCGCCACGGAGAGGCCTGCGCCGGGCCCGCCCAGCCGCAAAGGACCACGGCAAAAACGCCCGCTAAAAAAACTCCTATACTTCCATGATGAACCGATGTTTTCATGGCAGCCCTCCTTCCCGAAAATATAAACACTATTTTTTTCTTGGCGAACCCTTGGCGGTCTTGGCGGCTTGGCGGTTAAATTCTTTCTCTCCCTTTCGCGGCGCCCTCTTTTTCACCCACTCCCACGGCGGCCGGACCGGCGGCACGTAGAGCGTGGCCAGGCTCCTGACATATTCCTTGACCGCGGGCAGGCCCTTGAGCGGGACGGTGTGGGTGCGGACCTCGTAATCCGGCATGCCGGAGGACCACACCAGCGTCACCGGATGATCGGCCGGGAATTTATTAAGGAGCGCGCGGGTGATGGCTGCGGCGTTGCTGTCGCCGGCCGACGGATTTTTCCCGGTCGGAAACCCGACCTGGCCGATCAGGAGCCCCAGCTTCTCCGTGAACGGGTAGTCGCCGTAATAGCCGAAATTGAAACCGTTTAGGATCTGCACGCCCGCTTCCGGGTCTATCTCCAGCGCCTGGTAAGCCAGCTCCAGGAAGCTGAGGCCCGCCACGATCCGCACCGCGACGCCCTGGCCACCGGCCTCCTCTTTGAGCCACGCCGGGGTCTTCTCGAACACCACCGGGTTGCCGGGGAGCGCGTAAACCACGCGCGATTTCCTTGCCGCCTTGATCAGCGCCGAGATAATGGTCCGGTAAACCTTGTCGTAGGTCACGCCGGGCACGGCGTACAGCGGGTCAAAGCTCACGCAGTCCTTGCCCCGGCGCCGAAGCCACTGATACACCGGATGGTCGCTCGCCCGGAAATAAATCTCCTTGGCCCCGAGCAGCACGTCCCTGGCTTCCTGAGTCAAATACTTGACCGGGCCCGGACCCATCCCCACAATGACAATCTCTCTCTTCATGCGATGTCTCCTCGAACATGAAAACAAAGACTACCGCCAAGACGCCAAGTCCGCCAAGAAAATCATTTTTCTTTTATTAAGATACAAAAATCTGCTTGGCGGTCTTGGCGTCTTGGCGGTAGTCTTCGCCGATTAGGTTCGCCGCCCCGCCTCACCGGAAATAAATCTTGACCCAGGACACGGCCAGCCGCTCTTCGCCGGACCCGGCATCCTCGAACCGGACACGCAGTTCCCCGTCCTTCCATGGCGATGAATCCGCGACGTCAATGGCATGGACCTCCGGTTCGCCTGCCTGGCCGCCATCATCCAGCACCACCTTTCCTCCCGCCAGCGCCCGGCACGCGCCCGATTCCTCGAACGCCAGGTTGACGCCGGTGACGCCGGCCGGCACCTGGAACACGTACTCGATGGCCTGGCCCGCCCCGGCGCGCAGCGCCTGGTACAGGCCCCGCGCGACCGCCCGGGACCCGGGCGCGCTCGCGAGGTAATCATCGTTGTCGCCGCTGTCCGCGAACAGGAACCCCGGCGAGAAGCGGCGCGCCTCTTTCCAGGCGAGCGGCGCCAGGTAAACGCCGTCAAAGAACCATCCCGCGTGCGAGAGGTAATACTTGTCGCCGTCCCTCACGACCTCGGCGCAATGGGCCACCAGGGTGGCGACCTCGTTTTTTTCCTCGAAGTGGAGCGGGTCGTCGGACACGTAAACCACGGTGACCCGGTAGCCCAGGTCGGGCGTGCATACGAACAGGTAGTAGAGGCCGTTATATGGAACCACGAACGGCGACTCGGTCTGGCCGGAGTTGGGGACCCGGATGGGCAGGGTCTTGAGCACGATGGCGAATTGCGGATCTCCCCAGTGGATGAGGTCCGGGCTCAGACGGTAGGCCACGGCGCTGTACCATTCGGTGGCTGAGTAGGTCTTGGTGTAGTACATGACCCACTGGTCGGCGAGGCGCAGGACCATGGGGTCGCGCGCGTCGTAAAAGCCGCGGAAGAGCGGATCGGCCGGGTGGCGGGTCCAGCTCATGAGGTCGGGTGAGGTGGCGAGGTTGATCATCGAGGTCCAGTGTCCGCCGCCGCCCGCGTAGAAGCAGTAATACAGGCCGTCGTTAAAAACGATGTGCGGCGCCCAGACGTGGGTCTCCAGGAGTCTTAAATCAACCTTGAGCACGTGCGGCAGCGCGGTCCAGGGGCCGAACAGGTTCGGCGCGGACGCGTGCGCGAACTCGTCTTCCTGGTTGGGCACCGGCAGCTTTCCGTCCAGGACCTTGTCGTGCGTGATCCCGATCATGTGCCAGGTCCCGTCCTGGGCCTGCACCATGGTGTGGTCGTTGATGTAGGCCGGGTTGGAGTCGAACACCAGCTTGGACTCGCCCATCGCCGGAACGGGTATTTGCGCGGGCAGCTCGGCGCGGGCCACGGGACAGGCAGCGATCAACATTGCGGCCATGAACCAGCCGGCCGCGTGGGCCTGTAGCGAAAAAGCCCTCATCCCATTTCCCCCTTTTCCCGCTGGGCCAGGAACGCATTCACCTGGTCGCGCCGCGGCAGTGACGACATGGCGCCGAGCGACGTGGTCACCAGCGCGCCCGCCGCGTTGGCAAAGCGGGTGGCGCGCGACAAGAGCGCGGCCGGCGGCGGCCACTCGCCCGCCTCGGCCAGCGCCATGAGCAGCCCGGCCGCAAAGCCGTCGCCCGCGCCGGTCGTGTCCACCACGCCCACCTTGAATCCCGGCGGCCGACCTTCGCCTTCCCCGCAAAGATAATACGCGCCTTCCGGGCCCAGCGTCACCACCACCGCCTCCACGCCCATCTCCCGGAGCCGGCGCGCGCCCGCTTCCGGCCGCTCAGCACCCGTCATGAACCGGAGCTCCTCCGCGTTCAGCTTGCATAGCCCCGACATGGCCGCGGCCTTCAGCGCCGTGTCCCGGAGCAGTCCGTGGTCCTTCCATAAATGCAGGCGAAGGTTGGGATCGAAGCTGATGTGGACGCCTTGCTCCCGCGCCAGCCGCATCAGCTTGAACGACGCGGCCCGCGATTCCTCCCTCACCATCGAGACCGTGCCCAAATGCAGAAAGGCAGCGTCTTGCAGCGCACCCTCGCCCACCTCGTCCTCCCGAAGCATCATGTCCGCGCTCGGGTAGCCGTAAAAAATATAGCTCGGCACCCGCTCCCGGTCCAGCGCCACGAACACGATCCCGGTCGCGTATTGATCGGTCGTGATGAAGTCCCTGGTGTCCACTCCCTCGGCGGAAAGCGTCTCGCGCATGAACCGGCCGAACGGGTCAGCGCCCACCTTGCCCACGAACCGCGCGCGCGCCCCGAGCCGCGCCAGCCCCGCCGCCGTGTTGGCCATGGCCCCGCCCGGCGCCTTGATAAAAGTCCTGGCGCGGCCCATGTCCGCGGCCGTCTCCATGGCGATGAAATCCACCAGCGCCTCCCCCAGGCAGACGATGACGGGCCCGGAGCCGGAATTCTCACTCACTCCGCGCCTCCCCGATCTCGGCCTCGAAGATGGCATAAGGCACGATCCGGATCACGCCGAGGATGCCGGACGGCCGAGGCCGCGCGAAGAAGTTGGCCGCGGTGTTCACCACTCTAATCTCCAACTCGTTCTTTCCCGCCCGCGCGAGCGGAGTGACCGGGAAGGTGAACGGCGGATAAATGCGCACGCCCGCCGACTCGCCGTTCACCCGGACCTCGGCGCATTCCCGGACCTCGCCCAGCTCGAGTTCGAGGTGGAAGTCCAGGTACTCCTGGGGCAGGTCGAACGACGCTCGGTAGATCATGGCCCCGGAGTAAAGCGGATACCCGCGGGCGCTCCAGTCGCCGCCCGGCCGGCCGCCGGCTTCGGGCGCGGCCAGTTTCCGGCCGCGCACGGCGAAGCTCCCGGCCAGCGCCACCGGCTCGATGCTGTGGGTATTGGGCGAGCAGGCGAGGTAATCCATCTGCGTGCTTTTCATTCTGAGCCTGTTCTTGCCGCGCTTCACGACGTTGGAAACCGCGAAGGCGCGGCAGCACGGGTCCCAGGCCCCGGCCGCCGGCGTATCCCCCGCGAGCTTTTTGCCGTTCAGCTCGAAGCTTACCGGCACGCCCAGGTCCTCGTAAATCAGCGTGAGGTCATCCGGCACGTGCTCGGCGTTGAACACGGCCCGCGCCTCGTAAGCCGCGCCCGCCGGCGGGAACGAGCGCATGATCGTGTTGATGCCCACGTAGTCGGCGAGCCGCTCCATGGCGCCGGTGGTCTCGTAAAGTCCCCACCTGGCGAGGTCAATGCCCGTGATCCTGGACACCGGCCGCTGCAGGCGCTCGGCCGCGCTGAAATCAAAGTAGCGCTCGGTGCGGTAGCGCTTCTCGGGCGGCCACGCGAGCGACACCGCCCTTGCCAGCACGCGGCCGGCCCGGATCAGGCGCCGGGTCCGTGCGGTATAATATTTTTCGCCGGCCAGGCCGCTCAGCGGCAGCGGCTTTTTCCTCTCGGTCTTCACGTTCCACGGCTCGACCAGCATGACGTTCGCGGCCTCAGACGCGATCTCCCACTCCGGCCATAGCGTGATGGGCAGCGGCGGCGCCGGCCCGTCCTTTATGATCGGCCCGCGCGTCGTCCGGATCTCGACCCGCGGGGACGCGCTGATGCCCCTGATTTTCTCGGGGCTGAACTCCAGGACCCGCAGGTCCGCGCCGGTGATGCGCTCCGCGATTTTTTCCGCGCCGTGCCAGGCCAGAATGAGCGATTCGCCGGCGTGGAAGCCAAGCTCAGCCTTGGCCCGTCCCTGACCGTCTTCGGCCCAGGGCCAGCCGATGCAGGCGCCGCTGACCGGGTCCAGGCGGGCGAGGCCGGGCCGCGGATCGCGGAAGGTGATGGCGGCGTCCGCATCCTCGTCGCCCAGGTTGGCGATGAAATAGAGATCAATGCCGCCCAGGCGGACATGGCGATAGATCATGTCCTCCTGGGCGCTGGACTCGATGCTGAGGTCGGGCGGGTACAGTCGGTCCAGCGCCGCGCGCAGTCCCTCGCGGGTGAAGCCCACGCTGGAAGATAACTGCACGGCGCGGCCCTGGTTCATGGCCCGGCGGAAGCAGGGCAGAATTTTTTCCGTGATCTCGCGGCCCCTGGTGTCCCAGCGCGGCAATTGCTCGAACAGCACGATCCTGCCGCCGCTCTCGATGAAGCTCACCAGGAGATCCGGCACGGCCTCGTGCACGACCAATGACGGGGTCATCACCAGCACCGGGAACTCGGCGCCGGCCACGTGGACCTTGCCGCCTTCGGCGCGGGCCTTGCCCTCGGCCACGGCCTCCTCGAAGAGCAGCTCGAAGTCGCACTGGTTGCGGACCAGGAACTCCATGATCGAGTGGAAGGGAATCAGGAAGCGCTGCGCCTCGTCGGACAGGCTTATGCCGCGCCCGCGCTGGGACGCCCGCAGCGAGGCCATGGGGAAATAGAGCAGCACTTCGCGCACCGGCGTCCCCTCCGTCATCACCATGCTCATGCGCTGGATGTATTCGGAATGCACCCGGTAGTGGTCCCACCACGGCTCCTGCTTGAAATGCGACACCGGGAAGTCCCGCTTCCTGAGCCCCTTGACCGAGAAGAGGCTCTGGTGCGGGTTGATGAACGTGACCCCGCTCGCGAACAGCCAGTCGAGCTGGAGCTTGAGCATGAACGGCGTGGCCTCCCAGCCGCTGCCGCCCCCGGCCTCGCACAGCACCTTGCCGTCGGCGTTCACCCGCGAGATTGCCGCCGCGGCGCGGGGCGAGAAGTGCGGCGACTCCATGTTGACCAGCCCGCCCGCCACCGGGTTGCCGTGGCCGAGCGCGTCAATGCCGGGCATGGCGAGGCACTGCAGCGGCTTGTAAATACCGCCGTGGTTCACGGCCAGCTCCCGCAGCCGCTCCTCCATCCCGAGGTGGCCGGTGAAGATCAGGCCCTGCTCGTCGCACCACTTGCGGACCTTCGCATAAAAACTCTCCGCGTACAGGTCCTCCACCGCCGCGTAAAAGTCGCACCGGAGCTTGCGGAAATCCCCGCAGTCCAGGACCAGCATGTACAACCGCTCGAACAGGTCATAACCGTACGCCTCGCGGAACCGCTCCCGGAGCGCGTGGGTCCAGGGAAAGCCCCGGTAGAACTGCGGCTCGTCCGTGAACAGGCCCGGGATGGTATGGCCCAGGTGCTCCTTGAAGCGGCGGGCGTACTCGCGGTGGGTGAGGTCCATGAAATGCTCGACCGCCGCCGGGTTCATCAGATCGAGATACCCGGTCACGCCCGAGCACCACGGCGCGTTCTGCGTGGCGAACGTGTTGTCCGTGACCGCGTCCTCGTAAAACAGGAGCAGGTCGCCCTCGAATTCCTCGGGCGCGTTGAACCGGCCGTCCTGGATGTGCTCGGAGAGGTCGGTGATCTTGTGGTCCACGGAAAACGCGGCCACGGCCTTGCCGGCGTGGACCAGCTCCTCCCCGCCCCGCACCGTGAGGCGCGTGTACTCCAGGCAGGGCATGAGGAACTCGGGATGATTGTCCAGCGCCCGGCCGCCGGCCACGCCGGAGGGCCAGTTGTACTCGTCGTAAATCCAGGCCGTGAGCCCAAGCCGCTTGCACTCCTCCACGATCACCCCGATGCTTTCCCAGAAAGGCTCGGAAAGATACGGGACCGTAAGCCCGGTGCGCGGGTGCATGAACACGCCGGCGCAGCCCTTGTCGCCGAACTCCCGGAGCGCGGCCCGCAGCCGGTCCGGGTCGAGCGCGTCGTTCAGCGCGAGGAACGTGGTCGGGCCGTATTCCCGGCCGGGGGAAAGAAATTTTTGTCGAAGCTCATTCAGGTCCATGCTCGCCTCCCGAATGCAATGGATTTTATCAGAGGGCGGAGCAATAACCAATTCCGCGCGGGAGATCATGAGGGACGCCGCTGCCGTCCGGGAAGAATGGTGGAGATGAGGCGGGCCGCCGGCGCTGCGCGAGTTGAATTCGGGGCGGCTTTGTGCTTTCATAAACACCTGCCCGGATGTAGTCCCCGCGTTCCCGCCGATGACGCGGGGCCGAGTTTTCAGGGCCTATGGGGGATTAGCTCAGTTGGGAGAGCGATGCGTTCGCAACGCATAGGTCGAGGGTTCGAGTCCCTTATCCTCCATTTTTCAAAGCCTACGAACTCTCTTCTGTATCTGCTTGTTATTAAACGCCTTCCTTCTGCCGTGGTTAATCCGGTTGACTCAACCATTTGGCGGATACGAACCATCGCCCCTTATAATGCAAATTTCCAGGGATTGAATGGACGCCCCCGTTCCAAGTTGCCTTCATCAACCTGGGTGAAGCGCGACCTGACCGCGCCAGAATAGTGGATCAGGGATTGATATTTCCCAATACTTTCTCCAATGATTCCCGGCCATTAAGAACGCTGTTGAGCCGTACTATACAAAAACTTAAACAAAATAATAGGTTGGGCCTTGACAAGCTTCGAATGGCGCGTATCATTTATGACATTTAAGTATCGGAAATTTTAATCTTTAGCCAAGGAGGGAACATGCTGGAAGTCAGTGAAATCGCCATTGACGAATTGAAGCCATGGGAGAGCAACCCAAGAATCAACGACCATGCCGTTGAAGCTGTTTCGAAGAGTATCAAGTCCTACGGGTTCAACGTTCCGATTCTCTACGATCAGGATCACACCATCATTGCCGGGCATACTCGCTGGAAAGCGGCAAAGACGTTGGGAATGACCCCTGTGCCTGCAATTCGAATTCAGATGGCTGAGAATCAGCGTAAGGCTTTTTCAATCGCTGACAACAAAACCGCCGAGATCGCGGATTGGGATTTTCCCAAACTGAGTGAAATCCTGGAAGAACTCAAGCTGGAAGATTTTGACATCCATGATCTGGGTTTCAGCGACATTGATATCAGGAAGCTGATCAATGACCTAAGCGCTGAGCTTGGTCTTTACGAAGACGAGCTTCCTGAGGTGAATGAGGACCCTGAAACTGAGCCAGGTGATTTGATCCTTCTTGGCGGTCACAGACTGCTTTGTGGCGATTCAATAAACGCGGAATCCATTGCTCTCTTGGTACAAGGCCATGAGGTGGACCACATTTTCGGAGGCCCGCCCTATTTCAATCAGCGCTTATATGCCCAATGGCCGACCTATCATGAATATCTCGGAGACATGAGTAAGATCATCGGAAACTGCAAGGCAATATTGAAGGACGGCGGGGTCATGGTTTGGAACATTGCCAATGACTGCTCTGAACGGCTTGATCTAACCAGCCACCATTCAAAGCTTCTTGAAGAAGCCGGTCTTAAATACCCCGACTATATCGTCTGGTATAAAACCAGCGCCAACTATTCGATACCCGGGAATTTTCATATCACTCGAAACCGGTTTTATTATCCAGCCTTCCAGTGGGAGGCTCTCCTGGTGTATCAGAAGCCGGGCGAGATGCCTAGAATGACCTTGGAAGGAATGAAGTATATGAAAGCTCATCATCCCAATGTCTGGATGATAGCTTCGATCACTAACCAGGCGGAAAAATACGGGCATCCGGCCGTATGTCCGGTAGAAATTCCCTACCGATCAATGCTGGCATATACGGGAGATGGCGCAAGGGTTTTCGAGCCCTTTGGAGGATCGGGCACCACCTTAATAGCGGCGGAGAAGTCCAAGAGAATCGCCTTGCTGATGGAACGGAATCCGATGTATTGTGATATGATTATCAAGCGCCGGGAAAGCGTGACCGGCAAGAAGGCGGAGAGGGTTAAGCCATCGGGATTGACCGAGGTTCCAACTGCAGAGATAGTAAGCTCGGGAGAAAGGAAACTGAATCTATTCCCCTCCAATTCAGAGTCTGTTCAACTTCCGGTTGACTATGGCCCGAGAAGGCCCGGGCGCTTCCGGGTTGAAAGGATTATTCTCGCCAAGGGGAGCGACTCATCCGATGAGAGGCGCCGGTTCATCGCTGGTATCCGCAAGCTCTATCCCGATGCTGAAACAATTGAATGTCTCGATTTCCCCCATAATCGGATAGACCTGCGGGAAAAAGACCCGGCCAAGAGAGCCGGCAAGGGCAAGGCCACCCTGGTTTTCGGCGAGCACAAGAGCGCGGTCCGCGTAAGCCAGGAGGAGGGCAACGCCTGCCCCAACTACTGGCATTTCTCGCCCTGGGGCTTCTGCTTTTACGGGTGCAAATATTGCTACCTGGCGGGAACAAGGACTGTATGGCATTCGCCGACCGTCAAGGTCTTCCTCAACCTGGAAGAAATATTGAACGAGATTGACCGGGCCGCTCATCGGGCAGGAAAGCCCATGGCCTTTTACCTGGGCAAGCTCCAGGACGGGCTGGCCCTCGATCCTCTGACCGGGTACTCAAGAGTTTTGGTCCCTTTTTTCGCCCGCCATGAGTTCGCGAGGATGACGCTCCTCACCAAGACTGACGACGTTGACCGGCTCCTCGATCTGGAGCATCGCGGTCGCACCATCCTCTCCTGGAGCTTGAATCCTCCCGAGATCGCCTCCCGTTTCGAGGAGAACGTGCCTCCGATAAAAGATCGGATCAAGGCCATGCGGCACTGCGCTGGAAAAGGCTATCCGGTCCGCGCGGTGATGATGCCCCTTATCCCGGTCTCGGGCTGGCGGGATTATTACGCGGAATTCACTCGGGATCTCCTTCAACAGGTTACCATCGGAAGGCTTACTCTAGGCGGAATCTGCATTTACAGGAATGCCAGGAAGCTGATGGAGGCTAAACTTGGAAAGGGAAATGCCATAACCAAAGAGATTGATGAAAATGAAAGCCTGCTCGATGACCAGCACGGACTTGAAGCGGCCCTGGAACAGGTGCCCGCCGCGGCGGTGGCGGCGGTTGCAGCGCTGGGTGTAAACGGAGTTGATCCATTGCA
>Ga0307379_10001491_pt1 | contig 36985 bp, 31 predicted proteins | sample UN2MG_FD_202237 | JGI IMG/M metagenome (GOLD analysis project Ga0307379, IMG submission 202237) | Soil microbial communities from Risofladan, Vaasa, Finland - UN-2 | ecosystem: Environmental > Terrestrial > Soil > Coastal area > Acid sulfate soil | place: Finland: Risofladan, Vaasa | collected...
GGGCCGCCATGGCGGGAACCTGCGCCCCCAGACGGCGCCGGAAGAGTTGCTCGAAGCGATGCGCCAGCGCGCCGCCCTGCGACGAAAAAACTAGAACCGGGTTCATCTATTTGTGCGCGGCGGTTCTACTGAACCGCCGCGATTTCGAAGACTTTTTGAAGGGTGGCGGGTCAGGAGACCCGCCACCCTTTTGTTTGGCCTTGTTGCGCTAGGCCGTTTCCGCCTCTTCGGCCCGCCGCGCCGCCCACCGGTGGCTGTGGGATTGGGGTGCGGTGCGTGCCAAGTCGGGTCGCCCGGCGCGAAGCCGGCGCAATGCCTCGGTGGAGACGGCAAAGCCGCACTCCGTGCACAGGAGCATGTAAAGCGTCCGGTTGCCGCGCTTCACTTTGCCGAGGCGCACCAGCGGCGCCTGGTCGTGGCGGCACACGTCAGAGGGGTCTTTGGGAGGGAACATGCGGCCGGTCTCCTTGCGCGCAAGAGGGGCGTCCTTGTGGGGTGGGTGTGCGCGTAAGGCTGACCGCTCTTCTTATCGGCGCAACCGGCGGCGGCGCTTGAGGTAAATCGGCCTGCCGAGCGTCGCGATTCAAGACGGCAAGTTCACCGCAGAGGGCGCAGAGGACGGCGACAAGCGGGGGAGCGGTTCATGCGCCTGCCGGATGTGGCGCGGGGAAAAACATGGCGTCGGCGAAGTGGGTCTGGAACTGCGGCTGCTGCCCCAGTTCCACGTGCTCGACGCCGCGGGCGACGTCCTCGGCCACCTGGCGCAGGGACCGGTTCACGAGGAGCATCCGCGCCCCCGCGCCGGCGGCGTTGCCGACGAATCGCACGCGCTCCGGCGAGACCTCCGGCACCAGCCCGATGGCCCGGGCGCGGTCCGGCCGAATCATGTTTCCGAACGCCCCGGCGAGGTAGATGGTTTTGACGTCGGCGACCCGCGCGCCGTAGAGATCGAGGAGCACCTGGATGCCGGCGGCGATGGCGCCTTTGGCGAGTTGGACTTCCCGCACGTCGCGCTGCGTCAGGAGGATGGGATGCTCGAGGCCTGTCCGGCCGTCGGACGCCAGGACGACCGCCGTCTCCGAGTCGGTGCGGACGACGCGGTCGGCCAGGGCGCTAGAGCGCTCGCGCAGTTCCTCGGGCGAGCGCATCGTGCCGTTCGGTTTCAGCACGTCGGCTTCGAGCAGAGCGGCGACGGCGTCAATGAGCCCCGTTCCGCACAGGCCGACCGGCGGAGAATCGTCAATCGTGTGAAGGACGAGTCGCCCGCCGTCGAGGTCCACGCGGTCAATGGCGCCGCTCGCCGCCCGCATGCCGTAGCGGATTCGCGCGCCCTCGAAGGCGGGCCCGGCGGCCGTCGAGCACGCCAGCAGCCGCTCGCGGTTCCCGAGGACGATCTCGCCGTTTGTGCCGATGTCAATCGCCAGGGCCAGGTCCGGGCTCTCGTGTATGCCGGTGGCGAGGATGACGGCGACGGTGTCGGCCCCGACGAACCCGCCGACGAGCGGCGCGGTGTAGAGCCGGCTTCGCGGGTGGGTCCTCAGGCCCAGGCCGCGCGCCAGGACCCATTGCGGCCCGGCTGAGGCCGGCACGAACGGCGCCCGTGCGATGGTGTCCACCGGAAGGGCGAGCACGAGATGGTTCATCGTCGTGTTGCCGACCGCGCAGAGTTCGTAGATGGCGGAGGGTTTGACGTGGGCGTGTCGGCAGGCCTCGGCGAGGATATCGTTTATCGCCCCGATGACCAGGTCGTGCAGGCGCTTGAGGCCCTCTTTGCGGTGGCCGCAATACTCGATCCGCGCGACCACGTCGTCGCCGTAGGCCGTCTGGGGGTTGGCGCGGCTGGCGACGGCGGCGGTCCGGCCCGTGACGAGGTCCACCAGATACCCGACCACCGTTGTTGTGCCGATGTCCACCGCCAGTCCGTAGCACGCCTCGTCGCCGGTCGGGCGCTCGACCTGGATGACACGGTCGCCGAGGACGACCGCGGCCGCGTGGAACTCTAGTTTCCGGAGGCGCTGCGGCAGAGTGCGCAGGACGGCCGTCTCGACCACGAGGTCCTCGAGACCGCGCTCCGCCAGGGCGTCGAGCAGGCGCTCGGCGTCGGCCCGCTGGTCCGCCAGCGACGGGGCCGGCAGATGGACGGCGACCTTCCGGGCATTCGGCTCAAGCGCGACGGGGCGCCCCACGCCTTCGGTCAGAATCTTCTGGTCGCCGAGGCGCGTCTCTTCGGGGATGACGACTCGCAGGTCGCGGCGGACGCGGACCTGGCAGGCAAGACGGAGGTTGCGGCCGATTTCCTCGCCCGTAAGGATGCGCCGGCAGTTTTCGGTCGGTTCGGGGGGATCGTCGGGGATGATGATGCGGCACCCGCCGCAGAGGCCTGTCCCGCCGCACGGGGCGTTCAGGTGGACGCCGGCGGCCTGGGCGGCCTCCAGGACGGTCGAGCCGTCGGGCGCCTCGCGCCGCTGGCCGCCCGGCTCGAACGTGACGTAATGCGTTTTCTTCGCCAAGGCGCTTTCTCGCGCGATTGAGCAGGGTCGGGAATGAATGATAGCACACCGTCGGCGGGAGTCAACGCGCTGCGGTGAGAAAGCGTCTCCGGCCCCGCCTTAGCCGAGTGGCGCCCTTTCGAGGAACTTCTGTGTCCGGGATCGCGTCTATAGGAAGTGGAGGTACGAGTGGTGTACGCCAAAGGTGCCGGATTGCGGAGGAAACAACATGATTAAGGTGAGAGAAGCAGCAACCGTCCTGATGACGGCGGCGGTGACCATGGCCGTCGTTGCGGTATTGCTGTGGCCGATGGGCATGGGAGCGGCGGAGCAACCGGCGGCGCCACGTGTGCTGCAGCCGACGATAACCATCGGGACCTGCCGGTTCACCATGGAGACCGCCCAGCCGTCAACAGAGCCGGGGGCCAAACCGTCGGTCACGCTCAAGGCGGTCAACACCGGAAAAACCGCCGCGGAGGCCACGGCCTGGGTGGTGGTCTCCGCCACTCGACCGGAGTCAAAGATGTCGCGAGTCCCTGTAATGCCGCGCACCGTGTGGACGCACAAGTGCACCGTCAGTCTGGCCGCCGGTGCCGCTCAGACTCTGACGGTTCCCATTGATGCCCCCTTGCCCGAAGGCGAGTCGCTCACGATCTCGATGACGGACAAGGAGCCGCCGGTTCCGCCGGGCGCCGGGGTCGAGACGGGGGCGGCCGACACCCAGGCAGGCGAGGCAACCGAACCGGCCCCGGCGAGGTGAGCCATGGCCCGGGGTTGGGTGTCCCGGCGGAACCGGTTCCTGGGCGTCGTGCTTGGCCTCACGGGTGCTGCCGTGGTACTCGCCTTGGCCGGGCACCCGCGGCCACCCGACTTGCAGAGCGGCCCGATCCTGAGCGAATGCGATGGCGCGCTGCGCGAACTGGTCATTCACTACACGCTCGACGCCGCCCCCGTGACGGGCGCGATCTTCAGCGAGTTTCTCCGGCAACTGGAAGCGGGGGTTGACGTCCATGTGGTCTGCCCGGACCGCGCCGCCTATGACGATCTTCGCGGTCGTGCCGGGACCCTAAGGTGCCGCCTGTTGCCGGTCGTGGTCGGCCATGAGATCACCGGCTGGTCGCGTGACCGTTGGCTCGCGGTGCTGCCCGGCAAGTCGGGTGGGCCGCGCCTGCTGGTTTCGCCGCGCAGCGAGAGGGGCGCCGACGTCTGGCCGGCGCGCCTCGGCGACGAAAGCGTCGGCAAGGACTTGGCGTCGCACCTGGGGCGCGGCTTTGCCTCGGTGCGCAGCGACCTTTTCTTTGACGGCGGCGACTTTGTGGCCGATAGCGAGACCGTCTTCGTCGCCCCGGATGTTCTGGCCCGCAACCTCCACCAGACGGTCGCCAATGACGACCAACTTTCCCGACAACTTGAGGTTCTGCTGGGACGTCACATCGTGCTGCTCAAAGACGCGCCGAACCACCACGCCGGCATGTTCATGATGACCGTGGGCCGGCGTACGGTAGTTGTCGGCGACCCCGCAGCGGGCCGGCGGCTCTGGGACACGATGGGCCCCGGGCGTCAGTCAACCTGCTTTCCGCAGACGCCGGATTTCTCCGACGCCACGCGCGAGCGGTTCGAGTCCGTGGCCCGGGCGTGCGCCGCCGCCGGATACCGCGTCGTACGTATCCCGACCGTGGCGGGATCCGATAGTCGCACCTATCTCACGTACGTCAATGTTATCATTGATGAGCAGTCCGGGCGCCGCGTGGTGTATATGCCCGTCTATCGCGGGGCGGATGAGATGACCCGGGCCGCGCAAAAAGTGTGGGAGAGCCTGGGCTGCGAGGTCCGCCCCATCGACTGCACGGCCGCCATGCCGCACTTCGGCAGCCTGGGGTGCCTCGTCAACGTCCTGCGGCGGGATTGAACGTGTTGACCGGCGCGGGGCGCCAGAGGTCGTCCTGGGCGATTCCGATCTCGCGCAGGTCCGGCTCGAGTTCGACAATCCGCCCGGTATAGCCGGGTCCGTGCGAGTCGCTGCCCAGCGAAAACCGCACACCGCGCTCCTTCAGGCCGGCCAGGTATTCGCGGTACTGGGCACGGAAGCCCTCGGGATAGTCGGGGTTCAGCAAACAGGCGTGGGCGTTGATCTCGACGGCGGTGCCGTGTTCGACGGCCGCGGCGGCGAACTCGTCGTGCATCGAACGCGGAATCACGCGGAAGTCGTCGAACCACGGCAGGGTAAGGTAGCGGCCCTTCTCGTCCTGCCAGTGGCCCATCCACCGCCACGGATGGGCGACGACGTCCACCAGCGGATGGGCGGCCAGGAACAGGTTCTGCCGATGGTAGGAACGGATGACGGCGTCTCGTTCCATCGTGGCGCCGAGCGGCAAGTGCGCGCCGCCGATGATATACTCAACCTTCAATTCGTCCAGCAACTCCGGCGGCAGGTAAAGGGTCAGCCCGTTCTCCGGGCCGCCCTCCTGCACGCCGCCGACGCTGCCGGACTCGCCGAGCGAATCGTTGACCTCGAGGTCGCGGAGTCGCAGGCAACCGACCTCCACGCCGAAGTGGAACCCCTTGCGGTCGGCGAGGGCGTCGTATTCCTGGCGGCAGCGGCGCAGGGCCGGCTCGCTTTTGCGGTCGTTCAGGTGGTCGGTGATGCCGAAGTCGGTCAACCCGCACCGGCGGGCCTGGTCGCACACCAGGGCCAGCGGCGTCCCCGGCTTGCCGCAGGGCGAATGTTGCGAGTGGATGTGCCAGTCGCAGCGGATGGTCATTTTTTCCGTCACGTTCGCTTTCTCAGCGCCTCGATGCGTTTGGCGGCCTCGTCGGTCTCGCGGCGGACTTGCTTGACGAAACTATTGTCCTCGGCCGAGCCGAGCACCGCTTTCATCTCCTCCGCCGACCGATAGGTCATTCGCCGGAACGGATTCTCGTCGTCCTTCTTGCGTGTGAGGTAAACCTGGTCGGCGACATAGCGCTGGATGTCGAGCCACTTTTGGAGCGATTCGCGCCAGAGTTTGGGCGTGAGCGTCTTGGCGCCCGTGAGTGTAAGGAGCGTCGCATACGCGTGGCGCTGCTTCGCCGCGGGGTACGCCTCCCAAAGCGCATCGTAGGCTGCGTGGACGTCCTTCCAGGACGCCCGTTTGCCGGCCTTGATGTCGTTTTTGAGTTGCTCGAGGTCCGGCCCCGCGACGAGTTGTCCGCCGAGGTTCACCCAAGTGCGCTGGCGCTTGCCGCCGAGCGCATCGGTCATCGCCTTGAGGTTCGCCTGGGGATTGGCCTCTATCCAGGCGATGAGGTTCCCCACGGCATAGTAGTGAAGCATGTCGCGGTAGGCGGCGTAGGCGGCATGGGCTTTGAGGACCAGGACTTTGCGGTCGGAGTTTTCGACGCCGTCGGCGAGGATTTTGAGGCGTTCGACGGCTCGGGCGGGCCCGAGCAGAAGTTTCCGTCCGATGGCCGCGAGGTCCTTCGGGCCCTTGCCGCGGGCGGACTTGCCCTTGGCCGGCCGGCTCGCCTTGGCGGTCCACTCTTCCAGGAGCGTCAGGGCGCGGAAGATTTCCTCGGCCGTGTCGGGCGCCAGCGAGTCGAACTCGATGTGCTGGCGCTTGCGTTTGCGTTTGTCGCGTGCGGCGAACTTCCAGGTGTTCCGCGCCAGGGCATACATATTGTAGAGCCACCAGTAGGCGGGCAGGAGTTGGAGGCGGTCGGCGGAGGCGTCGTTCGAGACGAGGCAGAAGGGCAGGGCGATGTCGAGTTCCGCCGGATAGTCGCCCTTGGCCAGGAGCGCGAAGGAAGCGAATCGGCAATTGTGCTTGACGCTGACGCACAGGCCTGGCCAGAAGCCCCGGCCGGCGTGGATCTCGCCGTCGGGGGCGCGGCTGTTGTGGTTCGATCCGATCGTTGCGCAGGCGGCGATGTTCGACTGGCCCATCACCAGTGACGCGATGAGGAACGAATTGTTGTGATGCTGCTCGTGGGCGGGGAACACCAGGTTGTTCAGCACCTCGCAGCAAGAGATGGTCGAGTTGTCGCCGAGATAGGAGTGGATGAGCCGCGCGCCGTACTTGAGGCTGGAATTGTCCCCTAGGACGAAACGGACGCCCTTCACGCCGTAGAAAATGTGGCACCCGTAGCCGATGATGCCGTTGACGAGTTCGACGCCCTCGCCGATCTGCGTGGGTTCCTCGGGGCTGGAGTTGATGGTGAGGTTCTTCAGTTTGTTCGCGCCCTTGATGTAGCAGGCGGGGCCGATCCTCACGTCCTTGATGATGCGGGAGTTCTTGACGACCGAGCGGTCGCCCACCGTTCCGTAGAAGCCGCGGCGCGGGTCGAACTGGCGATGGGTCATCTCGCCGAGGCGTTTGCGGAGGTCCTTGTCCTCGGGGTGGCGGGCCCAGAGGGTGGCGTCGGCGGCGAGCATGCCGTCGAAGGGCATGACGCTCCGGCCGCCCGCCTCGTTCACGAGGTCCAGCCAGACGCGCACGCCCTCGGGCTCGCCCTGTTTGAGGATGCCGTTGCCGAACTTCGCGTGGTTCGTCGTGTGCATCTCGTCAAGGTTCAGCAGGATGACATTGTTGCCGATGATGTAGTGGGCGAGGTACTGGACGTTGTGGACGGCGACGTCGTCGCCCAGGTCGCAGGCGACGATGCGGCTGTTCGTGATGCCGACCGGGACGCTCATCTCGTGGTACTCCAGGCACACCTCCTCCAGCCGGCCGATCCGCACCAGGCCGTAGAACTCGCAGTTCTTGATGAGGTGCGGCGTGAACTCGGCCGTCACCTGGAGGTTGCTCCATCGGTCGGCCGTGTTCCCGTTCTTGATGAGCGTCTCGATCTCGTCGGCCGTCAGCGCCCGCCAGCCGTCGGCGGGTCGAGGCGACTGCTCCTCGCGCAGATAATGCTCGTCCTTGCCCGGTGGGAGGAACTCGCCCGCGATGAAGTCGTGGCCGAGCGATTGCATCGGCCGGATCTCCAGTTCGCTCATCGGATGCTCCTTCTGATGAACTGCTGCCGGGCGCCTGTTCCATGGCGAGTAAACTCGCCGGCGAACCGTGCGCCGCGCCTACTGCACGGCCGGCTTGTTCTTCTGAATCCAGCGGTAGTAATCCGCCAACTTCAGTTGCCCGGCCGCCTCCTCGTCCGCAAAGACAATCGGGTCCGGATGCAGTTGCAGGGCGCTGGCGGTGATCATGCACGTCACGGGCCCTTCAATCGCCGCCGCCAGGGCCGGCGCTTTGCTCTTGCCATTGACCACCATGACCAGTTTCCGCGCCTCGAGGACCGTGCCGACGCCCATCGAAATCGCGTGCCGCGGCACGTCGTCGCGCTTCGCGAAGAACCGCGCGTTGTCGTCAATCGTCTGTTCGGTCAGCGTCACGACGCGCGTGCGCGAGCCGAGGCTGGAGCCCGGCTCGTTGAACGCAATGTGACCGTCCGACCCGATGCCCAGGATCTGGACGTCAATGTCGCCCGCTTCCTGAATCCACTTCTCGTACTGCGCGCAGAACGCTGCGTGGTCCTTCGAGGTGCCCGCCGGCACGTGGACCTTCTTCTTCGGGACGTTGATGTGGTTGAAGAGGTTCTCGTGCATAAAGTGCCAGTAACTCTGCGGATGGTCAGCCGGGAGGCCCACGTACTCGTCCAGGTTGAACGTCGTCACCTTCGAGAAGTCGAGGCCCTCCTCCTTGTGGAGGCGGATCAACTCCTTGTACAGCCCCAGCGGGCTGGAGCCCGTCGCGAAACCGAGAACCGCCTTCGGTTTGGCGCGGACCATGTCGGCCACCACCGCGGCGGCTTTGCGGCTCAACGCGTCGTAGGTTTTGCAGATCACCACTTCCATCGTTATACCCCTTTCGCGTGGACAGCACCCCTGATGCGTTTCCGGCCGGCCCGCGTAAGGCCGGCAGCGGCAAAGAAGCGAAGGACGATTCTAGACCCGCCGCGCCCGCCCCGGCAATCCCTTTTTCCTCCGGCGGGGACCGCGCTCACCCCGCCGCTACACGCCGGAGCCGTAGGCCCGCAGAACCAGGTCCACGAGCGCCGCGTCTCCCGGCACGCCGGGATCGAGGCCGGAGACTTCGCGCAGCGTCGCCTTCGGTCCGCGCGCTTCGAGCATCCGGTGAAACTCCTCGTCGCGCGGGAGCATCCGGCCGTCGGGCCCGACGGCCTTGAAGCGCAGAGCGGCGGCGACGGCTCGGGCGATGTGCTCCGGCCTGCCGCCGTGTGCCGCCACCAGGCGCATCGCCCCTATCAGCCGGTCGTCCGGTCCGAGTTTGCGGAAGAGGTCCGCCCCGACCCGATAGACCGTGTCGCCCAGAACGCGGTTGTCGAACCGCCGGAGGAGGTCGTCGGCATGGGCTGCCAGGTCCGCCTCCGTAAACTCGCCGGGGTACTCGCGCGCCAGCGCCCAAGCCGATTCGCCCATCGCGGCACGGGTCTCGGCCCGGATGCGTTCCTCCGCCACGCACTCCCAAATCGTTTCCTTTCCCGCGAGGCTGCCGTGATACGCCGCCGCCGCATGGCCCAGGTTGTGGATGAACAGTTTGCGGTCCACATAGGCGGGGAAGTTCGATTTCAGGACGAGGCCCTCGACCTCGGGCGGTTCGCCTCGGATCCCCTGCCGGTCGGCGATGATCTGGTTGTAAGCCTCCGCCCAAACCTCCAGGGGGTCATGTTGGCTGACCTCCGGCGGCAGGATGGGCACCATCTTGCCGATGCTGGTCTCCACCAGGCCGACGAGGTGCTCAAAATCGAAGCCGGCCGGGAGCCGAGGCTCCAGCCCTTCCCGCACCAGCCGCGCCGCGTGGCGAAGGTTTTCGCACAGGATAATGGACACCGGACGCCGACGCCGCCGCAGGCCCCGCGCAAGGACCGGAAACAGCGCCGACAGCGCCGCGGCGCCGACAGCCGTGCCGATAAGGTCGGCCTCGGCGACGGCGGCCGAGACCACCTCGATGTCCGAGGCTGCCAAGCCCCGGACGTTGCGGACGTGGATTTCCGCCGGCGCCCCCGGCGGCAAGACGTCCTTGACGCGGATGAGATACTCGCGGCGCGCGTTGAGGGCCTCAATCAGGCGCGCGTCCGTATCTACAAAGAGGACCTCGTAGCCGGCCCGCGAGAACAAGGCGCCGACCAGGGACCGCCCGATTCTTCCCGCTCCGAATTGGAGAAGCGTCCTCACGCGTCCGCGATCTCCGGAATCCGCCGGATCCGCGGGTCGGTGAAGACGTCGCTCTCGTCGCGGCTGCGGCTGGAGAACTCCGAGACGATCGCCCCCTCATCCCCCGCCTGGAACCAGTGGAGCGTGTTCGGCTCGAGGGTGTACTGCTCGCCGGGGCCGAGCGCGACCTCGTGGAAGACCGTGTAGTGCGCCTCGGCCTCCGGGGGAACGCGGGCGCCCGGGTGCGGCGTCGGGTCGCCCGGAACATAGAGCCACACCCGCCCCGCACGCACGCGGAACGTCTCCATCTTGCCGGGCTGGCGGCCGCACAGCGGGTGCCGATGCTCCGGACACGTCTGCCGAGGCAGCAGCACCAGTTCCTTCGCGCAATACCGGTCCGTGTTGACATAAATGACGAGGGCCAGACCGGTCGTCTCGAACTCGCCCAGGCCGAAATCGGCCACCTCGATGGCCGCACGCTCCTCGGGCGTGAGGACGATGCCTGCGCGCTGGAGCATCTCGGCGGCGCGGGCCTGGTAGCGGCGAATCTGGGCGGCGGTAAGCATGGCAGAGTCTCCTTCCCGGCGGCGTTCCTCTCCTACGCCGAGCGGCCGTTTCTGTCAAGGCGCTGCGCGCGGCGCAAAAGCAAGCGGCCGCTCGCCGGCGGCCGCGGAAAAGGTTGGTGCGCCACCAAGGACTCGAACCTTGGACCCGCTGATTAAGAGTCAGCTGCTCTACCAACTGAGCTAGTGGCGCCTCGTCGAGCCGCATTCTACAACCTGAGGCCAACGTGTCAAGGTCGAGATCCGGATTCAAGCCCGGGGTCGCTTTGAAATTTTCTGCTGACGCAAATCCTTTTGCTTCAAAGAGAAAGCCCTTCGACGTTGTTGCCGAAGGGTTCCAGAGGGGCAATGGTCGGGGGGAACTGTCCGAAGTTTGAACCGTACCCCCAAATCCTTGATCCCTTCGTGAGTCTGTTCCTGGGTTCGCCAGGACCTCACATCTTCACCGTGGATTGCCTGGTGCGGCGGTTGGCATAGCCCCGTCGGTCCGGATGTGCCGGCGCCTGTCCTTGTGAGCGTTTTATGCCCTGTCCCCGAAGGCTGGTACACAGATCATCGGGCGGTTCTGGGACCCGACTTGGAACGAGAGGCCTCGTAGGACCCGACCAACTCGCCGGGCCCCGTGACACACATGCCCAAGTCCCAAAGGAGTCCATCCTTCAGCCCATAGATCCAGCCGTGGACCGACACGGACTGAGCACGGTTCCATGCATCTTGCAGCACGGTGGTCTGGCAAACATGTGCCACCTGTTCAATCACGTTGAGTTCGCAAAGGCGGTCATGGCGTTCTGCTTCGGTGGAAAGGGTATCGATTAGGCCCCGGCTTTTTTCGCAGACTTCTCTCACATTGCGGAGCCAGTTGTCAATCAGGCCCATCCGGTCTCCGCGCAGCGCCGCCAGGACGCCCCCGCAACCATAATGACCGCAGACGATGATGTGCCGGACCCGGAGCACCTCCACACCGTATTGGAGTACCGACAGGCAATTGAGGTCGGTTTGGACCACGACGTTGGCTACGTTGCGATGTACGAAGAGCTCCCCGGGAAGGAGTCCGACGATCTCGTTGGCCGGGACGCGGCTGTCCGAGCATCCGATCCAGAGATATTCCGGACGTTGCTGGTCCAACAAGCGACGGAAAAAATCGGGATCCTTTCCGCGCATCCCTGCCGCCCACGCCCGATTGTTCTCGAACAAGTGGTTCAGTATCCGCAAGGTTGTTTCCTCTCAGGGATCGCTTGGAAGCAGGACGGTTTGCCAATCCCGTCGCCTCCCCTACAAGTTTGAACCGTCTCTGCTTCCGGCTGTGATCATAACTCGTTGCGGTGAAACCGGAAAGCCGTTCGGCTCTTTCGCCGAACGGCCGTTTTTGAAAGATGGTCGGGGCGACTGGATTCGAACCAGCGGCCTCCTGCACCCCATGCAGGCGCTCTAAACCAAACTGAGCTACGCCCCGACGGCTTGTTGTGTGACGAGGGGATTATGGGCGCCGGCAGGGGGAGTGTCAAGGCCGTCCCACCCGGCCGCGCCGGCTTTTGCCACAACCCCATTGACAGCCGACCCCCTTGACGCTAGAAGAATTCGCCTGAAAGGCCCGTTCCGGGCCGAACCCAAAGGAAAGCAAGCCATGGACGTCAAAGCAATCGAAGCCAGAATCTTCGCCACCCCCGTGCCGAAGGTCAGCAAGGTCGCGCTGGCCTATAGCGGGGGGCTGGACTCCAGCCTAGCCATTGAACTCCTGCGCCGCGCCTACAAGGTCCAGGATATTGTTGCCATCACCTGCGACGTCGGCCAGGGCGACGAGGAAGTCGCCGTCTCCAAGGCCAAGGCCAAGACGCTCGGCGTCAAACCCATCATGATAGACCTGACGAAGGAGTTCACCGAGCAGTGGCTGGCCAAGGCCATCCGCGCCAACTCCGACTACGAAGGCTACCCCGTCTCGACCTCGATGACGCGCCAACTGGTGGCCCGCGAAGTGGCGCTGCGCGGCAAGGAACTCGGCTGCGACGCCCTCATGGAAGGCTCCACCGGCAAGGGCAACGACCAGTATCGCATGCACAACGTCTTCAAGATGTTCGCCCCGAAGTGCCAGATCCTCGTCCCGGTCCGCGACTTCGACCTGACGCGCGGCGAAGAGAGGGCGCTGTGCGAGGCGTGGGGCGTCCCCGTGGACGAGCAGATCGAGGGCGGCGACGACAAAACCATGTGGTGCCGCAGCATCGCCTCCGGCGCGATTGATCTGAATCAGGAGATTCCCGAGTCCATCTGGATGTGGCTCGTGCCGCCCCGGAAGGCCCCCGACAAGGTCCGCGAGATCACCCTCACCTTCACCGAAGGCATTCCGACGCACCTGGACGGCAAGAAGATGCCGCTCGGCCGGCTCATCCCGGCGCTGAACGAAATCGCGGGCGCGGCCGGCATCGGCAGGATTGACATGTTCGAAGACGGCATCATGGATATGAAGAGCCGCGAAATCTACGAGGCCCCCGCCGCCCACGTTATCCTCAAGTGCCATCGCGACCTGGAGCAGTGGTGCCTGACGAAGGACGAACTCGAGTTTAAGCGCATCGTGGACGCCAAGTGGGCGCACCTGGTGTACCACGGCATGTGGTACCATCCGCTGAAGCGCGAACTGGACGCCTTCATCGCCGCCAGCCAGCGGTTCGTGAGCGGCACGTACACGCTCGGCCTGTACAAGGGCACGATAGAGATTCTGAAGCGCGAATCGAAGACGGGCCTCTTCTCGCCCGAGATGCGGTCCATCAAGGCCAAGGGGTTCGCGCAGACGGCGTGCAAGGATGCGGCCCTGGTGCGGGGCATTCCGTTCGAGATCCTCGCCCGCCGCGGCGGCATCGAAGATTAACTTTTTCATGACTCCCTCTCCCTTGATGGGAGAGGGATGGGGTGAGGGTGAGGTTTTGCGCGGCGGCTATCCGAGGCCGCCGCGCTTTTCCTTCTTGTCCCCTCGTTCGTCCTCTCGCACCCCAGGTTCCCTTTACGTTCTTGGTGGTTTCTGCGGTATAAGATAGCGCCCTTGAGCTCGACGTCGGAAACGTGTCCGACGGCTACAGCACCGGCTGGATGTACGATGCCAAACGCCGGCTGGTCTACGTGTTCACCGTCCTCGGCGAGGCATGGGCCATCGAGATCGAATCCAAGACGGCCAGGCTCCTGGAGAAGACAGAAGGATGAACACTTTTTCCTTGCACCGGGCCGCGTTGTCGCGAGATTAAAACAGGTCATGGATCCGCCACAGACGCGGACCCGGGAGGGTGGGGTGAGGAAGACGGGCGAAATCGTTCGGAACGCATGCGGCGCGGCGACGGCCGTGCCGGCATTCAACATTCCCTACCTGCCGATGATGGAGCCGATGGTGAGGGCGCTGCGCGACACGAACAGTTTCGGCCTCATCGCCGTGGCACGACTCGAGTGGGTGAAGTTTGCCGCCAAGAGTCTGAAGGCCGTCCGTGACGAGTACGAGTCGGTCAAGGACGAGCGGCACACGCGCCTTCACCTCGACCACGTTCCTGTGATTGATGAGGACGGCTTCCGCGTGGATTACCGCCGCGACATCGCCGAGGCGATCGACCTCGGCTATGAGTCCGTCATGATTGACGGTTCCCGCCTGCCGCTGGACGAGAACATCACGGCGACCGCCGAGGTGGTCCGGATGGCGCACGCCGCCGGCATCCCGGCCGAGGCCGAACTGGGGGCGGTCCTCGGCCACGAGGCCGGGCGCCTGCCGCCCTACGACGAACTCTTCGCCTCCGGCAAGGGTTTCACCGGCCCCGACCAGGCCGCACGTTTCGTCCGCGAGACGGACGTTGATTGGCTCTCGGTCGCCATCGGGAATGTCCACGGGGCCATCTCGGAAGCGCGCCACCTCAGGAAGATCGAGGCGCGGCTGAACCTGGAGCACCTGGAACGCATTCGACGGGTCACGGGCATCCCGCTGGTGCTGCACGGAGGCACCGGCATCCGCAAGGAATACGTCCTGGGCGCCATCGACCGGGGGATCGCCAAGATCAACGTGGCGACGGCCGTCCGCCAGCCTTTCGAGACCGCCCTGAAGCGGTCCCCGGCGGCCGCCGAGGAAGCCGTTTACCAGGCGGCTGTCCGCGTCATCACGGAGGACCTTGAACTCGCCGGCTCCGCGCCGGTCGTCAACCCATGACTTTCTTGTCCTGCGAACGGGCGTGCGGCGCGCCGTTCTTGCTCTTGGAGGTGTAGACAATCATGAATAAGACTACTTTCGCCCTGTTCTTCGGCAACCGCGGCTTCTTTCCGGCCTCGCTCCAGGCCCAGGCTCGCAAGGAACTGACGGCGGTCCTCAAGGGGCTCGGACACCGGGTCCTGGCGCTCCCCGCCAGTGCCACACGGCATGGCGCGGTCGAAACCGTGGCGGAAGGGGAGATCTACGCCAACTTCCTCCGCGAGCACCGCGGCCAGTTCGGCGGCGTCGTCCTGTGCCTGCCGAACTTCGGCGACGAGACCGGCGCCGTGGCCGCACTCAAGGATGCCGGCGTGCCGATCCTCGTCCACGCTTACCCGGATGAACTGAACCGGATGGCTCCCGAGGTCCGCCGCGACGCCTTCTGCGGCAAGTTCTCCATCATGGATGTCTTCTGCCAGTATGGCGTGAAGTTCACGGCTCTGAAGCCTCACACGGTCCGCCCGACCAGCCCGACCTTTGCGGAGAACATGGACTACTTTGACCGCCTTTGCCGTGTCGTCGCCGGGATGAGGAACCTGGTTGTCGGCGCCATCGGTGCCCGCACGACCGCGTTCAAGACCGTGCGGATTGATGAAACGGCCCTTCAGCGCCACGGCGTCACGATGGAAACGTTCGACCTCTCCGACCTTTTCGCCCGCATGCAGGCCCTGAAGCCTTCGGATCGCAAGGTCAAGGCGAAGGCCTCGCGGCTGAAAGGGTACACGTCGTGGCGGGGGGTTCCCGCGGCCGCCTTCGAGAAGATCTCGCGGCTGGGCGTCGCGCTGGACGACGTGATTGCGGAGTGCCGCCTGGAGGCGATCGCGCTGCGGTGCTGGGTTGAAATGCAGCGCCTGCTGGGCATTTCGCCGTGTGTCCTATTGAGCGAGATGAATGATCGCGGCATCGTGTCGGCGTGCGAGGTGGACGTCGGCAACGCCGTCATCATGCGCGCCCTCAGCCTGGCGTCCGGCCACGTGGCGACCTGCCTCGACTGGAACAACAACTACGGAGACGAATCGGATAAGTGCATTCTGTTCCACTGCGGGCCCGTCCCGCAGGCCATGATGACGGGCAAAGGCCGGATCACCGACCACGCCATCCTCGCGAACGCCGTCGGCCAGGGATGCTCCTACGGCTGCAACACCGGCCGCATCGCCTCGACGCCGTTCACGTTCGGCAGCCTCATGACCGATGGCGGCCGCCTGAAGACCTATCTGGGGCAGGGGCGATTCACCGCCGATCCGATCCCGGCCGACTTCTTTGGCTGCGCCGGCGTCGCCGAGATTGCGAACCTCCAGGACGCCCTCCAGACCATCGGTTACCTCGGCCATCGCCATCACACAAGCGTCAGCCCCGGCCACGTCGCAGCCCCCGTGGCGGAGGCTTTCCAGCGATATCTGGGCTACGAGGTCACGAGGGTATGAGCCTGCTGGGCATTGATGTCGGGACGACCGGGTGCAAGGCGGCGGCGTTCTCCGCCGAAGGCCGGTGCCTCGCCAGCGCCTACCGTGAATACGCGGCCGTGCCGTTGAAGGACAACCGCGTCGAACTCGACGGCCCGTTTGTCATGCGCTGTGTCAGCGAGGTGATCGCCGAGGTAGCCGCGCTCACCGCGGCTGACCTCATCACGGCCCTGTGCGTGAGTTCCATGGGCGAGGCCGTGACACCCGTCTCCGCCGACCGGCGGATACTCGGCTCTTCAATCCTCTCTTCCGACACGCGCGGCGGGGACCTGTTGACGCCGATCATCGAGCAGTTCGGACGCCGCGCGTTCTACGATATCAACCCGAACATCCCCGGCCCGAACTACTCTCTGCCGAAGTTGCTGTGGATCCGCAAGCACCAGCCGGCCCTCTACGACCGGGCGGACCAGTTCCTCCTCTGGGGCGACCTCGTGGCCTTCATGCTCGGCTGCGAGCCGGTAACCAGTTACTCTCTGGCCAATCGCACGCTCCTGTTCGATATCCATCGCGAGTGCTGGTCGCAGCCGATTCTCGACGCCGCGGGCATCGACCGCGAGAAACTCGCGCGCCCCGTCCCGAGCGGAACCGTCGCGGGGACCGTCAGCGACGGCGTGGCCGCAAGCCTGGGCCTCCCGCGTGGCGTGAAGGTGGTCGTCGGCGGGCACGACCAGTGCTGCAACTCGCTTGGCGCGGGCATCGCGCAGGCCGGCCGCGCAGTCTGCGGCATCGGCACGTTCGAGTGCATCACGCCCACTTACGACCACATCCCCGCCAGCGAGTTGATGATGCGGTGGGGCCTCAACGTCGAGCATCATGTCCTGCCGGGTCTGTACGTCTCGTTCATCTACAACCAGGCGGGGTCGCTGGTGCGGTGGTTCCGCGACACGTTCGCACGAGCCGACTGGCAACTCATGACGGCTGGCGAGGATATTTACGACGTCCTCGTGCGCGAGATGCCCGACGAGCCGACGGGCCTTTTGACGCTCCCCTATTTTGAGATGACGGGCCCTCCAGAGTTCGTGACCGATGGCACAGGCGTCATCGCGGGTCTGCGGACCAGCACCCCGCGCGGCGAGATCCTCAAGTCCATCCTGGAAGGAGTGACGTTCTACTTCGTCGAGAGCATACAGGCCCTTCGTGAGATGGGCATAGATACATCTGAGTTCATCGCGACCGGCGGCGGGGCAAGGACGGGGCGCTGGCTTCAGATCAAGGCGGATATCTTCGGAATCCCGTTCGTCCGGCCCCGCATCACCGAGGGAAGCGTCGTCGGCGCTGCCATTCTCGCCGGGGCGGCGACGGGCGTCTTCGCCGATGCCGCCGAGGGCGTCGCAAAGTGCGTCCAGCGGGAGAAGGTCTTCCGGCCCGATCCCGCGCGGCACAGAATCTACGTGGAGCAGTACGAGAAGTACCGGCGGCTCCGCGCCCTTATGAGGGGGTTGCCGGACGCCGCCGAGGGCGGCGTGGGTCGTACCTAAGGTCCGAGGCCCGGCCCTTCACGGACCTCATCTTCTGCTATGGTTGCGGTTGCCGCCAGCGCCACGGTCCCGATGCCGAGATAACCGGCAAGCGCCGCGGGAACGACTCTGCTTCCGCAAGCCCACCCGGATGGGCGGGGTGGCCGCACAACCTCGCGGCTCGGAATTACGCGTGCAGGGCGGCGATGCGCTTAAAATCGTCCCGCAGATTGTGGTACAGGCGGCCGTACTCGGGGTAGAGCGCCTTATAGCGTTCGACGGTCGCGCGGCGGGGATGGGTCTGGCGGCGGGTCTTGATGGTGGCGTCGCAGGCCTCGGGGACGCTCGACCAAACGCCCGTGCCGACGCCCGCCAACAGCGCCACGCCGTAGGCCGGCCCTTCCCGGCTCGAGACGGTCCGGACGGCCTTGCGGTAGATGTCGGCCTGCATCTGGCGCCAGAACGGGCTGCGTGCTCCGCCGCCGGCCACGCGAATCTCGCGGATGGGGACGCCCATGCCGGAGATGATTTCCAGGCAATCGCGCATGGCGTAGGTGGCGCCTTCCAGGACGGCCCGGGCCATGTGGGCGCGCGTGTGCATGTTGGAGAGGCCGACCCAGGCGGCGCGGGCGTCGGGGTCGGCGTGGGGGGTCCGCTCGCCTGTCAGATAGGGCAGGAAGTACAGGCCGTCGGCGCCGGCAGGGACGCCGGCGGCCTCGGCATCAATCAAGGTGTATGGGTCCACCTTCTTCTTGCGCGCTGCTGCCACGAGGTCCTGGCAGAGGGTGTTGCGGAACCACTGGAGGCTGCCGCCCGCCGCCAGCACGACGCCCATGACGTGCCACTTGCCGGGGACGGCGTGGCAGAAAGTGTGGACGCGGCCGTTGGGATCAGTCTCGACGGAGTCGGCATGGGCGAAGACGACGCCGCTCGTGCCGAGCGTTGCGGAGATGACGCCCCGGCGGACGATGCCGTTGCCGACCGCCCCGGCCGCCTGGTCGCCGCCGCCGCCCACGACGGGCGTCCCGGCCGCAAGGCCCGTGGCCTTGGCGGACTGGGCGGAGAGACGCCCCGAGACCTCCGGCGATTCGTACACCCGGGGCAGGAGAGAAGCGTCAATCTCCAGAAGCGTGAGCAACTTCTTCGACCACTGCCGGCCGCGGACGTCCAGCAGCAGCGTGCCGGAGGCGTCGCTCACTTCGGTTGCGAACTCGCCGGTCAGGCGGTAGCGGACGTAGTCCTTCGGCAGGAGGATTTTGGCGGTCCGGTCGTAAAGGTGCGGCTCGTGCTTTCGGACCCAGAGGATTTTGGGCGCCGTGAAACCGGTCAGGGCCGGGTTGGAGACCATCTGGATGAGTTCGCGGCGTCCGCCGGCGACGCGGGTGATTTCGGCGCACTCTTTTCCGGTGCGCTGGTCGTTCCAGAGGATCGCTCGCCGAAGGACCCGGCCGCGTTTATCGAGGAATACCGATCCGTGCATCTGGCCCGAAAGGCCCAGCCCGGCGACTTGCTTTCCCTTGACCTTGGCCTTTCGGAGGGCCTGGCGGATGCTCTCCACCGTGGCGCGCCACCAGTCTTCGGGGTCCTGTTCGCTCCAGGCGGGACGAGGGGCGTAGGAGGGATACTCGACCGTGACGGAAGCGTGGATCTTTCCGCGCGCGTCCACCAGGAGCGTCTTCGTGCCGCTTGTCCCTACGTCGATGCCCAGTAGATAGGCCATGCGTCGTCTCCGGGTTGCGGCGTCGGTAAGCGGACCGCCCGCGAGGCGGGGCGCGCCTCCCGGCGCTGCGGACGGCGGCTCCGGCTTGCCGCTCAGGGCTTGCTGCCGGGCTCAGGAGCCGACGGTGAGGGGGAGGGGACTACTATTCTTCGCCCTTATCCTCGTCCTCATCCGCGTCTTCTTCCCCGTCCTCGTCGTCTTCGAGGTCCTCGTCGTCCCAGTCTTCTTCCTCGTCGAGTTCCTCGTCGGCGTCTTCGAGGTCCTCAACGTCTTCGTCTTTGCCCTGGGTATCGTCTTCGCGTTCGGCCACGGTCTGGTCCTCCGATTTAGTGGATTCGATTTCCGCGATGAACTCGGCGGCCTCGTCAGCGAACTGTTCGGGGACGAGCACGGGGATGCCGGCCCCGACGTCGGGGATGCCGGCGACGCCGGCGCCTTCCTGTTCGAGCACGGCCGGGATGCCGTGCGCTTCCAGTTCGGCGCGATAGAGTTCGGCCTCGGCCAGGTTCCCTGCGTGGACGACGAGCACGAGTTCCGAGTAGTCCTTGTGCTGGTTGCCTTTGCCGTTCTCTTTTTCGTCCTTCGGTTTCTTTGCCATGGCCCGATGCCTCCGTCGCCCTCGATGCCGTGCGCGGAGTGTAGGTAGGCCCCAAAAACGTGTCAAGACCAAAAATGACCCCAAAATGGCCGCACGCAGCGCGTGATTTGAGGGGTTTCGACGGGCTTCCGAAAAGAGGCCGGGGCGAGCCCATTGGCCCGCCCCGGCTTGCTTTCGGCGTAGGGGACCTTGCGTTTACTCCATCACCGTGCCTTCGGGTGCCTGGCCCTCTTCAGCGGCGGGGGCCGTCAGTTGCCCCACATCCTTCTCCAGTTGCGCCTTGATGTCGCCCTTGGCCTTCTCGACCTCTTCGGCCGTGCCCTCCAGGGCGCACATCGTCTTGGCCGCTTTGTTGCACATCTCGCGGCACTTGGCGGCCTGGTCGGCGTTCATGCCCGCGTGCTTGGCCATCATCTCCTGGCACATTTTGTAGCCTTGCCAGGTGGCCTGCTGGTCGGGTGTGAGGACGGAGAGGATGTCGGCGTCGGCCTGGACCTCGACCTTGGCTCGGTCGGCTTCGAGGGTCTGGATTTCGGCCTGGACGGCCTCCTTGTCTTCGGCCGTGGCGAGGCTCGCATTCAGTTCCTCGAGTTTCGCCCCGTTGGCCGCATCCCAAGCCTCGAGCGCCGCGGTTTTGGCGGCGGCCTTTTCGGCCAGTTGGGCGCACTGATCCTTGGTCGCCTGGCATTCCTGGGCCATCACTGCGCACTCGCCCGTGAGGACCGGCTCGGGCTGCTCGGCCGGCTGGTCCTGAGCCAGGACCGGCGCTGCGGCAAGAAACAACAGTACGGCGGCACACGACAGACTCGCACAATGCTTCATGGTACGTCTCCATCGCGGCCTATTGTGTCGAGAGTCTTCGCCCTGGGGCCGTTCGGTTCGAAGACCACGCCCCGGCCGGAGACCCCAGTGGCCTCCGCGCCGACACGCGATTTCCAGCAACGACAATTCCTCATTATGCCACGATTCTCCGGGGGTATGCAAGCGAAATCGGAAGGCGGCTGGGGTCGGGGTGTGACTACGGATTCTGGCAGCCAATTTAGTCTGCCCCGGCGGTGCGGGACGCCGTTCACTCTTGCCGCCTGCCGTCCGAACTGTCACCCGGTGCGGCAATTCAATGGATGGCCCTCGGCGGAAATGGTAGAATGACCCCGTGGACAGGAACCGGACACGCGTCCGTCGCATGAACGACCGCGGGAACGACGATTTCGTTCCCGGCTCGATGGCGTATCGTATCGGCCTGGTTTGGCCGCTCACGCGCGAGGTCGCGTCCTTGAGCAAACGACACGATGTTGAACGAAGATTACAAAGACATGTTGCGCGCCTTGTCCGCCGAGAAGGTTAGATTCCTTCTCGTAGGAGCCTACGCGATGGCCGCCCACGGCTATCCCCGGGCGACGGGAGACATGGACATCTGGGTCATGGCGTCGCCGGAGAACGCACAGGCCGTCCTGCGGGCGCTCAAGCGTTTCGGTGCGCCCCTGCACGATCTGACCGCGGAAGACCTTCAGAAGGAGGGGACCGTCTTTCAAATTGGCGTCGCCCCGCGGCGAGTGGATATCCTCACGGCGGCCTCCGGCCTCCGGTTCGAGGAGGCTTTTGCGCGCTCGATTTCCACGGATATCGAGGGCATGGAGGTGCGTATCCCATCCCGGGAAGATCTCATCCGAAACAAGCGGGCTTGCGGCAGGACCAAAGACCTGGCCGACGCCGAAGCCCTCGAAGCCCTGAACGATTTCGAGACGGACCCTTCACCCGACAAGCCGTAGCGCACCCAAGCACGCCGCTGCCCGGCGGCGGCCGGCGACGGCATCGGCACCGGATTGTGAGAGAACGATTGAAGAGCCCAAGCAAGCAAGCGGCGCGGGATATCGCAGCATGCAGACTGGCCGAAGAGTACTTGCTCGGTTTCGATCAGGTTACCTCCGAGATGCTCACCCAGCATCTGACGGACCCGGATGCCGCCAAATCGGTGTCGAGTATTCCCGGCATCTATAAGCAACTTGTGACGTCCGCCCAGAACAAGAACATGAGTCCGTCCGTCATAGGCCGGTCCATCGGAGGCGTCCACAAACTGGCCAAAGTACTTTGTCGGTTCTACCCTGCGGCTGTTGTGAGGAAGTATGGCGCAGATTCACGGAGACTTCTGAACGAGATCGTGGCGCGCGTCCGCCCCGCCGGGAAGGTCAGGCGCAAATCCAGGAGCATTTGGCCGCTCTTCTGCCGCTCGGTGCTGTCCGGGGCCGCGTTCTTGTCCCAGTTTAAGTTGGCGGAGGACTTCCGGGCGTGGGTAAGATTCTTCGACAAAGACGAACGCGCGCGAGCGTCACTGCCCATGCTCATCTCGACCGAGGTTGACGGGATCGGGTTTGCCCTTGCATGTGATTTCTTAAAGGAACTCGGCTTCCAAAATTTCAGCAAGCCGGACACGCATCTGAAGTACATTCTCCCGAGGCTCGAACTTAGCGAGTCCGGCGATGATTACATCATTTTCAAGGCCATTTCCCGCATTGCCCATAACACCGGAAAAACACCATATGAGGTTGACAAACTGTTCTGGTTGATTGGTAGCGGCAACTTTTATAAGGATGATTTGTCGATCGGCAGAAACCGGGAAGACTTCGTTAGGCACGCACGAAGCCGTTTCCGCAGATAGCGATCTGTTTCCGCGCAGAATCTTGTGCGGCACGGGCGGTTCAGACAACGGCGATACGCCGTTTGTTCCGCATTCCGCGCCTCGCGTTCCACGTCGACACAGGGGCGGCGGCCGGTTCGGGGGGATGGACACAGCCGCCGCGCCATACGACCAACGTTTTGCTCAGTGACCTGCCAGGGCCGCTTCCAGGTCCTCCTTCGGCGTCGAGATGGGCATGATGTTGAACTTCTCGACGAGGACCTTGAGCATCGCGGGCGTCACGAAGGCCGGCAGGTTCGGCCCGAGGCGGATGTTCCGGATGCCCAGGGAGAGCAGCGTCAAGAGAATGACCACCGCCTTTTGCTCGTACCACGAGAGGATGAGCGAGAGGGGCAGGTCGTTCACGCCGCAGCCGAACGCCTCGGCCAGGGCGCCCGCAATCTTGATGGCCGAGTAGGCGTCGTTGCATTGGCCGCAGTCCAGCAGCCGCGGAAGCCCCGCCACGGTCCCGAAGTCCAACTTGTTGAACCGGTACTTGCCGCACGCCAGCGTCAGGATGACGCAGTCGCCAGGGACGGCCTCGGCCAGTTCCGTGTAATAGTTGCGACCGGGCTTGGCGCCGTCGCACCCGCCGATGAGGAAGAAGCGGCGGATCTTGCCGCTCTTGACGGCCTCGATGACTTTGTCCGCGACGCCGAGCACCGCCTCGTGGCCGAAGCCGACGAGGATGGTCTGCTCGGGCGCGTCCTCGGTGAATCCCGGAGCGGCCTTGGCCGCCGCGATGACCGGCCTGAAGTTGCGGTCCGCAATGTGCCGCACCCCCGGCCAGGCCACCAGGCCCGAGGTGAAGATGCGGCCCCTATAGGAGTCGCGCGGCTTCTGGATGCAGTTGGTGGTCATGAGGATGGCGCCGGGAAAAGCGTCGAACTCCTTCTGCTGGTCCTGCCACGCGCCGCCGTAGTTGCCCACGAGGTGCCTATACTTCTTGAGGCCCGGGTACCCGTGCGCGGGGAGCATCTCGCCGTGCGTATAGACGTTGATGCCGGCGCCCTCGGTCTGCTTGAGCAACTCTTCGAGGTCCTTCAGGTCGTGGCCGCTTATGGCGATGGCCTTGCCCTTCTTGGGCGTGATGCGGACCGGCGTCGGCTGCGGCTGGCCGTAGGCGCCGGTGTTGGCCTTGTCCAGCAGGCCCATCACTTTGAGGTTCATTTCGCCGACCGCGAGCGCGCGGGCCAGAAGCGTGTCGGCGTCGAACTTCTCGCTCGCCAGGAGTGCGAGCGTCTCGTGGAAGAAGGCATAGACGGCATCGTCCTCCTGGCCGAGGATGTGGGCGTGGTCGGCATAAGCGGCGGCGCCCTTCAGGCCGTAGGTCACGAGTTCCTCCAGTGCGGCCACGTCGTCGCCGAGGTGGGCGCGGCGTGCGGCGACGCCGACCTCGCGCGCCTGCTCGAGCATCCCGTCCAGGTCGGCGGCGGGAGCGAACGCCGCGGCGCCGGACAACTTTTCCGGCGTCTTGCCCGCTTTCTTGCAGGCCGCCTCGTAGAGTTTCTTCGCCTTGTCGCGGAGTTCGGCGGCGCGGCGGATGAGTTGGGCGATGCGCTCCGCGTCGAAGTTGACATTCGTCACGGTCGTAAAGAGCGCCTCCAGGACGAAGACGTCCACGTCCCGGTCCTTGACGCCGAGGGCGCGAGCGCGGTGCGCAAGCCCCGCCAGACCTTTCGTCGCGTGGACCAAAAGGTCCTGGAGGGCGGCGGTCTTCGGGTCCTTGCCGCACACGCCGTAGATCGTGCACCCCGTTCCCTTGGCCGTCTGCTCGCACTGAAAGCAGAACATTTTCGCCTGCTGCGTGTCTGTCGGGCTCATGCTTCTCTCCTTTCGGCGGCTGGTCCGCGTTCCTCAATTGTATCATACGGCGCGGTCGGCGGTGTTGCTTTGACGCAAATCAAGAATGCCGCAGGTCGCCGGTGACGATTTCGGGGAGCGTTTTCGCGTTGCCTGCCGCAGGGCCTTTCCCTAAGATAATAAGCCCTCTTGCAACCGTGGGGCGGAGGCACTCGTGCCGCGAACCGAAACCGAGGAAAAGGTCCTCATCACGGGGAACGTGGCCGCCGCCGAAGGGGCTGTCCGCGGCGGGTGCCGATTCTATTTTGGATACCCCATCACGCCCCAGAACGACCTCCCGGAGTACATGTCCGCCCGCATGCCGGAGGTGGACGGCGTCTTCATCCAGGCCGAGAGCGAACTGGCGGCTGTCAGTCTGGTGCACGGGGCGGCGGCGGCCGGCGGACGCGCGATGACTTCCTCGTCCTCCCCCGGCATCAGCCTGAAGCAGGAGGGCTTAAGTTACCTGGCCGGCTCGGAACTTCCCGCCTTCATTGTGAACGTGCAGCGCGGCGGTCCCGGTCTCGGCGACGTGCGCTGCGCCCAGGGCGATTACTTTCAGGCGACGCGCGGCGGCGGGCACGGCGACTATCGCCTCATCGTGCTGGCGCCCCACACGGTTCAGGAGACGATGGATCTGGCGTACGAGGCGTTCGACCTCGCGGAGAAGTGGCGGTGCCCGGTCTTGCTGCTCAGCGACCAGCAGTTGGGCCAGATGATGGAACCCGTCGTCCTGCCGCCGATGAGAAATCTGCCGAAGGTCCAGGACCATCCGTGGGCGCTGACGGGCGCGGCGGGTGGCCGCGAGCGACGCATCGTCAAAAGTTTCTACTGGCGCCACGGGGAACTCGAGGAGTTCAACAAGCGATTGCGCGAGAAGTACCTCCGCATGGAGAAGGAACTCGTCCGCTGGGAAGAGGACCGCACGGAGGACGCCGACATCGTCCTGGTGGCGTACGGGACGAGCGCGCGGATCGCGCGCGACGCGGTCCGTCACGCCCGGGCCGAGGGCGTGAAAGCGGGCCTCGTGCGGCCGATTACGCTCTGGCCGTTCCCCGCCGAGCCGCTCGTCGCGGCCGCAGGAAGAGGCGCCCGCTTCCTGGTGGTCGAGATGAGTTGGGGACAGATGGTCGAGGATGTGAAACTGGCGCTCTACGGGACGCCCCGGCCGGTGGACCTTTTCTGGAAGAGCGGCGGCGGGGTGCCGGGGGTGGGAGAAGTGACGCAGCGTGTGTTGGAGGTGATGCGGCAAGGCGGCCCAGGGACGAAGGGACGAAGGGACAAAGGGACGTAGGCGGGTGGGAGGCAGGGGGTTTTACATGGTAGCAAACGAACCGAGATTGAAGATCGGCCGCCCCAAATCGCTCCTGGCGAACCGGACGCATTACTGTCCCGGCTGCGGCCACGGCATCGTCCACCGTATCATCGCCGAAATTATTGACGAGTGGGATTTGCGCGGCGACGTGATCGGCATGGCGCCCGTCGGATGCGCGGTGCTCCTCTATCAGTACCTCGACATTGACGCCTGCGAGGCGGCCCACGGCCGGACGCCCGAGGTCGCCGCCGGCATCAAACGCGCCCGGCCCGAAAAATTAGTCTTCTCCTACCAGGGCGACGGCGACCTGGCGGGCATCGGCACGAACGAAATCGTCCACGTCGCCAACCGCGGCGAGCCCATCAGCGTCATCTTCATCAACAATGCTATCTACGGCATGACGGGCGGCCAGATGGCCCCGACCACCATGCCCGGCCAGAAGACCACCACGACGCCCAAGGGCCGAAGCATCGTCAACGAGGGGTTCCCGCTCAGGGTCTCGGAGATGCTGGCGACGCTCGAGGAACCGGCTTACATTGAGCGGTGCGTCATCGGGAGCCCGCGCGACATTATCCGCACGAAAAACGCGATTAAGAAAAGTTTCCGCGTCCAGCGCGACCTGAAAGCGTTCAGCCTGGTCGAGATCCTTTCGCCGTGCCCGACCTACTGGCGCGTCTCGCCCCCCAAGGCCGAACGCTACATCGTCGAGTATTTCGAGAAGGTGTTTCCGAGGGGAGTGATTAAAGACAAAACCAAGTGACGGAGTAACCCGCCTTCGTCCCGGTGCGCCGGGACTTCGGCGGGCAGGCTCCGTGACTGAGTAACTGGGTGACTGAGTGACGGAGGATTGGCGATGAACGGCGGGGAAATGAGTTCAGCGGGCGGGAACGGGCCGAGCGGGCGGGCGGTGCGAGCGAAAGGGGTGTAGGATCAGTCGCCGGGCTTCTTCCCATCTTCCTCACGTTTTCGCTTTCGCCTGTGAGCATAGATCCCCACATACGCGGCCAGGTACGCACACACGACGGCACCCAGGACAAGTAGGGCTTTGAGCAGGCCGCTGAGCTAGGCCGGTATTTCCGCCGGCGGACTAAAGCCATGGCCCGTTGCCATTCCGGTCATCTTGCTGCCTTTTCAAAGCGCTCCGAGGCCGATTGCCAGTCGATGATGCCCATCCAGGCGTCCACATAGTCCGCCCGGCGGTTCTGGTACTTCAGGTAGTACGCGTGTTCCCAGACGTCGCAGACCAGGATGGGGACACAGCCCCAGACCGTCAGGTCCTGGTGTTTCTCCACCTGGAGCGCTACGAGCCGCTTCGACAACGGTTCCCACGCGAGGACGCCCCATCCGCTCGCCTCGACGGCCTTGGTGGCGGCGGCGAACTGGTCAAGCATCTTCTCCCTCGGGCCGAACGAGGCCTCCATCGCCTGATCGAGCGCTGTGGGGTACGTCGGCGAGGATTCCCCGCGCCCGCCCGGCCACATACTCGTCCAGTAGAGTGTGTGGAGGGCGTGGCCGGAGGCGTGGAACGCCAGTTCCCGTTCCCAATGCTTGACGAGGGCAAAGTCACCGGTCTCGCGGGCCTTGGCAAGGGCCTCCAGGGCGGCATTCGCGCCCTTGACGTACCCCGCATGGTGCTTGTCGTGGTGGAGGGCGAGCGTCGCGTCGTCGATGATGGGCTCGAGGGACTTGTACGGAAGCGGCGGAAGGGTGTACGCAACCGGCGTCGGCGGGGTGCTGGTCGCGGGCGCTTCGCCGGAGGCGGCACGCGAAGCCGACATCGCCACCCCCAGGCTTCCCAACCCGATTCCGGCAATGGCTTGGCGACGGTTCATGCGGTCGGTCATGAGAGGCTCCTTTCGGAAATGGCCTTGCTCGCGGCACCCCTGCCGCGTACCTTTATGCTATGCCGCCGGCCGGGCAAAAGCAACGGGCCGCGGAGATCGAGCCACAGGAGCCGACGGAGCATGGACGAGCGGATGATTTTTTCGGGGTTCGGCGGACAGGGGCTGATGACCCTGGGCAAGTTCGTCGCGGAACTCCTGATGCACGACCACGAGGTGACGTTCTTCCCCTCGTACGGGACGGAAGTGCGCGGCGGGACGGCCTATTGCCACGTGTGCGTGAGCGACTCCCCCGTAGCCAGCCCCGTTGTCGAAGAGGCGACGGTTCTGGTGCTGATGAACCAGATGTCGTACGACCGCTTTGCGCCGCTCGTCCGGGCGGACGGCTTGGCGCTTGTGAACGCGAGCATGGTGAAGCCGACCGCGGTGCACGGGAAGGCGCGGCTGGTGGCGATAGATGCCTCGGGCCTGGCCAATGAGATGGGCGACGTCCGCGTAGCCAATATGATTCTGCTGGGGGCGCTGGCGCGGCTGAAAGGCCTTGCGCCGGCCGAGGCGATCGTTCATCTGCTGGAAAAGAAACTGGGGACCCAGGCGGGCAAGCGCGAGATCCTCAACCTCAACAAGAAGGCCCTCGAGGTAGGTGCGGCCGAGGCGGAGCGAGTCGGCCGGTCCTGAGGCGTCTGGAATTGCCCGCGGCGAGAGCCGCGAGAGGCCTCGCCGGAGCCGGCCGAATCCAAAGAGAGCGAATAAGATTATCGCATGACACCAGCAAGGAGCTTCCCGTGTTTCAAGAGACCATCACCGAGTGTCGTCCGGAGTATCCCCCGGCTTACGTGTCCAACGGCCTCGTGGGCCTGCGCGTCGGCCCAATCCCTCTCCTCGGCGGCGTGGCGCTGGTGAACGGCTACGTCGGTGCGAATGCGGAAGAACGCATGGAAAGCGTCGAGGGCGCGCCGTACCCGGTCGGGGCGGACATTCTGGTCGGCCGGGTCTGGCTTTCCCAGCGGCCGGACCTGGCGGTCTTCAAGGAGCAGACCTACGACTTCTCCTGCGGGGAGTTGCGCAGCCGGTTCGACTTCAAGGTGGACGCCACGACGGCGCGGGTGGAAGTGGTCACGTTTTGCAGCCGCACGCAACCGTCGCTGACGCTTCAGCAGGTCAGTGTGACGGTGGACCGCCCGTGTCACCTGGCGCTGCGCGGGTTCCTGGAGACGGGGGGATTGGCGGGGCGTTGTTTGCGCCGCGAGACAATCAGCGCACACCGGATCGAAGCCACGGTTGTGGACGGTTGCCTGCATTGGGAAAGCCGGGGCGGGCTTGCTTCCTGCGGAGCGGCGTTCTGGACCCGTTTTCTCGGCGACGACCAGGCGAAGTCGGCGCGCAACTTCTGGGGCTACGAAAACGGCATTTATAAAGAGTACTCTGTCTCGGCGCAGCCGGGCAAGACCTACGTGCTCCAGCAGATCGGCAGCCTTGTGCCCAGTCTGATGAATGCCGAGCCGGACCAGCAGGCGATCCGGCTGGCGGGGATCGGCAAACACTGGGGCTTCGATCAACTCCGCGCGGATAACCGGGCGGCCTGGGATGAAATCTGGAAAGGCCGGGTGTGCCTCCTGGGGGCCGACGCGAAGTGGCAGGCCATCTCGGACGCGGCTTATTTCTACCTGCACACCTCCATCCATCGCTCTACGCCTTGCAGCATCGGGCCGTATGGGCTTACCTGGGGTTACTACGGTCACGTTTTTTGGGACACAGAGACCTTCATGTTTCCGCCGATCCTGCTGACCCAACCCCAGGCTGCGCGCGCCATGCTCGACTATCGCAGCCGGATGTTGCCTGCCGCGCGGAACACCGCCCTCCTTCACGGTTACACCGGGGCCCAGTTCCCCTGGCAGAGCATGACGCACGGGGGCGAAGTGACCCCCACTTGGATAGACGGCGTGTTGTCGGAACAGCACATTACCCTGGATGTGGCCTTTGCCTTCGCGCAGTACGTGCATGCGACGGGCGATGAGCAGTTCCTGCGCCAGCAGGCCTGGCCGGTGCTGGAAGGCGTGGCCGAATGGATTGCCAGCCGCGTCAAAAAAACGGATCGCGGATACGAAATCTGTCACATTGAGGGAATTGATGAGGGAACGTTGAACGTCAACAACAACTCCTACGTCAACATGGTGGCCACGGTGATCCTGCGGGAAGCGCAGGACTTTGCTCGTCGCCTGGGCATCCAGCCGCCGCCCGAGTGGGGCGAGATCGAACGCCGGATATTCATCCCGATTGACGCGGAGGCCAAAGTGATTCTCAAGCACGACCGCCACCGGCTCAAGGACCAGCCCGTCGGCATGGAGCCGTTGGCTGCGTTCTTCCCGCTGACCTACCGTCCGGACGAGGAGGTGGAACGTGCCACCACCCGGTGCTGCCTGGAAAGCTCGCGGCCTTTCATGCATTACCCCTTCATCCCTGCCCTGGTAGGGGTTTTCGCCGCCAGGATGGGCGACCGCAAGTTTTCGGCAGAACTCTTTACAGCCGGCATGGCCGACTTTGTGGTCAAGCCGTTCATGATGTTCAGCGAGTTCGGGGATCCCGAGCCGCACGACAGGGCGCCGGTCGGGGCTCCGTTCTTGACGGCACCGGGCAGTTTCCTGACGGCCTGTCTGTACGGCTTGCCTGGTTTGCAGTTGGGTCCCGGCGAACCGGAAGGCTGGTTCAAGTTTCCTGTCGTCATGCCGGAACTCTGGGAGGGCGTCGAGGTCGAGCGGATCTGGGTCCACGGCCGCCCGGCCCGCCTCACCGCCCGTCACGGAGACAAGCGCGCGACGATCGAAGTCTAGCCGCGACCCCGCCCGAGGCAGGCAGGCCGTGAGGGAGCGGGCCTTCGCGTGCGGAATGCGGAATGACGGCGGCTTTGCCGCCGAAAGGTTGTCATTCCGATCGCGGCGAGGCGAATCGAGCAGGGCAGGTGGCGGCTCGTTGTCGCAACGGCGTTCGTCGTGGCGGTGGGTATGGAGGCGGCGGGCGCGCCAGCCCAGGAGCCACAACGATGGCACTTTCGGGTCAGGTGCACCAGTATCGCCGGGTGGAACTCGCCCTGGAGTGCGACGCCCCGTCGGACCAATCGCTCGACAGCGATGTGGTGGTCTGCGACTGCTCGAGTTCCAGCGGCGCTCGGCTGCGCGTGCCGGCGTTCTGGGACGGCGGCCGGACGTGGCGGGTCCGCTTCGCGCCGACGCTGGCCGGGCGATGGACTTACCGCGTCGCTACCGTGGCGGATGGCGGCACCGAGGCGGTGCTGGCCCAGGGCGCCATCGATGTCCAGCCGGCCGCTGGCCAGAACCTCCTCGACCGTCATGGCGGCCTGCTGAAGGTGGCCGAGGGCGGCCGGTACCTCACCTACACCGATGGCACCCCCTTCTTCTGGCTCGGCGACACGTGGTGGTTCTGCCCGAGCGACCTTGTGACCATCGACCGGTCGAACCGGCCGGGCGTCGCGTCGATGTACCGGCGGCTCGTCGACACGCGGGCCGGGCAGGGTTTCACGGTGGTCCACATGGCGTCGCTGGGTCCGCTGGCAGCGGGCCGCGGCGTCTCGAGCAGTTTTAGCGCCCTCTTCGACGGCCGCATCGATCCGGCCTACTGGCAGACGTACGACCGGTACGTCGATTACGCCTCCTCGCGCGGTATCGTGCCGGTGCTGGGCTTCGGGTTTCACACGGATCTGAACTCGCCGACGCTCGAGCAACTCCAGCGCCTGTGGCGGTACGTGTTGGCGCGGTACGGGGCGAGCCCGGTTACGTTCCTCATCTGCGGCGAGTACAACCTGGCCTCGGTGGTGGACTCGAATGGCAAGAGGACGTTCGGCGAGGTCGACGAGCAGCGCGTCGCCAAGGTGCTGGCCCTGGGCCGTTTCATCAAGGACCACGACGCGTACCGGCGGGCGATAACGGTTCACCCTTGGCACTACGTCGAGGAAAAACGCCAGGCATGGGATGAGCCCTGGTGCGACGTACGCATGATCCAGGGCGGCCACAGTGCCGACGGGCCGCCGCCCGCGGTCTATTTGGATCTCTGGCGCCGCATGCCGCCCAAACCGCTTCTGGAGGGCGAGGTTGCCTACGAGGGCATCCACGGCTTCACCGAGGCTGTTGTCCGCCGCAACGCCTACAAAGCCATCCAGTGCGGCAGTCTCGGGTTTACGTACGGGGTGCAGGGCCTGTGGTACCCGACGCAGGACGAGAGCGACGAGAAGTTCAAGGAGTGGGGCACGCCCATTCCGTGGTGGAAGGCGCTGGAGGCGCCGGGGGCCGCCCAGATGAAACACCTGCGGGCCGCGTACGAAAGCGTCGAGTGGTGGCGGCTGGAGCCCGTGCCGGCGGAGCGGTTATCGTGGCCGGCCGACGGCGTTGCGCGGCGCGAGACGTTCGTCAAGGCCGACGGCGAGAAGACCGTGCTGATCTACGTCGCGTCGTGCAAGCGGCCGTCAGCGATGCCCTGGCTCATGCTCGGCGACGCTGGCGGGACGTACGGCGCCACATGGTTCGACCCACGGACCGGCCAGGCGCGCCAACTCCCCGATCCCATCAAGGCCGAAGGCGACCGCGTGCGCCCCCCTTCGCCATCGGATACGCAGGACTGGGTGCTGATCCTCAGACGCCGGTAGGGCGGGAGTCCCCTCGCGCGGTGCTTGAGGTTGGTTCAGTTAATCCGCAATCCGCAATAGAATAGGCCGGCCAAGCACGAGGGTGCGCGTCATCGCCCCCCGGCCTGACCGGCCCTTTGTCAGTCGAACGCCAACCCGCTCGCCTATGGCTCGCGGCCAAACCAAACTACTTCGCCGCCTCAAACCGCTTGCTCGCCCCGTCCCAGTCAATGATCTTCGTCCATGCGTCCACGTAATCGGGGCGCTTGTTCTGGTACTTCAGGTAATAGGCGTGTTCCCACACGTCGCAGACGAGGAGGGGCGTTGAGCCCCAGATCGTGAGGTCCTCGTGCCGCTCGGCCCGCCTCACCGCCCGTCACGGCGACAAGCGGGCGAAGGTGGCGTACGACAAGTGACGAAGTGACAAAAACCTCCCTGTGCAGATAATCTGCACGGGGAGCCGGAATCTCAAGAGCGAACCCGCAAGGTCGCTTTGGTTAACAGAGAACCCCCGCGGCGAGAGCGGCGGGGCTCGTGTATTCCCGCCAATAATCCGGGGTCCCCGATGTGCCGCTCCTCATCGGGCAAGAGTCAGGTGTTTCGTCGGAACCACTCCAGTGCCGCCTCGCCTTCCGAGGGTGTACTGACGAAAACCGTGTAGATGGTTTTTTCCGGGCGCAGTTCCCGGTGCATGGCCTGACATTCCTCAAGCGGCCCGCCCACGTGGACCGCCTTGCCGGCGGCCTGGCATTCCTGGAACACGTCCAGGTACTGAATCTGCGGGCCGTGTCCTTCGCCCGGCAGGAACCCAATCGTGTGCAGGCCGCGGCTTGAGAGGATCGCTTCCTTATGCTTGAGCGCCCCGACGCCATCCCAGTGATAATAGGCATGTCCGACGATCTCGGCCTCCTCTTCCAGGGCCGGCAGGACCCGCCGCCGGAACATCTGCGGCGAGATCATGATGGAGAAGTCGCACTGGAGCACCGCGGCGCCTCGGTAGGAGAAGAAGCCGGCGGCATAGCCCAGTTGCGGCAACCGCGCGGCCGCGGTGGTGGCGCGCCACAAGGCTGGAAAGAGTGCCCGCGCATCGGCCAGGGCACGCTCGACCACTTCCGGCCGGTCCAGGAGGTCCAGGCACAGGTTCTGCGCGCCCCTTGCTGCGGCCAGCAGCCCCAGGTTCGTGTGTAGATCAATCGTGCCGAGGCACATCTTCCCGCCCAGCCGCTCGGCGGCCGCTTGCAGGAGCGACAGCATCCGCTTCCACAAAGGGTGATCCTCATTCAGGCGCAGCGGCAGCGCGCCATCCCACTCGTGGATGAAGGGATGCGACCAGTTGGTGCCCGTCACGTTCTCATGCCAGATGAACTGGCTGTTGCGGCTACAGAAAATCGCCACCTCATCGCAGCCGAAGGAAGGGCTGAAGGTGGGCAGGGCCTCGCCGCCCCACCACATCCCCCGCGCATTTTCCAGCGTCTGGTCCAGGACCGCGTCGAACGGGCGGAAGACCTTGTCATGATAGGATGGCGCCGGCACGGCCGGCGCGCCGGGCCTGGGGCAACTCACCAGGACCACCGGGCGGTCCAGGATCTCGCCGTCGAGATACGCTTCCCAGCGGCGGACGGCGTCGGCGAAGTCGGCCTTGAGTTCCAGATGGCGGCCGGCGGGCGCCGGCGGCATGGGTTTCGTTGGTTCGCCCATTCCAGTATCCTCGCGTTTTCGCGGTTGCTCCAAGGGTGCCCTTGGGCACGCGTCATGCCGAGCAGAGTATATAAGGATGACCGCCCAAGCGGCACACCAAATCTGTTGGCAGGCCGGCCGCTGGTTTCTTACTCAGGCACTCAGGCACTCAGACACTCAGGCACATAGGCACTCGAAAGCAACCCGCTCGCCTGGACGGCCTTCGTGGCGGCGGCGAATTGCGCGAGCATCTTTTCCTCGGATTTTCGTATAATACGGATGAGAGGAAGTCGCTGGGAGGGTCTAATCATGCGCGGCCGGACGATAGGGATTCTGGGGTTTGCAGCCACGGTGCTCTGCATCGCAGGGGCGGTTCGGGCGCAGCAGGCGGAAGAAAAGGGCGACCGCAGCACCGACTCCGAGTCCGCGTACCTGGAGCGTCTCAAAGAGGTCCGCCTCATCGAAATCCGCCATCTCCGGTCCGGCGACGCGAAGGAGTTCGAAGCCGGCCGAACCAGGATCCTCGCCATCGAGGACGACGCGGCGGTCGGCCCGCTGGTCCACGTCCTCTACGGTCCGAACGAGCAGTACCGAGGCCTCTTGATTGAGGCGCTCGGTCGCCACGCGGCCCGCGGCTCCGCGGCTGCAAGGGCGTATCTGCAGGAAATTGCGGTCGGCGACTCCAGCCACAGCCACCGCGGGCGGGCGGTCAAGGCCCTTCAGGCCAACCGGTCGTCGTTGGCCCCGGCGCCGACGGAGAGGCTCTTGGCGCACCTGGCGCTCGACGAGGTGGACGTGCTGCGCGACCGGGCGGCCGAGGCCCTCGCCGCCATGGACGAGAAGCGGGCCGTCTGGCTCCTGGCCGAAAGGCTCGTGACGGTGGAGTACCGGCTCGTCGGCGCCGAAGTGGCGGACTACAGCATGATGCTGGACATTCGCGGCCAGTGGGCGGGCGTGCCGGTCTTCCGCCGGGTGGCGATCCAGGCGGCGGTGCCGGGCGGCGTCGCGACGACCTTCATTGAACTGCCCCAGGTCCAGATCGTGGACTTCGCCACCACCATCGCCATGACCGAGCGCCACATAGGCCCGGACTACCAGCGCGTCGAGGTCCGCCATCCGCAGATCCTCGCGGCCTTGAAGAAGTTGACGGGCAAGGACTTCGGCTACGATGTGAAAGCCTGGCAACGATGGCTCGACACCCAGCCGCAAGACATCCCGCCGTGGGAACCCATCCGCTTCAAGGCTGAGAGCGAGCCGGTGTCCGGGTCGGAGTGATTCCCGGCCGTGCGCTGCGCCCCTAAGCACCGAGCACTTTCACTACCAGCAGCGTCATGTCGTCGCCGCGCGGCGCCAGGCCGGCGAACCGCCGGATGTCCCACCGGATTTCCTGGACCATTCGTTCGGCGCCGTGGTCGGCGTGTCGGCGGATGGAGTCGAGAAGCCTTTCCCGGCCGAAACGTTCGCCCGTGAAGTTGGCGGTGTCGAACGCGCCGTCGGAGAAGGCGACCAGTGTGTCGCCGGGTTCCAGGGCGAGGACCTCGTATTGGTAGTCGGCGTCGGCAGTGACGCCGATCAGCGGCCCGCCGACAGTAAGTTGTCGGATCCGCCCGCCGCGCACCAGAACGGGCGGCTCGTGGCCGGCATTCGAGTAGGTCAGGCGACGGGCCTTCAGGTCCAGCACGCCGTAGAAGAGCGTCGCGAACTCGCTGGGTTCCGTCTCGGCCGTCAGGCCCTTGTTGACGCGGTCCATGATGTGGTCGAGTTCGTAAACGTGCTCGGCCTGGGCGCGGAGGGCCGCCCGCAGGCTGGCCATCAGGATGGCGCCGGCGACGCCCTTGCCGGCCACGTCGCCGACCGCGACCCCCAGGTTCCCCTCCGGCAGGGGGATCCAGTCGTGGAGGTCGCCCCCGACCTCCTGGCTCGGGACGGTGACGGCGTAGAAGTCGTAGCCGGGCCAGACGGGCGGGCGGGCGGGCAGCAGCCGACGCTGCACCTGCGACGCCAGCGCAAGTTCCCGCTGCTGCTGCCGTGTCTGCGCCAATTCTTCGACCAGCCGCGCGTTGTGCACGGTGACAGCCGCTTGGTCCGCAATGCTCCGAAACAGACGCACCTCCTCCGGCGAGAAGGTGTGCGGCTGGTCGGTGTAGATGTGGAGCGTGCCGAGCGCCCGGCCGTGCGCGATCAGGCCGACCGCCAGGCTGGATACCAACCCCTCCCGCCGCGCTTCCTCGCGGTAACGGACGTGCGCGCCCGTGCGCATGTCGGGCACGGTGAGGATTTCCCCCGCAAGGGCCCGCTGGTCGTTCGGATTCTCGGCGACGATGACGGGGCCCTTCTTCAGGTACGCCGGCGACAGGCCGTACGCCGCCTTGATCACCAGTTCGTCCCCCGCCTCGTTCAGCAGGCGCAGGCTGCTCGCCTTGACGCCCATCACCTCGGCCATGGTGCGCACGATGTTATTCAAGACGAGGTCCGGCTCGAGGGTCGAGGAGAGGAGGCGCGTCGTCTCCGATAGTAGCGTCAGTTCCTCGATGCCGTCCTTCAGGAGCACCTGCTGGTAGCAGAGGCGTGCCAGGGTGTTGGCGAGCAGTTGGAGGAACGAGATGGCCGACCGCAGGCTCTCGTCGCGCGAGACGGGCAGTTCCTGCGCGGCGCGCCAGAGTTCCTCTTCGTCCACGTGGTGCAGGGTCGCCAGGCTCGCCACATCCTGGCGCGTCATCGGTTTTTCGGGCAGGTCGCCCAGGACGATCGTCCCCAGCAGGCGGTCCTTGACGCGGATGGGAGCGGCGAACTGGACCAGGCCGGCGTGGCAGATGTACTTGACGGGCTCCTCGGCCGTTCGCGCCGCGTCCGCCGCCGCGTAGTTTGAGATCGAGCACGCCCCGTTCTCGTGCGTCGGGCCGCCGATGAGTTCGCAGAAGCGGCTCGAGCGGCTGGGGCGCGTCACCAGACGCCCCTTCTCGTCGCGGATGCTCGTTGCCGTCTCCGTCAACTCCGCAAAGCCGTCCTGCACCGCCTGAAGCGTCTCCAGGGCAATCAGGTCCGCCAGGCGCAGGTCCTCCTTGCGCCGCGGCGGTGCGCCGCCGGCTGGATCGCCCCCGCCCGGGGGGACGTCTCGTTCGAGTTGGGCCTCGGGGTCGGTCATGGTACCTTGTGGGTCTTGCGGGACTCCGGCATCAGGCCGGCGCTGCTCACGAAAGGGCCAGCATCTTTTCGATGGCGTCGCGGGCGCGGTCGGCGACGTCGTCCGGCACGCGCACCTCGACTTGCATGTCTTCCAGCGACCACGCGATCTTCTCCAGGGTGTTCAGTTTCATGTTCGGGCAGTCCGCCAGGCTCGAAATCGCGAT
>Ga0307379_10001492_pt1 | contig 36980 bp, 24 predicted proteins | sample UN2MG_FD_202237 | JGI IMG/M metagenome (GOLD analysis project Ga0307379, IMG submission 202237) | Soil microbial communities from Risofladan, Vaasa, Finland - UN-2 | ecosystem: Environmental > Terrestrial > Soil > Coastal area > Acid sulfate soil | place: Finland: Risofladan, Vaasa | collected...
GCTCTTGAGCATCCGGATGTGACTGATAAAGAATCTCTGGAAGTCCGTTTATTAGAGTTTGGCGCCTCAGCCCTGGAATTTCAGGTATTGTTCTTCAGTGATAATGTTTTCAGAATAGAGAAAGTAAAAAGCGATATAAGAATAATTATTACCAGTAGATTCATTGAAAATAAAATCATTATACCTTTTACTCAAATTGATTTACACGTTGATAATCCATAAAATTCAAAACTGCCTCTGTAAAATTTAACCAGCCAATACCTGATAATATCTTTAGAATACCTGCTCTCAGAAAGTAAATTGTTATATTGCATCTGGACTAAAGTCAAAATGGTATTATGGGACCCTGGCTGAGTATCTCTTTAAACTTCGAATACTTTCCCTTACTTGTCATTGCGGGTCTTGCATGGATCATTCCAATGCTGTTATCGGTTCTCAGGATAAAAAAGATCCCTTCAGTCGTTGTTGAGATCTTTCTTGGCTATTTTGCAGGGAGATACCTTCTTGCCAATATAAGTCCCGAGAGTAAGAATCTCCTTGAATTTTTGGGATTAACGGGATTTATTTTTCTGATGTTCCTTATAGGCCTGGAAATAGATATGGACCATGTTCAAGGACCTTCAATCCAAAGGACTGAACTGGAGCATACAAAGCATATGCTTGCATAATTCATTAAAATAATTATAATATGAACCACTGAATGGTGCAAATTAACCAGATGATGTTCAATATTCAAATGTCAGTCCAATCATTTACCTGAAATTAACATATCATAATAACAGGTTTCGTAAGCCTGTTTGATAAAGAACTCACTTCCAAAGTGGTAAAAAATTGATTTTTTACTATCTTGCAATTTTGCACGGTGCAAATTTGTCACAGGTATTTTAATATACCTGAGAATTTACTACAAGTTCTGATTCCATTCAGAATATATCGCTTACATGCACAGGCGATTTAATATAAATAAAAAGTAAAAGAATGACTGAAAAATTCTGATGATAATTATCGTAATCCTAATATCAATATTACAATGAAAGATACAATTATAAAGTGGAGTGAAGCAATTGTCCCATGGTTGTTAACACATGGTATAAAGATTTTAATTATTGCCGTGGCTGCCTGGCTGATTAACAAAATTATCCGGAGAATTATCATTAAGGCTGTCAGAGTTGCAGTTATTACTGACGGCAATATGCCTGAAGAGGCAGAAAAGAAACGCGAGGACACTCTTAACAGGATCTTTTCCGGTGCCGCAAGAATAGTCATTATTGTAATAGCCGGAATGATGATACTGCAGGAAGGCGGCCTCGAGATAGGACCAATGCTTGCAGGAGCAGGAATAGTTGGCCTGGCGGTTGGTTTTGGCGGACAATACCTCATTCGGGATATAATTTCCGGATTGTTTATTATCCTTGAAAATCAGTACCGTATAGGTGATGTGGTCAATATTGATGGCACAGGAGGATCTGTTGAAGACATAAGCCTGAGAGAAACCACATTAAGAGACCTGGACGGAACCGTACATCATATTTCGCACGGCAATATTTCAAGGGTGTCAAATCTGTCAAAGAAATTTGCCAGGATAAATCTCGATATCGGAATTGCATATAATTCGAACCTCGAACATGTTATTAAAGTAATAAACCAGGTGGGGAATGAACTGGCAGAAGATCCTTATTATAAAGACTCCATAATAAAGCCCCCTCAGTTTTTACGCGTCAACGATTTTGCAGATTCCGCAATAATAGTGAAGATTCTTGGTGAGACAAAGCCGCTTAAGCAATGGGAAATAACCGGAGAATTACGTAAACGCCTGAAGATTGCTTTCGATAATGAAGGTATTGTAATTCCTTTCCCTCAAAGGGTGATTCATCAGGCAAAGATTAAATAATTACAAGACACAATGAACAGGTATAATTTTGGTGTAATAGGCAATTGTTCTTATCTGGCCTATATCGATACACAGGCAAATGTAAACTGGCTGTGTCTTCCCAGATTCGACAGCAGCTTTGTTTTTGGCTCACTCCTGGACAAAAATAAAGGAGGTGAATTCAGCATAATGCCGAATAGCGGAGAATACCGATCACAGCAGTATTATATTAAGAATACCAATATTCTGGCTACTGAATTTGAGGTAAGTGATGGGAAATTCAGAGTTGTCGATTTTGCACCACGATTCAATCAGTATGAAAGATATTTCAAGCCCCTGATGCTTTTCAGGAAGATAGAGCTTGTTGAAGGTGATCCGTTTATCATTGTAAAATGTCATCCCGTTGATAATTACGGGAAACTTACTCCTGAAATTTCTGCAGGCAGCAACCATATCCGGTATCTGAATTTAAGCAGCCAGATACGGCTCACAACCGACATTCCTCTTAATTATATCCTCAATGAAAAAGCATTCCTGCTGAATGAAACATGTTATCTGGTCTTCAGCTATGGAGTTCCTCTTGAAGCACCCCTGGCAGAAACAGCGGAACTTTTCCTTAAGAAAACACAAACTTATTGGGTAAACTGGGTAAAATCAACCTCGATACCATATATTTACCAGGATGAGGTTATAAGGTCCGCGCTTGTTCTCAAACTGCATCAGTTCGAAGATACCGGTGCTGTCATAGCTTCCGGATCAACAAGCTTGCCAGAGATTGACCAGGCTCACAGAAACTGGGATTATCGCTATTGCTGGATGAGAGATACTTATTATACTCTTAATGCTTTCAATAATATCGGACATTTTGAGGAACTTGAAAAATATTTTGCGTTCATCCAGAATGTCATCCTTAACGAAAAACAACATATAAAGCCATTATATACAATCCTGGGTGAACATGTCCCGGATGAAAAGGTTCTGCTGCTGGAAGGGTATTTAAAGAATAAACCCGTAAGGATGGGAAATAATGCTACCTATCAGACACAAAACGATGTTTACGGTCAGATCCTTGTAAGTCTTTTGCCTCTGTTTATTGATAAAAGGCTGGACTATATCGAGATGCATAAGTCAATATTCATTACAGAATGGCTGCTTGACAGGATTGAGGAATATATGGATGTGCCTGATTCAGGCCCCTGGGAATTCGGGACAACAAATCGGTATAATTGTTATACATATCTGTTTCACTGGGCAGGATGTAAGGCAGCTATGAAGATCGGGTTGATAAGCAGCAATAAAGCGATTACGGGGAAAGCTGAGAAATTACAGGATCAGGCAGAAAAATATATTGAAAAATGCTATGATGCCGGCAAGGGTGCATATATGCAATCAGCTGGCAAAACCCACCTTGATGCAGGCAATCTGCAACTAATAACCATGAGTTATTTAAACCCGAACGGAGGAAGAGCAGTACAACATCTTAAAGCTCACGAAAAGGAACTTTTCAATGATCAGAACCTTTTCTTAAGGTACAAACAGGATGACCTTGGCAAATCTCAGAACACTTTTATTATATGCGGCTTCTGGTATGCCGAAGCTCTGGCTGCAATTGGAATGATTGATAAGGCTTTTAGTGTAATTGAAACACTTAATAAAAGTTCAAACCACCTGGGCTTATTCAGCGAAGATGCCGATGAGAACTTTGGTCAGTGGGGCAACTTTCCACAGACATACAGTCATGTGGGACTGGTTAATGCCGTGTACAGGCTGTCTACAAAACTTGATAGACCCATTTTCCTTTAAGACATGAAAACATTCGAACAGTTTAATTTCAACCGGATTATAATTGCAGCTTACCGCCTCCCATTCAAGCTGGTAAGAAAGAAAGAAGAATATTATGCTGTTCAGAATTCCGGAGGATTAGTTTCTGCGATACTGTCTTTGTCCGAACGAATAAACTCAAACCATAATTCTTCACCTGAAATTCTCTGGGCAGGCACAGGTGACAGCCAGCTGGGGAATGAGGATGTCCATCCAGGTGTTAAGCTGCTTCCGGTAGAAATACCGAGGAAAGTAAATGAAAAATATTATGGAGGCTTCTGTAACGACACAATATGGCCGCTTTTCCATTATTTCCCCTCCCGTACTATTTATGATAACAGTTATTTTGATGCGTATACCACCGCTAACAATCTGTTCTTCAATAAGCTGAAGGATCAGATAAAGCCAGGTGACTTTATCTGGGTCCATGATTACCAGCTTTTCTTACTGCCCGACCTGATAAGAAGATCTTTCCCAAAAGCTGATATCGGTTTCTTCCTTCATATACCCTTTCCGTCATTCGAGATGTTCCGCCTGCTCCCGCGCAAGTGGCGTGAATCAATACTCACAGGTATGACCGGAGCGGATGTCATCGGATTTCACATAAATGATTATACCCAGTATTTCATCAAATCAGTCAAAAGAACACTCGGCTATAAGGTCGATCAGAACTTCATTTCAATAAAAGAGAGACTATGTAAAGCAGATGCATTCCCGATAGGTATTGATTTCAATAAATTCCATGATGCATGCCTTGCCCCCAAAACTTTAATTCAGAAGAAGAAATTAAGTAATTACCTGGGGGATAAGAAACTTATTTTTTCGGTTGACAGGCTCGATTATTCGAAAGGATTCCTTTTCAGGCTGAAGGCATTTGAACGTTTTCTTGAACAGCATCCTGAATGGCATTTCAGGGTGGTTTTTAACATGGTTGTTGTTCCTTCGAGAGACAATATACAGGAATATCGTGAACTAAAGAAAGAAATTGAAGCAACAGTGGGACGAATAAACGGCAAATACAGCACGCTGAACTGGCGCCCCCTGGTGTACCAGTACAAGACAATCCCGTTCAACGAAATGATAGCAATTTATAATCTCAGCGATGTCGGATTTATAACACCATTGCGAGATGGCATGAACCTGGTAGCTAAAGAATACGTTGCCTGCCAGAGAGAACATCATGGCATGCTTGTGCTCAGTGAAATGACCGGAGCCTCTATAGAACTCAATGAGGCTTTAATAATCAATCCGACCGATATTGAGGAAACAGCTGAAGCATTGAATAAAGCTTTGATCATGCCGGAAGAAGAGAAGAAAAAAAGAATTCATAAAATGCAAAACAGGTTGAACAGGTATAATGTCTTTACCTGGACAACCGATTTCTTTAACCAGATCGATGATGTGAAGAAAGAACAGAATAAAATGCAGGTAAAATACCTGGATGAAAATATCCTGAAATCTATTAAACTGAAATACAGGGAATCACGGAATCGTCTGTTTCTCATTGATTATGACGGGACACTGACTCCAATAGTAAAACTGCCTGAAATGGCAGTTCTAAATAAAAACACCAGGGAAATACTGAATACAATCAGTTCTGATCCTGATAATACAATTGCAATAATCAGCGGCAGGGACAGGGAATTTCTGGATGAACAGTTCAGAAATATTGATGCGATCCTGGTTGCGGAACACGGATACCTTGAAAAACATCCCGGATCCGGCTGGGAAAAGAGTGCAGAAATAGATCTTTCATGGAAGAATAAATTCATGCCGTTATTAAATGAATATGTTGACAGATGTAACGGCTCAATGATTGAAGATAAACAGGCATCGCTTGTGTGGCACTACCGCAATGCTGATGAGGAAATTGCTTCACTGAGGATGAATGAGCTGAAAGATGACCTTTCTGAAATATTGAAGAGTGAATCAAAACTTCAGGTTCTTGAAGGAGATAAAGTGCTGGAAATCAAGAGCTTATTATACGATAAAGGAACAGTGGCCACCCGGATTATCAATCAGGGCAATTATGACTTTATTCTTGCACTCGGCGATGACAGCACGGATGAAGATCTGTTCAGAGCAGTCCCGGCATCAGGATTTACAATAAAAATTGGAAGCAAGCCGACCAACGCCAGATTCAATGTAAAGGATCAGTCTCAGATCATTGAAATATTATCAGTTTTTAATAACTCTGATAAGACATAATATCAGGTATTTTTTCTTTTATTCAAAGGTTATTTATAATTGTTATTTTATAATTACTTTTAACATTGTGTTTCATCATAAGTCATCAGTAATGTAAAACGGCAATGATCTTGTCAGACTTTAATAATTCCTCAAAATTTGTTATTATCAGTTATGGGAGCAGAAACGACAAATAAGCGATTCAGTACGATTCCTGTCCTTTTCACGGCTATTTCAACGATACTTGGAGCTATCCTGTTCCTTAGATTTGGCTTTGCTGTGGGAACCCTTGGATTCTGGGGTACATTGCTCATAATAATTGTCGGCCACGCTCTCACTATCCCTACTGCTTTTGCACTGTCCGAACTGGCAACCAACAAACGGGTGGAGGGAGGAGGAGAATACTTTATAATTTCACGTTCATTCGGCCTGAATATAGGTGCAACAATCGGAATAGCCCTTTTTCTTTCGCAGGCAATAAGCGTGGCATTTTACATTATTGCCTTCACCGAAGCATTTGAATTCCTGTTCAACTATTTTTCAAACTCGCTGAATATCAATCTTCCGAGACAGGTCATAAGTATTCCGTCAATGCTTTTTCTGGGATATGTTATTCTAAGGAAAGGTGCCAACATGGGAGTTAAAATGCTCTATATTGTTGTGGGTATCCTCTTCATTTCATTACTCCTTTTTTTCCTGGGAACAACCGATTATCAGGCTGTTGCGGGGAATAAGATCCCTGCCGGTGATCTGAGAAATCTGAAGGACTTCTTCGTAGTATTCGCAATAGTATTCCCTGCTTTCACAGGAATGACTGCGGGAGTAGGACTGTCAGGAGATCTTAAGAACCCCTCAAGATCAATCCCGCTTGGCACAATTATAGCAACATTATCCGGCATGCTGATCTATTTTGCTGTGATTTACAAGCTTTCCATATCTGCCAGTCCCGAAGAAATGTTGTCGAACCAGCTGATCATGTCCAGGATAGCCATCTTTGGCACTGTAATAATACCGCTGGGGCTTGCAGCTTCCACCTTATCATCAGCTATCGGTTCAGTGATGGTAGCTCCGAGGACATTACAGGCTCTTGCTCTTGATTCCTCCTTCCCCGTAAAAAGGATCAATAAATGGCTGTCGCAAGGAAGGAAATCAGATAGCGAGCCTGCAAATGCAAGCCTGGTTACCATTATTATTGCCCTGGTTTTCGTAACGTTGGGAAGCGTAAATGCCGTGGCTGAGATCATCTCAATGTTCTTCCTTGTTACATACGGCTCATTATGCCTGATTTCATTCCTGAATCATTTCGGCTCCTCACCCTCTTACAGGCCGTCGTTCAGATCAAAATGGTATTTCTCCCTTCTTGGATTTCTGATCGCATTATGGGTCATGTTTAAAATAAATGCCCCTTATGCCCTCGCATCCCTTATCCTGATGACTTTCGTCTATTCATACATTAAAATGTATCATCGTGAAAGGGATGGTCTTGAATCTCTGTTTGCCAATGCCCTGTTCCAGGCTAACAGGAACATACAGGTTTATCTTCAAAGATCTGAGAGCAGAAAAAAAACAAAAGAATGGAGGCCCAGTGCCATATGCATCTCAAAAGATTCCTTTGTTCGTGCCAGGGCATTTCAGTTGCTTAACTGGATATCTTTCAGGTATGGATTCGGTACATATCTCCACAGGATCGACGGGTATTATTCCAGGTCAACCTGTCAGCAGGCGGCAGAGGAGCTTACAAAACTGATTGAGATATATGACACATCCAATAATCATGTGTATGTCGATACATTGATATCCCCTTCATATACATCAGCTCTTGCCCAGGCGATACAAGTGCCGGGAATATCGGGAATGGAGAACAATATGGTTATATTCGAATATGATAAGGAAAATCCCGGGAATCTTGGCGAGATCATAGAGAATACCGGCCTCATAAAAGCTGGTAATTTTGATATTTGTCTGCTGGCAACCAGCCGTAAGGAAATAAGATTCAGGAGTGGCATACATGTCTGGATAGACAACGATGAACCGGAAAACTCAAGCCTGCTCATTCTTCTCAGCTTTATTATTTCAGGCCATCCCGACTGGAGAAAAGCTAATATAAAGGTATTTGAGACATGCAAACCGGGGCAATATGAAGAGACAAGAATCAAGATAACAGAGCTGGTAAAAACCGGAAGGCTGCCGATAACTGCAAAGAATATTGAAATCATTACCGAAGATCCTGGTATGACCATGAAAAGCCTGATAAATGAGAAATCATCTTCAGCAGCCCTGATAATGACAGGTTTCAGCATACAGGGTTTAAAGCATAACTGGGATGCTGTTTTGAACGGGTATGACGAAACCGGAACGATAATCTTCGTTAATTCGCATAATCAGAAAGAGATAGTATGATCCGGGCAGGATCATTCAACAGGACTGCCTTCCGTTCTGCCCATCCATGAAAGATCAATATCAGATCCAAAATGCTCCTTAAAGATCCTGTAGTAGTATAACTCTTCCCTTGTGTTTATTATCAAGCCATTGGAAAGCAATCTTTCATTCCGGAAATCTGCGTCAGTGATATGCTTTTCAGCATAATCTGAAATCAACTCCCTGACGCCTGCCCCTTCCCAGAATTTTGCCTTGGGTCTGTTAAAGATCTTATCAGGCAGTGCCTCTTCCATCGCTTTCCTGAGGATCCATTTTTCAGTATTGTCACGGATCTTATATTCAACAGGGATCCTGAAAGCAAATTCTACCACTTCCGGATCCGTAAAAACAACATGAGCTGTTGTCCCATGTGCCGATGCACACCTGTCAACTCTTTGAAGAGCAGTGTTATGCAGGCTTGCGGTAATCTTCAGAAGTTCTTCTTCCAGTTCTGCAGGCCGGATAGATTTCAAATATTCATAACCTGCGAATAACTCATCTCCTCCCTCTCCCGAAAATACCTCAGAAACATATTCTGACGCCAGCTTCGCTACAAGAAAATTTGTGATGCTGGACCTTACCAGCAGCGCATCAAATGATTCGAGATGATATATAACCTGTGGCAATGCCTGAACAAGATCGTCAGTCGTAACTATAACCTCGTGATGATCTGATTTTATTGACCTGGCCATTTCTTGAGCAAATTCAAGGTCGGGGGCATTTTTCACCCCGGCAGAGAATGTCCTCAGTTTATTGGTATGTCGTGTGGCAAGTGCACAGATTGCACTTGAATCAAGGCCTCCTGACAGCCATGACCCTATATCCTCAGTTCTGATACGATCAGAGACAGCTTTGTCAAGCAAAGTCCGCAGGTTTCCTGCAATCTCTTCCGGGCTCTCTTTAAAGGCAGTTCCGGTTTTTAACCTGAAAAATGGGGTTAGAATGGTCCCCTCAAAGGAGTGACCGGGGAGCATTTCGCTGATATTTCCGGTTGTTGAAAGAAGAGCTTTAACTTCGGATGAAAAACACAATTTCCCGTTGTTGTCTCTTCCGTAGTAAAGAGGGGCAACACCCAATTCATCTCTTGTAAGAATAAGTTTCCCGCTCTCATTTCCCGCTCTTGCAAAATGACCCGGGCCATTCTCATATCCTGAAGTCCCTGATGCCAGATACCTGTTTACAATCTCTTTTTCGGATTCATTCCACACTATTCCCAATGTGGCATTTTCTGTTTCAAAAACAGACCTGCCAGCCCTCCCCCTGTATCTGATCTTATCAAGCATTCCGGATACTTTCTCCTTCGCTCCTTTTTCTGATATTCCTGCTATTCCTGCCATAACTTATCTTTTTAATTTAACAATTCTTTCTGACTCTGTGATCTTATCGCCGGTTTCCCTGTCAATTGCATACCATGCCCCGTCAATAAGTCTTGTAGTAATCTTTCCGCACAGGTGCGGGTTGCCCTGGAAATGAGGAGTGTCAAGAAGTCCTGTTTTAATTGCTCCGGATATTGTCTCCGGATCAGACCATGGATCGTCACATTCCTGAGCTCCCCTCTTTTTCAGCTCATCAAGCACTATTTTCGCTTCAAGTTTAAGCTCATCTCTTCTGTCTCTTACTTTTTGATTATCAGCAAGATCAGGCATTCCATAAAGGGTGTCGTGAAGAACACCGTGGACGATATTGCAGCTCTGTATCAGCTCATCAGGTAAAATTGCGTGATCACCTTCGCTGAAGCCGACAACATGCAGAATATGAGGCTTCATTGCAAGACTTACCACAGCAGAAGCAGCAAGCTGACCCTGTGCAAAAGAAGGATCCGGTGAAAAATGTGCAAGACCAGCCCTTACCTCACGGAAAACCGTAAAAGAATCATCTGAAAGTTCCTCAATAAGTTCATTTTTTGCCAGCATTTTTGCGATATCCATTTCAGGGGATGTACCGGGAGGATTATTGAACATATACTGGGAGACATAATGCCTTACCCCCATCTTCCTGGCATTATATGCAGCCAGAAAAGCCATCGCCACCGCGAGAGAATCGTGGGCATCGCGCAGGCTCCACTGATGTGATTCATTCACTTCCACGGGAATACCCTTTTCGGCGTACCAGTGCATGACCTCCTTATGTTCGCTGATAGCCTCAGCTATTAAACGCTTTGAACGTCCGTCTATCACACTGTACCAGCATAAAGGAATGGCTGCCCAGGCATTATTTATTGTTCTCACACTCATCTCAGCCCATTTCATCAGATCACGTGTACCTGCATAACACCTTACGAGAGGGAAATTCCCCCTCCTTGTACTCTGATAAATGGCTTCCAGGTCTTCCGGCTTACGGACCGGCACCCCTCCGGCTCCGTCCTGACTGTGATCCATCGACTCAGGATGAAAGAAATGCTCCTGTGCATTCTGGTCAGGACCTATTGAAAGGACATCGAGAACCCCCGAATCGGAAATCCTTACAACTCCTTCAATTGTTTCCTGAAGCGATGGCCTGCCAAAATGATGACGTATTAGTGGATATGGATATTTCTGATTGATTCTTCCGATAAGAGTATCGGAATGAGAACTCTCTGCTTTTTCTCCTTTGCTACCTCTCAGATACTGCTTTATTGATTCTGTTGATTCCGTTCCGTTAAAAACCTTTTCAAACAGTCCGGAAATAATGGCTTCCGCTGCCACCGGCGGAGTACCTCCGAATATCATTCTTGTATTTCCGGTTCCGGATTTTTTCAATTCATTTTTCAATTCCATAAAAAGCTCTGAAGCAGTCTCAGGGGTAAGCCTGTAACTCAAAGCCATTATCCCGGGTTTTTCATCTTTAATTGCCCTGATCACTCTCTTTATTGAGACTGCAGGGCCCAGTGATATTGTCTTATAACCTTCTGCCTCAGCAATTTTAAGAAAATGATGCAGACCTCCGACGTGAACACAGCTGCCGATTGCAGCACCGATGATTGTTTTCATAATAACATCTTTTGTATACTGCTTCTAATCATTTTTAATTCGTGAAATATCTTGCTGGCTTTTTCTCAAAATGTCCATCAATCTAATTCAGATAAAAACCAAATTTACCCGGTAAGCTATCTTACCAGGCACAAAAAGTTCCTAATACTATTATTATTTTGCCGTTTCACCAATGGCAAGCAGCCTGAGGTCCCTGACACTCATCCCTGCAATACCAAGGCTTTCAACGGTCCTTCCCTGTGACCAGTAATCACAGTCATTAAGTTGCGATCCCAGATGAATAACGGAATCAATTGTGGGTGTCTGCACTTTAAGCATTCTCCCTGTGGAGGCTATCGGGACAAGACTGAAAGGGACATCCTCCTCAATATATCTTACTTTCAACGATTTGGGTGCCAGTATTCCCCTGTAGCCGTTGTTTCTTTTCATTGCTTCATACAGTGTATTTCCCTCTGCACTGTATGCCATATACAACCATTGCCTGGCAGATATTGCCCTGATTCCAAGAGCTTCAGCAACCTTTACCCTTTCTTCATCAATCTTTTCAAGTACCTTGGTAACAGAAGCTGTTGCGCCTTCATAATAAAACTGGTAATCACTATCATGTTCAATCCATCCCGAATTCAATATACACAGCGCAGGATGGAAAACGCTGCCAATATTTTCAAAGCTCGTCTTGAAAACATTGTCTCCCGGAACAAACTGAGGATAGAACTGACGCAGCTTGCTGATTACTGATGGAATAAGATGTGCACGGATGGATGCGACAGGTATTGAATTTTTTATTCTGAAGATATGAACCTGTGATGGTCCTGTTGCACGCGACGCGTAAATGAAAGTCTGTGCCTCTGATATTATGACATCAGCAGTTATGTTCATTCTCTTCAGTACCTGTTTAAACTCGATGGCTCCGAATGTTCTTCCGGGATGTAAAACAATTATCTGGCCATCAACCAGATACGGAGCTGTCTGCTCTGCTATCCATCGGTGACCGTTAGCAGGGACCACAACCATTATCATTTCAACATCCTTTATTGCATCCTCCACTGAAGTAGTTGCCAGGGCAATTTTGCCAAAACCTTCCACTTCTCCGGTTATTTCGATAGATCCAGACGATTTTACGCCCCACAATCTCTCCTCTCCTCTGTTGAACAGGTTTACCTTGTGTCCCATGAGTGCCAGGTGACCAGCCATAGCCAGACCGCCATGTCCTGCTCCGAGCACTGCAATCTTTAATCTGTTTTTCACATTTGAATGTGGCATCGGCTTTTGTTTTGGGATAATTTCAATATACGAATTTTTTTGGGAACAGCTTCATTTCAGAAGCTTTTTAACATTGTATAACTTATTCAAAGCCTCAACAGGTGTCAAATTATCAATATCGATCTCAAGCAATTCATCCCTTATCTGTTTAAGAACGGGGTCATCAAGCTGGAAAATACTCAGCTGCAATCCTTCCCTGTGACCGGCCAGGTCTGCTATCGGCTTGGTCAGCTCCTGTTTTTCATGACTCTGTTCAAGTTCTTTAAGAATTTCATCCGCCCGGTTCACAACGCTTCGCGGCATACCTGCCATTTTTGCCACATGGATCCCGAAACTGTGTTCACTTCCGCCCTTTTTGAGTTTTCTCAGGAAAATAACCTTGTTATTAAGCTCCTTAATGGAAATATTGTAATTTTTTACTCTTGAGAATGAATTTTCCATTTCATTAAGTTCGTGATAATGAGTTGCAAAGAGGGTCTTTGCTCTCAGTCTGTTTTCGTGCAGGTACTCTACCATTGCCCATGCTATTGAAATGCCATCGTAGGTGCTTGTTCCCCTCCCGATCTCATCGAGCAATATAAGACTTCGTTCTGACAGGTTATTGAGAATACTTGCTGTTTCATTCATCTCAACCATGAATGTCGATTCACCCAGGCTGATGTTATCCGAAGCGCCAACCCTGGTAAATATCTTATCCACAATTCCGATCTTTGCAGCTTTTGCCGGCACAAAACATCCGGTCTGTGCCATCAGCACGATAAGGGCTGTCTGCCTTAAAAGGGCTGATTTACCTGACATGTTCGGCCCTGTGAGAATTATTATCTGCTGATCATCGGTGTCGAGCGACAGATCATTAGGTACATACGATTCGCCCACAGGCAGCTGTTTCTCTATCACCGGATGGCGTCCGTCATATATTTCTATTCTCTTTGAATCGTCAAGGAGAGGCCTTACATAGCTATTTTCATCGGAGAGAACGGCAAATGACTGAAGGCAATCAAGCCTGCCGATAATTGATGCGTTCAGCTGAACAGGAGTAATATATTCAACTACAGCCAGCACAAGATCGTTGAATAATATGGTTTCCAGGTCCAGGATTTTTTCCTCAGCTCCGAGAATTTTGCTTTCATATTCCTTAAGCTCTTCAGTTATGTAGCGCTCGGCATTTACAAGAGTCTGTTTCCTTATCCAGTCAGGAGGCACTTTATCCTTGTGTGTATTCCTTACTTCAATGTAATAACCGAAAACATTATTATAACTTACCTTTAATGATGTAATTCCAGTTCGCTGGCTCTCACGGTTCTGGAGATCAACAAGATAATCTTTTCCGCTGTAGAGTATTGTCCTCAGCTCATCCAGCTCCGCTGATACTCCTTTTGAAATTATGTTTCCCCTGTTTATCTGGACAGGAGGATCGTTATTTATGTCATGTTCTATCCTGTCGGCAATTGATCTGCATGGGTTAAGCTGCTCAGCCAGCTTAACCAGCGGAGCACAGCCGCTCTGGCTGCAGAACGATTTCAGCGGCTCTATGGCCCTGAGGGCTTTTTTGAGATGTACAACCTCCCTGGGATTGATCCTGTTTACAGCAACTTTTGAAATGAGCCTTTCAATATCTCCTATCTGGCGTATCAATCCTGATATCTCTTCCCTGAAGGGATTATTTTCAACAAGGTACTGTACAATATCCAGCCTTTCATTGATAAGTTGAATATCCTTGAGAGGCAAGGAGATCCACCGCTTGAGCAGTCTTCCTCCCATAGGTGATATAGTACGGTCCATCACATCAATCAGTGTTTTTGCACCTTCATACGGCGAATGGAATAATTCAAGGTTCTTTATGGTGAACTTATCCAGCCATATATATCTCTCCTCTTCAATCCGTGACAGGCTTTTAATATGTCCCAGCTGTTCATGCTGTGTAATATCAAGATAATGAAGAATTGCCCCTGCAGCGATTATTGCGAATGGCATATTCTGAATGCCGAATCCTTTCAGGGAGCTTGTTTCAAATTGCTTAAGAAGCCTGTCATTTGCTGCTTCCGGGGTAAAGATCCAGTCATCAAGCCTGAATGTATAGAATTTCGTTCCGAAGCTTTCAATAAAAAGTTCCTTTTTCTTTTTTTCGTAGAGGACCTCCTTGGGCTGAAGGTTGTTCAGCATCTGATCTATATATTCCATGGTACCTTCCGAGACAAGAAACTCTCCGGTGGATATATCCAGAAATGCAGCACCTGCAATTTTTTTGTCAATATGAACAGCTGCGAGGAAATTATTCTCCTTATGATTGAGCACATTTTCATTAAGGGAAACCCCCGGCGTCACGAGTTCCGTAATTCCCCTTTTTACAATTTTTTTTGCCAGTTTCGGATCTTCAAGCTGCTCGCAGATGGCAACTCTCTGTCCTGCCCTTACAAGCCTCGGGAGATATGTATCAAGTGCATGGTACGGAAATCCCGCAAGCTCTACAAAAGAAGCTGCACCATTAGCCCTCCGCGTAAGGATTATGCCAAGTATTTCAGATGTCCGGATAGCATCTTCACCGAATGTCTCATAAAAATCACCAACCCTGAAAAGCAGTATCGCGTCAGGATGCTTCGCCTTTACACTATAATATTGCTTCATCAGCGGAGTTTCGACATATTTCCGGTCATCTGACATACGGTGACAAATAGCGGAGACAATTAATATTTACTGATCATCAACAAAGATACACTTTTATACTAATTTTCTACAACCGCAAAGAACGCCAGGCAGGCGCAAAGAAAGCAAAGCTGAATTCATAAATGTCCGTCCTTTGCGACCTTTGCGTGATTACTTTACGCTCTCTGCGGTTAATTGATTTCGTCTTTGCCATCAGCCCATTAAAACAGAGAAACACAGAGATTAAAGTCATGTTTTTTATGGTATGGTTTTGTTAAATTGCTGCAATAATCAATACAGGTTTGATATGCATAAGGTTTTGATACTTGGTGCAGGACTGGTTGTGAAGCCGATGGTTGAATTCCTGCTTGAACGCGGATTCAGTTTAACGATCGCAACCACTACAAAAGAGAAGGCTGACAGAATGATCAAAGGACATCCTGGCGGATCTTCCCTGAAGTGGTCAACTGATGATACTGATACACTTGAAAGACTTGTTGCTGAACATGATATTGCAGTATCCTTCCTGCCTTACAGGTTTCATACACTGGTGGCAAAAACCTGTATCAAATGCAGGAAGCCCCTCATAACAACATCTTATGTCCAGCCTGAAATGCTGGCCCTTGATGAGGAAGCAAAAAGTGCAGGTATAATACTACTGAATGAGATCGGGCTTGATCCCGGGATTGATCACATGACTGCAATGAAGATCATTGACCATATTCACGGCAACAATGGTAAAGTCGAGGAATTCTATTCCCTGTGCGGCGCACTCCCGGCACCGGAAGCGGCCGACAATCCTCTTAAATATAAGTTTTCCTGGAGCCCGAAGGGAGTTGTTCTTGCAGGCAGGAACAGTGCACTCTATATCAGGAATGGGGAAAAAGTATTCATTGAACCGGTGGACCTTTTCAAGGACAGATTCCGATATAATTTCCCCGGGATCGGAGATCTGGAGGTCTATCCGAACAGGGACTCGATAAGCTATATTGATATTTACAGGATACCTGAAGCAGTAACGATGTATCGCGGAACTTTCCGGTATGAAGGCTGGTGCGAGACTCTTGATGCAATGAAGAGTCTTAATATGATAGATGATACGCAAAAGCATTACAGCGGAAAAACTTATGCTGAATTCCTTGCCGAATGTGCCGGTACCGGCACTGCTGATCTTAAAAGTTCTGTGGCTTCCAGGCTTGGGATAAGCGAAAGCTCAATCCCTATTAAATCACTGGAATTCCTTGGATTTTTCAGCGATGAGATACTCAATTATGACAGAACAACTCCATTTGATATCACTTCCGACAGGATGATCAGCAGGATGCCATTGTCAGTCAATGAAAGAGATATGGTTATCATGCAGCATATTTTCCTGGCTTCATATCCCGACGGAAAGAAAGAAGTCATAAAATCGTCAATGCTCGATTTCGGATCACCTGCAACCAATACTGCCGTTGCACGAACGGTTGCTCTTCCTGCATCTATTGCGGTGAAGATGATCCTTGAGAAGAAAATCAATCTTAAGGGTGTTTACAGGCCTGTGGTGTCTGAGATCTATAATCCTGTTATTGATGAACTGAAAATACTCGGCATTGAAATGAAGGAGGAGTATGGCCTGCCGGAGAGTGAGATGATAGGGTAGTGCCCCCGGCGCTTCGCGCCACCCCCTAAAGCAATTACCCCCGGACAGCTAAAGCTGGCCTGCCCCCTAAAGGGGGCTTAAAACCCAATTGTCTGTTTCTCAGGTTAGTATAAGGGTTTATAGCCCCCTTTAGAGTCTGTCCCGACCGGAAGTCGGGAGGGATTAGGGGGTTTCAGGGGGATTAAAATTTTAAATAAAAATCTCTGGTTAGTGCTTTATACTCTTCCGTAAATTCGTGTCTTCTGCCGCGCTCTATTGTAAGAAATTTTTCTTTCACCTTATGTCTCTCCCTTGAAAAGGTCATTATAAGCCTTCTGATCTCACTCGTCGGCAACGGTTTGATTTTTAGTATATTACTACAAAATAGTCCATACTCCCGGGCCTCTGCTATGAAAATATTCCCCTCAACGTATGGCATAATAACCTGGAGTCTTCCGCTTTCAGCCATCAGTCTTGTTGCTCCTTCAAGGAGCTCGCTGTTTTTAAGTGAATCATTATGTCTTGCTGAAGCCTTGCCATGATCGGGATTCTTAAGTGAATCGCTGAAAAAAGGCGGATTTGATACTATAAGGTCGAATTTCACTGAACCCGGATCATAATTCTGAAGAGCAGTGTCCTCAACCTTTATCCTCGATTCCCATTTGCTGGTTTCAATGTTCCGGTATGCCTGTTCAAATGAATTCAAGTCCGGCTCAATAGCAACTATTTCTGCATCGCTTCTCTGTGCAAGCATAAGGGCAATAAGGCCGGTTCCGGTACCTATATCCAGAATATGTTTTGCACCTGTGATATCAGCGCACGCTCCAAGCAATACTCCGTCGGTTCCCACTTTGAACGCGCACTTATCCTGGTAAACTGTAAATTGTTTGAAGCTGAAATAGTTATTCGCCATTTAATGACATTTTTGAGTATAGGTTTGTATTGTAAGGACAAATTTACCAAACAATAATTACTTATCGTTTTCTGGCCATGGTTAACCCGGAGGTATATTATAAAAATTCTTAAATTTGATTTTCAAATTCAATTTAAAATCAAGATCATGAATAGTATAAGAAACATACTTTCAGTCCTGATGCTGACACTCAGCCTCTCATATATTGCGGCTGCAACAGATGACGCCCGTTTACTGAGATTTCCTGACATAAATAAAGATCTTACAGTCTTTGTTTATGCAGGAGATATCTGGAGTGTCAATTCAAACGGTGGCGAAGCAAGGCGTCTTACATCACATGTAGGGCTTGAACTATTCCCTAAAATATCGCCCGACGGTCAGTGGATTGCATTTTCAGGTGAGTATTCCGGCAGTCGTCAGGTGTTTGTAATTCCCTCAAACGGCGGAGTACCCCGTCAGCTTACCTGGTATAATTCCGTTGGTGTAATGCCTCCGCGGGGAGGATGGGATAATGCAGTTCTTGACTGGACTCCTGACAGCAAACAGATACTTATACGCTCTAATCGCACTCCTCTGGGAGAACGTAACGGCAAATATTTTCTTGTCAGCCTGGATGGAAAGTTTGAGAAGCCTCTCCCGATATTCAACGGCGGATTTGGAGTGCTTTCTCCTGATGGTTCAAGAATCGTATTTATTCCTGTCGACCGTGAATTCCGCAACTGGAAGCGCTATAAAGGAGGAAGGGCCAGCGACCTCTGGATCTATGACCTTAACGCTAACACATCTGAACAGATCACTAACTTTGAAGGCACCGATCAGCTGCCAACATGGTCGGGCAACAACATTTACTTTGCGTCGGATCGTGATCTTAAACTGAATATATGGCAATATAATACCAGCACAAAAGAGACCAGGCAGATAACCCGCCATACTGAATTCGATGTTATGTGGCCGTCAGGAAGCGGCGATCAGCTTGTTTATGAGAATGGCGGATATATTTACAGGCTTAACCTCAATTCAGGCCAGTCGGAAAAACTGAAGATCAGCATCAATTTCGACAATCCGAATCTCGTTCCATATTATAAGAATGTTAAGGGTAATATCCACAGTTTTGCTGTTTCTCCGACAGGCAAACGTGCTTTATTTGATGCCCGTGGAGATATTTTCTCGGTTCCTGCTGAAAACGGAATCACTGAAAACCTGACAGAAAGCCAGGGAGTCCGCGAGATATTCCCTGCATGGTCTCCTGATGGAAAATACATCTCTTACTATTCTGACCTGACAGGTGAATATGAACTGTATCTTCTTGAAAATATGAAGGGCGCAAAGCCAAGGCAGGTAACATCCGGTTCATCTGCCTGGAAATACCAGCCGCTCTGGTCACCCGACAGTAAGTATCTGCTCTTTTCAGACAGAACACTTAACCTAAGGCTGGTGGATGTTGCATCAGGCAAGATCTCCGACATCGATCATGCAACATCAAATGAAATCCGTACTTACAATTTCTCCCCGGATTCCCGCTGGATAACATATACAAAAGAAGCAAGCAACGAAAAGTCATCAATATGGGTATATGAAATCTCAACAGGCAAAAAACAAGCTGTAACTGACAGCAATTTCTCAGATGACAACCCGGTCTTCAGCCTGTGCGGTAACTATATCTTCTTTGCTTCAAACCGGGATTATAACCTGACCTTTTCAAGCTTTGAATCAGATTATCTTTATACCAGGGCTACCCGGCTGTATGCACTTGCATTGACGTCAAAGAGTCCTAAAATCTTTAAGGACAAAAACGATATTGAACCTGTGAAGGCTGAAAAAGCACCGGTGACATCATCAGCATCTGCAAAGGATATGAAAAGCAAAAGCAATGTTGCTGACACTGCTTCAGTTGCAAAGGAGGAAGTTAAAGTGGAGATAGACTTTAACGGCATCAATGACCGTATCACAGCCCTTCCGGGTGAAGCAGGCGAGTACCGGATCGTAGGTGCGGCTGACGGAGGGCTGATATTCATCAGCAACCGTAAACTGATGAAATACAATATTAAAGACGAAAAAAATGAGGAAATACTGGACCAGGTAACAACCGCCGACCTGTCAGCAGACGGCAAGATGGCAATTTACAGGTCGGGCGAAGATTACGGGATCATAAAACTTAATCCGGGACAGAAATCCGGAGCAGGAAAGATGAACCTTGACGGACTGGAAATGAAGATAGATCCCGTGAAGGAATGGAATCAGATCTATATTGATGCCTGGCGGATCTTCCGTGACTATTTTTATGTGAATAATCTTCATGGTGTTGACTGGCCAGCAATGAGGGAGCGTTACAGTGTATTGCTTCCGTTTGTGGGTCACAGGGCTGATCTTGATTATATCCTGAATGAAATAGTAGCGGAAAGCAGTACAGGCCATTGCTATGTTGACTGGGGAAGCTTTGAAAGAGTAAAAAGGGTTGATAACGGGCTTCTCGGAGCCGAGCTGACAGCTGATGAGACTGCAGGACGTTACAGGATCACAAAGATCTATAAGGGTGAAAACTGGAACAATGCCCGTCGTTCGCCGCTGACTGAACAGGGAGTGGATGTCAGGGAAGGTGATTACCTTATAAGCATTGACGGAAACGATATTACAACAGCAATTAATCCTTATGTATATCTTGAGAATAAAGCCGGGAAAACTGTTGAGATTACCGTAAACAGTACGGCTTCTGCAAACAATGCACGTACTTCTCTTGTAAAATCAATTTCAAGCGAGCTTGAACTCTTCTCTCTTAACTGGGTAAATGAAAGAAGGGCAATGGTTGATAAGCTCTCAGGCGGAAAGATTGGCTACATTTATGTTCCAAATACTTCCACAAGCGGAAACCGTGAGCTTTTTCATGGCCTGTACACATATTTCGATAAGGAAGCATTGATTATTGACGAGCGCTATAACGGAGGTGGCTTTATACCTGACCGGATGGCTGATCTACTTGACCGACATACACTTTCTTACTGGTATCAGAACGGGCTTATGCCTGGCAAATCGCCTGCTATTGCACATGACGGGCCCAAGGCTATGCTGATAAACGGGTATTCATCATCAGGTGGTGATGCATTCCCATATTACTTTAAGAAGCTGGGACTAGGTAAACTTATCGGCACCCGCACCTGGGGAGGACTTGTCGGGATATCCGGAAATGCCCGTCTTGTTGACGGTGGTTATGTATCCGTTCCGAGATTCGGTGTTTTTGATGCGGATGAAGGCTGGATAATTGAAGGGAGAGGTGTTTACCCTGATATTGAAGTTGTTGACCGTCCTGAACAACTTGCAAAAGGAGTCGACCCGAGCATTGAAAAGGCTGTCGATGTGCTGCTTCAGGAATTAAAGGAAAATCCGCCTCAAAAAGTTACTGTTCCTGCTCCTCCTGACCGCTCAAAATGGATTGAAGAAAAATAAACAAATAAGCCAGACATGATTAATCAAGCCTTTAGGATTCAGGATTGTGCGCTTATTGCTATTGCTACAGGTGAAAAAGCGCAAAACCTGAGAGAATTCAGAGACCGGTTGAAAAATATCCATCCGGGGTGTCTTTATTATCATTTTTGGGGAGGTCTTTTGCATCCTCATTTTGATGATCCGGAATTTCAAAATGATTTTGCCGTGTGGGCATCGCGTAATCTGCATGATTCAAAAATCTCAGAACAACTTTCTATAATCGACCCCAACGTTTTTAAAGATATGGAAGACCTTCGCAATGAGATTATAGAAATTATTGAAGAACGTTTATCCCAGTCGGACCATGTCCCCTGGGTGAAGACCGGACAGGAATTCCATTTTATCCGTTCACAGATAGTGATTTTCGATACAGGTGTAAGCTATAAGGATCCCCGGGATTTACTTGAGGTAATCCCAAAAATGTCGCTTGGAAGTGTCTATTATCATTTCATAGATTCCCGTCGCAGAACTCCTGATAACAGGAATGATTTTTCGGTCTGGCTCGCTGGTTTCGGAGAAAAATATAAAGGACTTATAGAAGCTCTTGATAATATTGATCCCTCTTTTACAACTTTAAATGAGCTCCGCCAGGAAATAAATTTTGTTTTTAATAATTATTTTAAGGAGGTATCTGATGGAAAGTCTGCTTGAACAATACGCCAGCGTAGTAGGAAATGAGGTAATAAATCACCTGAGACAACTGGCACATCCTTTAAAAGGGATGAAGATCCTTCATATAAATTCGACAAAAGAGGGTGGCGGAGTGGCAGAAATTTTGAACCGCCTCATCCCATTAAAAAGGGAACTGGGAATAGATGCTGAATGGGAAATTATTACAGGTGAAAGAGATTTTTACAAGTGTACCAAGAAAATGCATAATTCCCTTCAAGGTGACCGCGATGATATTTCCCCTTCGCTCCTCTCTGTTTATGAGAGTACTAATCTTCAGAATTTTGAAAGACTAAAGAATAAGCTGGAAGAAGCAGATATTGTATTTATACACGATCCACAACCAGCAGCCCTGCTTCATTTTTGTAAAGGAAGGAAAGGAAAATGGGTTTGGCGTTGTCATATAGATGTAAGCCACCCTTATCGTCCTGTATGGAAGTATTTACGGGAATATATAAAAGGCTACGACGCCAGTATATGGTCGCTTTCAGCATTTGTACAGCCTCTTTCCCATCCTCAGTATTTAATACCTCCAAGTATAGATCCTTTAAGCGAGAAAAATATCGATCTTCCGAAAAAGGAAATATCAGATTTTTTGGATTCATGGGGAATAAACAGGAACTCTCCTGTAGTGACCCAGGTTTCGCGTTTCGATCGGTTTAAAGATCCGATTGGTGTTATACAAAGCTATCGGTTAATTAAGCAATATGTTCCGGTACAGTTAGTTTTAGCCGGAGGAGGCGCGTCGGATGATCCGGAAGGTGAACAGGTATTACAAGAAGTAAAAACATTTGCAGGTAATGATCCCGATATACACATCCTTGAGCTGCCACCAGATGCCCACAGGGCAATTAATGCTTTGCAGAGGGGATCGGATATAATTATACAGAAATCCCTTAAAGAAGGTTTCGGACTTACAGTTACCGAAGGATTATGGAAAGGCAAACCAGTAATCGGCGGTGACACAGGAGGTATAAAGCTGCAGGTTATTGATCATTATTGTGGATTTAGAGTCAGCACACCGGAAGGAGCCGCAATGCGGGTTCGTTATCTCCTGAAGCATCCTGGTACTATGAAGAGGATGGGGAAAAATGCACGACAGTTTGTATTAGATAATTATTTGATTACCCGTCAGCTCAGAGAATACCTTACACTTGTAGTAGCTCTTTCATTTGGCTCTAAAGAAAAGATTGAACTTAAGCTGCCTGCTAATTAACTGTTCATGAATGACAGGTTCTCTTAAAATACTTGTGGTATCAACAGAATGTGTTCCATTCGCAAAAAGTGGTGGCCTGGGCGATGTGACAGGTGCATTACCGGGGTTTTTACAGAAACTCGGACATAATGTCATGGTTGTTATTCCAATGTATTCATTTATTGATATTAAGCAAAATGAAATCAATATTGCCATTGAAAGAATGAATGTTAAAATGGGCAATGAACTTATAGTCTGCAGCGTCCATAAAACAACTTTGCATGAGAAGGTGCCTGTTTGCTTCATTGATTATGAGCCATATTTTGCCAGGCCTAATATGTATCATGATAATAATTTTAATGATTATCCTGATAATCCAAAACGTTTTGCCTTTTTATCTAAAGCAGCGCTCCAATTGTGTCATGAATTAAATTTCATGCCCGATATTGTCCATGCAAATGACTGGCATACTGCCATATTACCGGCTTATTTGAAAAGACTTTACAAAGATGATCCATTTTTCAGCAATACGGCGAGCGTTTTAACAATTCATAATATAGCCTACCAGGGACGATATGACCGATACTACTATGATTATACAGGATTAGGGGAAGAGGATTTTACACCGGATAAATTTGAATGCTTTAACGCCATCAATCTTTTGAAAGGAGGTATTCATTTTGCTGATATGGTTAATACTGTCAGCAAAGGGTATGCTTCGGAGACTAAAACATCCTCAGGCGGATATGGTCTTGATTCCTTTCTGGTTAAAAAAGGTGATGATTATGCAGGGATACTTAATGGTGTTGATTATTCGGAGTGGGATCCGGCTAAAGATACATTGATCCCCGCAAACTATAGCAGTTCCAATATAAAGGGGAAATCTGTATGTAAAAGAGCATTACAGGAACAATCAGGGCTTAAACAGGTTGCTAAATCTCCGGTTATTGGCATAATCAGCAGGTTGGTTGAGCTGAAGGGATTTTTTATTTTATCAGAATGTATTGAAGATATTATAAATAATATGGATGTCCAGTTTGCTATACTGGGTTCCGGCGATAATCAACTGGAGACATTTTACAGTAATTTACAGCTGCGATATCCCGGAAAAGCAGCATCGTTTATTGGTTATAACAACAAATTAGCTCATCTTATTGAAGCTGGCAGCGATTTCTTTTTAATGCCCTCATTATCTGAGCCTTGCGGATTAAATCAGATATATTCGCTGAAATACGGGACACTGCCGATCGTAAGAGCTACGGGAGGATTAAATGATACTATTGAAAATTACAACCAGGATACCGGAGAGGGTACTGGTTTCAAATTTTGGGAACCCAGTGGCAAAGCCATTTATAATACGGTTTACTGGGCTTTGGAAACATACCATAACAGAAAACCTCATTTACAAAAACTTATCTGCCAAGCCATGGAACAAAATTTTTCATGGGAGAAGAGTTCCATGGAATATATTAAACTTTATCAAAAGGCTTTAGAGAATAAAAAAAACCGGGCAGTAATTTAAAAACCTTCGAAAATACCTGATCCGAACAGAGCAAAGTCATATTTTACAGGATCTGCAGGATCGAATTCACGGAGAACAGCTGTTAATTCTTCAACCGCTTTCCAGTCGTTTACCTTCCTTGTTAAAAGTCCCAGTTTTCTGGCTGTATTGCCAGAATGGAGATCCAGCGGAATATAAAGTATTGAGGGATCCATTCGTTTCCATATCCCGAAGTCAACTCCCTGTCTGTCTCTTCTCACCATCCAGCGAAGGAACATATTAAGTCTTTTTCCTGCCGCTCCTGACTGAACATCCGCAAAGTGCTTTTCTGTCCTTGCCTGGTGCGATAAAGCAAAGAATCTTTTCCGCAGGTGAGTCAGTCCGTCACGGAGGGTATTGTTTGTTTTCATTCCTTCCAGTATCACATCTTCCATGCTGAAAGACGAACCATAGATATTTTTTAGTCCGGCCATGAAATACCGGCAGTCGGTTCCATTGAATGTTCTGTGAACAAAGCTGTTCAACCTCTTCATATCATTGTTCCCTGCAGACATGATAAATTTATAAGGTGCATTATCCATCAGATCAAGCAGATGTTGTGCACTTCGCAGTATCAGGTCACGCCGTCCCCAGGCTATGGCTGCAGTCAGGAACCCTGAAATTTCCCTGTCGTGCAATTCAGTAAATGAGTGAGGAATTGAGATAGGATCGCAGGCGATGAAAGAAGGGTTATTATACTGAAGGTATTTTTCCTCAAGGAATATTTTCATTTCACCGGCAGGAATGCCATTGTATGACAGCTTATGACCCATTGATAATTAGTCCGTCTTTTATCTGCAATATGCGGTCCGACATATTTGCAAGCTGTCTGTCGTGAGTTACAATTACTATGGTTTGTCCGAAAGTATCACGGAGTCTGAAGAAAAGCTTGTGAAGTTCGTTTTTATTTTCTGAATCCAGATTGCCTGAAGGTTCATCAGCAAGGATGACTGAAGGATTGTTTACCAGTGCACGTGCCACGGCGACCCGCTGCTGTTCACCACCGCTCAGTTCCGATGGTTTATGTTCAAGCCTGTCGGTCAGGTTGAGAAATCCCAGCAGTTCAGAGGCTTTTGCTTCAGCTTCGGCTTTGCTTTTCCCGGCAATATAGGCAGGGATACATACATTCTCAAGGGCAGTGAATTCAGGCAGAAGCTGGTGGAACTGGAAAACAAAACCTATATTGCTGTTCCTGAAAGATGCAAGTGAACGTCCTTTCATGCTGCTTATATCAGTTCCGTCGTAATGGATGGTTCCGCAGTCTGGCTTATCAAGAGTACCTATTATCTGAAGCAGTGTTGTCTTGCCGGCGCCGCTTGCCCCGACTATTGCAACAACTTCTTTATCCCTGATTTCGATATCAATGCCTTTAAGGACTTTCAGATCTCCGTATGACTTGGTTATACCTGTTGTTTTAATCATTGTTGATATTATCAGCAACCTCGCCGGCGTCTTTCCGGAGGTCATCGGTAACTTCGTTTGCATCTTTCCTGAGGTCATCAGTAACTTCATTTACATCTTTCCGGATATTATCGCTTACTTCATTTATATCTTTCTGAATATTGTCTGACACATCATTCACTTCTCTCGTAAGGTTATCCGAAAAATCTGTAACATCTTTACTTATCGTTTGTGACACATCATTAAGATCGTTCCTGATCTCCCTTGTACTCTCTTCAAATTCTTTTTTAATATCGTCAGTTGCTTTTTTAAACTCGCGCATACTCTTACCGATACTTTTAGCCAGCCCCGGCAGCTTATCAGCTCCGAAAAGAATAAGGACAACAATAAGAATCACAAATATCTCCTGTCCGCTCATATATCCCGTATATTTCCTTTCAGATACAAAATTAGAAAAATAATAGGGACGTTCCACGGAACGTCCCCACAAAATATAAATTCAAAACAATTATCCGTTAAATGTCAGAATTTCAATCCTTTCTTTGATGACGTATCATAAACAACGGCTGTTGCAACGAAAATTGAAGAATAGGTTCCAACGATAATCCCGATTACCATTGCAAAAAGGAATCCTCTGATCGTTGCTCCTCCAAAGAAGAACATTGCAGTAAGCACAAGTATTGAGGTTACCCCTGTATTAAGTGTCCGGCTGAGGGTATCATTCAATGCCATATTCAGAACCTCCTTTGTAGGACGTTTCCGGTGAAGAGGAAGGAATTCCCTGACCCTGTCAAAAACTACGACCGAGTCGTTGACTGAATATCCGATAACTGTTAATATGGCAGCAATAAATGACTGGTCGATCTCCATTGTGAAAGGCAAAATTCCCCACAGAAGTGAATAAATACCAATTACAATTAAGACATCATGCGCAACTGCAACAATTGCGCCCAATCCGTATTGCCAGTTCCTGAATCTCATGAATATATAGATGAACATAATAACCAGCGAAAGTCCGACAGCCCATACTGCCTTTCTTTTAATATCGGCTGCTACAGTTGGCCCCACGGTTTCAGAACTGATCCTGTAATCGGTGAGGAACTGCTCTTTGGTGACTCCCGGATCAACCATATCTCTGAGTCCATCATACAGGGCTGTTTCAATTTCATCATCAACACCGGTCTCATTGATCTTATATTTCGTGATGATCCTTACCTGGTTATCACTTCCGAAGGTTACCACCTGGGGGGCATCGCCAAATTTAACAGCAAGCCTTTCGGCCACATCGGCAGTTTTTACACTGTTATCAAATCTTACAATATATGTCCTGCCCCCGGTGAAATCTATGCCCTGGTTTAATCCACGTACAAACAATGAAGCTATGCCAATTATCGTAATAGCTACAGATACTGCATAGAATATCTTTCTTTTACCCATGAAATCGATATGCGTATTTTTCAGAATGTTGGACGTGATCTTTATGGAAAAGCTCAGTTTGGCATTCCGCTTAAGCATCCCCTCATAAATGAGCCTCGTGATGTAAATCGCACAGAACAAAGATGTGAAGATACCGATGACAAGAGTCGTCGCAAATCCTTTAATCGGTCCTGTTCCGAAAATATAAAGCACAATACCTGTAAGCAGGGTGGTGATATTTGAGTCAAGAATGGCAGAGAGAGCTCCCTTGTAGCCATCAGCTATTGCCAGCTTGATGCCCTTCCCTGCTCTCAATTCTTCCCGGATTCGCTCATAAATCAGGACATTTGCGTCGACCGACATACCCATAGTAAGCACGATACCTGCTATGCCCGGGAGTGTAAGAACGGCTCCGAGCGATGCAGAAACACCGAATATCAGGAAAATGTTCCCGACCAGTGCAACATCTGCAATACTGCCTGCACTCGCGCTGTAATAAAACAACATATACGACAGAACAATAAAAAAGGCAATAATGAATGAGATCATACCGGCTCTGATTGCTTCCTTTCCAAGTGTCGGTCCTATAATGGTATCAGAAATTATTCTTGCCGGTGCAGGTAGTTTTCCTGATTTAAGGATATTTGCCAGGTCGTCAGCTTCTTCGATTGTAAAATCACCTGTGATTTCAGTACTGCCGCCGGTAATTTCATTCTGCACCCTTGGGTTAGACCTCACATAACCGTCAAGAACTACTGCGATACAGCGGTCAATATTTTCCCGTGTCATCCTCTGCCATGTCTTTGCTCCTTCAGCATTCATGGTAAAGTCAACCTTTACTTCCGATCCGGTTATTCCTGAAGATGGTCTTGCCCCGGTTATCACTTCTCCCCCAAGAGGCGGGCGTCCATCGCGTGTGGTCACCTTTATGGCGTGCAGCTCATAATATGTCTTGGTTTCGTCAAATTTATAAGGATTCTGGCTCCATAAGAATCTTACATCACGCGGGAAAAGCGATTTAATCCGGTTCATATTAAGGTAACTGTTGATTTTTGCAGTGTCTTTTCCGCTTGCCAGTCCTACCATGCTTGAAGACAACGGTTCCCCCTGTGCAGTAACACGGGGATTAAGCAGCCCGAATAAGGGATTCTGCACCGTAAATTCTTCCAGAGTACTCGCAGTTGCTGCCTGTGTTGTATCTTTTTCAATAAGATCGAGCAGGCTTTGATCTTCTTTTTTTGTTGTATCGGTTGCAGCAATTTCTGAAGTCTCCTCAGCAGGTGTTACCACACTCTTGCTTTCATTATCCAGGATTTCCTTAAGAAGGTTGTTCGCTGTAGACAGATAGCCTATTATCTCACCATTTTCATAAGTTTCCCAGAATTCAAGGTTTGCAGTTCCCTGTAGCAATTCACGAACTCTCTGAGGATTTGTCTGCCCCGGCAGAGAAATAAGGATACGGCCTTTTGTGGCCATCTGGGTGATATTGGGCTGAACAACACCAAAACGGTCAATCCTGGTCCTGAGTATGTTGAATGCATTATCAATTGCGCTGGAAACCTCATCATCGAGAACTCCGAGCACCTCTTCATTTGTCGAATTGAAATTGATCCTGTTACGAAGTTCAACTGTTCCGAAGATAGCAGCAAGCTTTGCATTAGGGTCAACTTCCTGAAATGCCCTGCCGAAAAGTGTCAGGAAGTCAAGCTGGCTTTGCTGTTGATTTTGTTTTGCCCTGGCAAGAGCATCCATGAATGTCTTATCGGTGCTGTAATTAGAAAGGGCTTTCAGAATGTCCTCAACAGAAACCTCCATAATGACGTCCATTCCTCCTTTAAGGTCCAGCCCCAGGTTAATTTCCCTTTGCTGGCACTCCCTGAATGAATAGCCCAGGAAACTCCAGTCATCTTCTGTCAGGGCTGAAACAGAATCAATATAATGGTTCTCCTTAACGAGGTTGCCCTGTGCAAATTCCCTGGCATCCTTCTTCACCCTGTAGGTTGCAAAAGAAAATGAAAGCTGATAGACAGATACCAGCGCCAATGCAATTGCAAGAATGATAATAGCTGCTTTGTTCTGCATTTGTATCTTTTTTGAATTATTCCGTAAAAATTTATGATACTTTCTTATTGAGGCGCAAATATATTAAATTTTTAGATAAAAAAAAGGCTGAATATTCATTATCCAGCCTTATTATCTCTATTCTGTCATTGCTTATTGTATCAGCTTTTCATAATCTGATTCCAGTGGTTTCCTGTTGACAAAATCATAAAGTGAAAGACTGCGGATATTGAAAAAATAATTCCAGTAATTCTGCAATGCCATCACATATGCTCTTTTGTTTTCGTCTTTTTTGGTATCAGCATTATTAAGTTCAAGAACTGCTATTTTTCCGATCAGGAATCTTTGTTTGGTGACTTCATACATTTTTGCCGCGACGGTATCGGATTTGGCAGCAATGGCAACCTGTTCTGCCTGCAGGTTAAATTGTTCAACATCGAGAAGAAGATTCTGATCAAAGTCAACAAGTGCCTGCTGCGACTGTACCTGTGCCAGTTCAAGGCTCGACTGCGCCATCCGGTATCTTCCCTGACCAAGGCCCCAGTCAAGTATTGGCAGGGTTATCCCCAGCCTGATGGTCTGTTGTTGATTTGATTGTGAGTATGCATTGGAGAAAACCGGATCCTGGTCGCGTAGTCCGAAAGAAGCTGTAAGGTTTGCATTAAGGCCCTTCTCCGCTTTGGCCTGTGCAACACTGCTTTGTGCGGTAAGCAGTGTAAGCTGCTGATTAAGTATCTCCGGATTGTTTGTATGTGCGAGTTCAAGAACTTCCTGGGCATCTATCTGTAAGTCAGGAATCTTATTGGGGAGTATAAGTTCAAGTCTTACAGTCTCGTTGAATCCGAGGAATGATCTGAGGCGGATCTCTCTGTCCCTGAGGTTCATCTCGGCCTGTTTCCTTGATGTTTCGGAGTTAAGCCAGGAGAGCTGCATCTGGAGAAGTTCATCTTCTGCAATTGTTCCCAGATTATAACGCCCCTGTGCCATCCTCCACAAAGTATCGGCATTCAGGTAGTTCATTTCCGCGATCTGTTTATTTATCTGGGCAAGAGAAAGTGAAAAGAAGTACTGAACGGCCTGCATATGAACAGCTTCCATGTTTCCCAGAAAGGCCTTCTTGGCTGATTCATATCTCAAAGGCTCCGTTTTCTTCTCCCACTTCAGCTCGTTGTACCGAAACAGAGGCTGCATTAGTCTTATGCTTAAAGGTGCCGTGATATATTTATGTTCATCGTTCTCAAAATTGTTTTCAAGTGTAAGGTCCGATTGTAATGAGAGAGAACCGCCTGTCAGTCCTATATTCTGCGAAAGCGAGAGAGAACCAATTGTCTGAAGTATGTTTGTTGATATATAATCATACTGCTCGGTATTTGGATTCCATTCCCTGCTGTAGGCAGTGCTGTAGTCGGGTGTCGACCCTGAAAGTGTCAGTGATGGCCGGTATTGGGCAACAAATGTTCTGTATTGCCAGTAACTGGCCCGGAATCTGTGTTTCGCGATCAGGGCATTTGGTGATTGTTCTTCGGCAAGCCTGATCACTTCTTCAAATGTAAGCTTCTTCAGCTCCTGTGCATTAGTCTTCTGTATAGGAAAAAGGAAAGATGCGACAATGGAAAGTAGTAGTAATTTCTTCATTATTAATATTTTATTCATATCTTAATGATTCTATCGGATCTTTTTCTGATGCGCGCTTGGCAGGTGAATAACCAAATATCACTCCTACTGCTGCTGATACACCGAAAGAGATGAACACAGAGAAAAAGGAGACAATAGTCATGATCCCGGCAATCTGTTCTATCAGCTTTGCCATAATAACTCCAAGAAAGATCCCTATAAAACCGCCTGATAAGCTGATCAGAACTGCTTCCGAAAGAAACTGAACAACGATATCCATTTTTTTTGCTCCGATAGCCATTCTCGTTCCTATCTCCTTTATTCTTTCCATGACGGAAGCGAACATTATGTTCATAATGCCGATACCTCCCACTATCAGGGAAATGCTGGCGATAGCCCCGAGAACGATATTGAATATATCTTTTGTTCTTTGCTGCTGTTTAAGAAGCAATTCAGGGACAGTTATTTCAAAATCCTTTACAGTGGTGTGACGGCGCATCAGCATCCGGCTCAATATCTCTGTTGTAGCATTAATCTGTTCTGTTTCATTAACCTGCACTACAATCCTGTCAAGCTGGTTATAGTTGGTCTCAACATCAGAACTTGCATCTGAGCTGCTCACGATTATTCTTCCCATACCTCCGCGACCTCCCTGTCCTCCAAATACCATCACGTTGGTAGAGGCTTCCGACACCAGTTTGGTATTCACGAGAGCCCTGTTTTGATACCTTAGAAGCATAGTCTGAATAGGGATATAGATATTGTCGTTATATACATTTACTCCTTTTTCCTCGAAACCTGTCAGGCTGACAGTAGTCTTCTGAAGAACTCCTATCACTTTGAGCCAGATACCGTTAAATTTAATATATTGTCCTATAGGATCAACCTGGCTGAAGAATTTCGCCCTGATATTGGCTCCGATAATACAAACCTGTATTCCGTTCTCTTCCTGGTAAGAATTGAAAAATGCACCTGATGTCAGAGGCAGGTTGTACAGGTGAAAATAATCATTCGAGACCCCGACGAGCTTTGCGGTGTATTTTACTCCGCTCATCATAGCTGTTGAGTTAAATGAAATCTCAGGGCTTATTCTCTTCACTGATGGAATTGTCTCGCGGATTGCATCAACATCAAGCATATTTAAGCCTCTCGAGAATTTTTTTGTCTGTTTTTCGCCTTCATCACTGGAAGTTGACTGATCCTGAACAATAGGATTTATGAGGATATTGTTGACCCCGACCATTTTCATCTGCTCCATTATCTCCTGTTTTGCTCCCTTGCCTATTGCAAGCATTGCAATTACAGCAGCAACTCCGAAAATGATCCCGAGTGCCGTAAGCATTGATTTCAGCTTGTTGGATATTATAGATTCAACAGCAATTTCGATGTCGTGGAAATATCTGAAGATAAACTTGAACATTGTATTCCCTGTTTAAATTATATGTTAACTATGGTTTACGGTGTCTGCTGCGGCTGCTGTGTCGGCCGGGTTTGTTGCTGACTCTGCCTGTTCTGCTGGAACCTGCGCATTGCAGCAGTATCTCTTTGGCTTCCCTGTGGCATATTACCACGCATCTGCTGGAACCTGCGCATTGCTGCTGTATCCGTTGGTCTGCCCTGTCCGGGCGGCATATTTCCTCTCATATTCTGGAATTGCTGCCTCATCTCAGGTGTCATCTCCATCATCCCCTGCCCTGATCCTCCTCCAAAACCTCTCTGCGCTTCCATATTAGCTCTCTTTTCAGCCTCTTTCTTTTCCTTTTCTTTCTGCTTGATTATTTCTATCAGCTCTGTGCCTGCAAGTTTGTTGAATTTTTCAGGTTCCTCAGGTGCATTAAGATATATCTGTGTCCCCGGTTCAATACCCTGTTCAGCAACCACATTATTCTCATTTGATTCACCAAGGACCACAATTTGTTTTGTGCCATTCTTCAGATAAACAAAAGGAATTGAATCGGCTCCGGTCATCACACTTTCAAGCGGGATGTAAGTAACATCACTGATTGTTTTCGTGATGATCTTGTTGCCTGTTGTCATTGATGGTCTCAATATCAGGTCTGTGCCCTCAACCTTAATAAACACTTCAAATACTTTGGCATCAGCATTGGGAAGCTGTTCCCCGATATTGGCAACACTGGTTACCGTCCCTGTGTATTTCTTTTCGGGAAATGCATCAACAATTATTTCAACTTCCTGGTTAGTTTTGACCTTGCTGACATCGATTTCATTCACATAGGTTTTCGATATCATGCTTGTCATATCCGGCAGGGTGGCAACAACGTTGTCCCACGGGCTTATCGATGATCCGACCTTTCTTTTTGCTCCTGACCTGTCTCTTTTATAAATTACCATACCGGACGACGGCGCTGTGATAATGAATTTTGAAAGAACCGTCTGCAGGTCAGCAACCCGCTGGCGTTGTTCGGCCAGCTGGTTTTTAATGGTTCTCATATCTGAACGTGCCTGTTCAACCTTCAGCTCATAACCCCTGATTGACTGCTCAAGAGAACGGTTGGCCTTGTCAAGTGCTATTTCAGCCTGGCGGATGGTTGTCGGAGGCTCATATTTTGACTCCTGGAGAGTGATATGTGCCTCTTCAACGGCAAACCTCAGGTTCTTAATATTATCTCTCAGGTTGCTGAGTGTAACAGCAGTATCAAGGATCTTAACCTCCAGGTTGGTTTCGTATGTCGTAAGCCTCTCAAGCTCATCCTTCAGACTGTTGTCAAATGATGTCCTGTCAAGGGTTGCAACATAATCACCTTCCTTTACCTCAGTTCCTTCAGGCACAAGATCCTGGATCTTGATATCCATTGCCCTGATCATTCTGCTCTGTGCAAATTCAGGGCCGGTAATATCGGTTGAATTCTCAGCCTGCAGTTCGCCTGTTGTCGTAACGATTATATCGAATTGGCCTCTCTGTGCTTCAACGTATAGATTTGCCAGATCTTTCCTTGAAGCTGTCTTGTTGATCATAACCGCTATGATGATCGCAACAACTACAACTATAGCTGCAATAATAATTGTTTTCTTCATAATATATTTTACTTATATAATACCAAAAAAATCGTCGCAAAATTATTTAAAAGAGACTTCTTATCAGTATTCATTAACAATATTTAACATCAAAGATTTCTCTCTTCACCATTTAAAGACACCTGTAAGGGTGAGTTTATTCCTGATCCGCGGAAAAAATGAATTAGTTTTAGATTTTATTAACAATTGAAATAACTTTCCCGGCCAGGTCCTCAGCCTCCTGGAGTGTCCGGCCTTCGGCATAGATCCGCATTATCGGCTCTGTGTTTGACTTCCTTATCTGAACCCAGCCGTAAGGATATTCAATTCTTATACCGTCCCTTTCATCAACCTCCCGATCAGGGAATTCTTTCCTTACGGCATCAAGAATAATACTAAAGTCCGTCCCGGTATCAAGCACTATTCTTTTCTTGGCTATAACGTAATCGGGATATTGTCTCCGAAGCTCAGAGCATTTCGTCCTGCTTTTTGAAAGATGTGTCAGGAAAAGGGCAATGCCTGCAAGGGCATCACGTCCATAGTGCAGTACAGGGTAAATAACTCCTCCGTTACCTTCACCTCCAATGACTGCTCCTCTTTTTTTCATCTCCTCAACAACGTTTACTTCTCCCACTGCAGATGAATAATAAGTGCAGCCATATTTTTCCGTGATATCTTTTAACGCTCTTGTGGAAGAGACATTCGAGACCGTACTGCCGGGAGTATGGCGGAGGATATAATCAGATACTGCAACAAGCGTATATTCCTCGCCGAACATTGAGCCATCTTCACAGATGACAGCCAGCCTGTCCACATCAGGATCAACAACAAAGCCCAGATCAGCTTTTTCCTTTATAACAAGCTCCGAAATATCCTTCAGATTCTCGGGAAGAGGTTCCGGATTATGCGCAAAATTACCGTCCGGGACCAGATTCAGCCCGGTTATTTTCCTTACCCCAAGAGCATCCAGCAGCTGAGGAACGATCATTCCGCCAACTGAATTGATACAGTCGACAGCAATGGTGAACCCGGCTTTACGTATTGTATCAGTATCGACAAGATCAAGGTTCAGTATCTTGTTTATATGCTTTTGCCTCCAGGAATCATCGTTGACAAGTGAGCCTTCAGAACCTGAAGGAACAAACTCAAACTGCTCTGATGCTGCAAGCTTCAATAATTCTTCGCCGTCAGCGGCTGAAAGGAATTCCCCCTTTTCGTTCAAAAGTTTCAGGGCATTCCATTGAGCAGGATTATGACTCGCAGTTATAACAATACCTCCTCCGGCTCTTTTTCCTGTCACAGCTATTTCAACTGTCGGCGTGGGTACCATCCCAAGGTCAGTAATATTGATCCCCATACTACGCAAGGTGGTTATTACCAGGCTGCTGACCATTGGTCCCGACTTCCTGGCATCCCGGCCCACAATAATCGAAGCCGGGCTGTCTTTACTTTTCATTTTTACCAGGGAACCAAAAGCTGCAGTGAACTTAATGATATCGACAGGGGTCAGGCTTTCTCCGGGTTTGCCTCCTATCGTACCCCTGATTCCTGAAATTGATTTAATCAACGACATTTCATTCTTTTTCAGAACCACAAAGGTGCGAAAAAAACATCAAATCATAAATTGCCAAATAATTGTACCTTTGCACCCTGTTAAAATGACAAAATGGGAGGGACGGGATCAGGTAAAAAAGGGTCGGAGCCGATAAGGCTTAACAGGTTCATTGCCAACAGCGGCGTTTGCTCCCGCAGGGAAGCTGATGAGATCATCCGGAAGGGACTTATTACTGTTAACGGAAATAAAATTACTGATCTCGGCACAAAGGTGACGTACAATGATGATGTAAAATATAAAGGCAGGAGGTTGTCAGCTGAGAAGAGAGTCTATATCCTTATTAACAAGCCCAAAGGATATGTTACAACAGTTGAGGATCCTCATGCCGGGCTTACCGTGCTTGATCTGATCGGGGATGCCTGCCCGGAAAGAGTGTACCCGGTCGGAAGGCTGGATAAATCTACCACGGGAGTGCTTCTGCTTACAAATGACGGTGATCTGACAGGCAAACTGACACACCCGAAATACAACAGGAAAAAGATCTATCATGTCTTTCTTGACAAAAGTGTATCGAGGGAGGACCTTTTCCGTATTTCTGAAGGGATTGAACTTGATGACGGATTTGTTGCTGCAGATGCAGTATCATATGCTGATCAGGACGACAGGACGCAGATCGGTATTGAGCTCCACTCAGGGCAGAACAGGATTGTCAGAAGGATGTTTGAGTCGCTGGGATACAAGGTTAAGAAACTTGACAGGGTATATTTTGCAGGGCTTACAAAGAAAAATCTGCCCAGGGGCAAATGGCGGTTCCTCACCCCTAAGGAGATCTCCATGCTTAAACGCGGTATCTTTTAACATCATATCATGAATCACAGGTCAGGTTTTGTTAACATACTTGGCAATCCCAACGTCGGAAAATCGACAATTATGAATGCACTCGTTGGAGAGAAGCTTTCGATAATCACCTCGAAGGCGCAGACCACCAGGCATCGAATCATGGGCATCGTCAATGGTAATGATTTCCAGATAGTCTACTCTGACACACCTGGTATAATAAGCCCGAAATATACGCTGCAGAAAGCAATGATGAGCTTTGTAAAAATAGCCCTTTCAGACGCCGATGTGATCCTTTATGTCGCTGATGTAAAAGAAAATCCTTACGCTGAAAGGGAGTATGCCGGGAAAATACGAGAATCAGGCATCCCGGTAATTGTTGCCGTGAATAAAATCGACCTTTCGAACCAGGACGACCTTGAAAGAATAACCGGATTTTGGGAGGGAATGTTTCCCGGATCGCCGGTAATACCTGTATCGGGACTGAACAAA